>Ga0315549_1002201_pt1 | contig 18964 bp, 19 predicted proteins | sample SalMarSW160200MG_FD_203101 | JGI IMG/M metagenome (GOLD analysis project Ga0315549, IMG submission 203101) | Salt marsh sediment microbial communities from the Plum Island Ecosystem LTER, Massachusetts, United States - Salt Marsh Sediment SW1601-200 ... | reverse complement strand
TGTCCGCTGGTCTCAAACTTCTGTGCCTCGAACCTGACATCACTGAGCACAATCTTTCCGTCAACCAGAAAACTCAGCTCGCTAAGTACACTTGCAATGCTTATTTTTGAATCTATAGCATCGAGCAACTTTGCTTTTTTGGAAAGTTCTTCAATTCGGCTGGTCGTTTCCTTTGTCTTTTCGATAACAGCCTGGGCCTTGGCGCATTTATGCATATCTTCCTCGATTCGCTGCTCGGTTCCCGACAAAGAATTTGCCGCTACAAAATTCCACACATTCATAATTACAACGACCCCGACCAGAATCATGTACTGGCTGCGCAGGCTTTGCTGCTTGCGTTTGCCGCTTGTATACCACTCCGGAAGCAGGTCTATATCTTTCATAATTGGGCTTTCGTTTATTGTGACAATTCCTTCAGGGCCAGGCCGACGGCCACCGCCCACTCACAGGTGTCGCCCCTGCGGTCGCTTTTAAGATTTACACCGTTCATATTTAAGCCCCTGAACGGCTCGGCGATTTCCACCTCCACCGTCATCTGGCGCTTCAATACATTAAGCAGAATGTTTTCATAAGTTCCGCCGCCTGCAAAAACAAACCGCTCGACACGTTTGCCCCTGAAAGTCACCGTGTAATATCTGAAGCACAGGCTTATTTCACGGGCAAGTTCCTGTGATATCGTGCCGATGGAATCGACCAGCACCTGTCGGGTTGATACATCCAGTGTGCTCTGGACAGCGGTCGCCGTGCCTTCTTCGCCTGTGTTGAGTCGTGTTTCCTCACCGGCTATTCTTTCAGCTCGAAGGGCCGCGCGAAGCACTTGTGCCTCGGCCACAGTGATACCAAGCTTGTCTGCTATCTCCTCATCGAACCGTTGTGTGCCAATCGGTATCTCTTTGACAAACACCATCTCGCCGCCTCTGCCGAATACCACGGTGGTGTAGCACTTACCAATATCCACAAAAACCATGGTCTGCTGCCAGTCTTCCTCGCGACGAAACAAACGGTCAACACTCCTGAACAATGCACAGGGTATTGCATCAAGGCCAACCGGGACCAGACCCGCCTGCTGGAGCATCTGTATATGTTCACGGACGTCCTGGCCGTGGGCGGCAAGCAGCACCATCTCATTTTTAAGGTCGTCCCCCTGCCTGACTTGTCCCGCCGGCAAATACCTGATTACGTCCTGGTCCGAATTCAAATTAAACCGCTGCCTGGCTTCATCCCTCACGGCCCGGTCGGTTTCATGCCCACCCATCTGGGCAAGACGCAGACTCGTTATATCCAGCTTCTCGTTGGCAATCGCAGTCACCACGTTATTGCCGTGGAACCTGCCCCTGGCGAGCATTTGCTTTATAGTTGAAATTATCATCTGACGGTACTGCTGCGGTTCCAGGGACTTCTCTTCATCAATCCGCGCTTTCTGGGCAGCTCTTACTGCAAGCTGCTCGCCGCGAACAAGCTGGACCATCTTTATCCCGCCGTGCCCGATGTCCAGGCCGATTGGAAGGGTATTTCTGCTTGGAAGACCAAAACTTATCACCGTATATCCTAATCAGATATTGTTATATAACCTGTTACCGGCTCGACGTTGACGTACATCGTCGAACCTCCGGCACTTAGAGTTATGATGCCGCTGTTGAGCTGACTGGCGCTTCCATTCCATGGACTGCCTAAATAATCAAAACCGATACTGTCCGTTCCGTCGAAGCTCACAATCGAAATATCCACGCTGGACAGTCTGCTGTCGGATGCGAAGTTAACCGTATATGGAAAGCCCTTTTTAATCGGGTGATTGATTACAACATCGTTGTTGTCTTTTATCTGATAACTCTCGGTGCCTGTGTCAAAAACCACCGAGTATTGTTTGCCCCTGCTTATAGCCATACTCTTGGCGTACTCGAGGTCGGATGCGATAATGGTCGCGGCGCCTTTTAGCTGCGTAGCTGTGCCGCTTGTGGCAAAGGGAATCGCCATCATCGCCGCTATCGCAAGTATCACGACAACAAGAATTACCTCGACAAGAGTAAATCCGCCTGACACGCCCGGTCGCAATCTCAGGACGGATTGTCTGTTCCGTAAGTTCTTCATATTGTGCACCCTTTCCGTGATGATTTTGCTGAATCTATCCCGCCGCTCCGACCCGAATCGAAAGATGCGGGGCGTTGCGCAGAATCGACCCTGATTCTTTGTGTATTTCGACCCTTTCCGAACAGGCCTTTATCCGCCGTTTCGACCGCCCAAAACCCCTTTTGAACAGCGGAATATGTACGCTCTAAGAATGGCCGAAAACCGCTTGGATTTTCCCGACCAAAGTTCAAACTCATTATTGTACCCTGCCCATTATCAGCGCGGAAAAAGCCCGTCTAAACTACAGTTGCCGAAACAATCCTCAGAACCGTTAAAACCAGTTCTGCGCCCCTTCGTCCGAAACGGGCCAAGATTTGCAAAATACCTGATTTGACCTACTTCTAAATTTTCTGTTTGAGATATGCTTTAGGCCGATAAGCAACCCCCCAAAACGGACCTGCTGTAAGTCGGCTCTAATTTCTTCTAATAACTTTGTAAAACGCACCGGTTGCTTGCGCCCATTTTTTTCTTTTCAGCTCACCTGATTCTTCTACCCAGTACCATATTGCCGTCTTTGCCGGAGCCGCTGTTACCGTAACTTGTCGCTGTCCGTCCTCATCAAGTTTCCAGTGCGCAATCAGACCACTCGTGATTTCCGAACCGTTCATAATTTCATTAACATCATTTGCATCCAGCACCTGGTTATATATCCGCACATCGTCTATAAAACCGTTATAGGTATATGAACTGCTTGCTGTCCTGTTGACCCCGATGTTAAGATGCCCGTTGCCTGAACTTGGAACAGCAATCCATGTATCAGACCCTTGGAAGACACCGTCGAGATACGAAATCATTTCATTGCCGCTTCTGGTAACAGCGATGTGATGCCACTGGCTTGCAATATCATTGATTGTGATTCCAGTATTCCAAGTGCCGGATGGATGGTGAATAACAAGTTTTCTGGGACTGCTGCTGTCAAATTGTAATGTCCAGTGATTAATCGAGCCGGCGGGGTCTGTTTTCGAAACAATCGCTGCCCACGATTTTTGTGTCGGATTCGCTTTGACCCACACAGCTAAAGTATAGTTATTAATTATTTGAAGCTCATCGGAACTGTCGTTAGTCTGCGCATAATCGTCGGAGCCGTCAAAGAAAATCCCGAAACGTCCACCTTCCGGGACACAACAAGGCTCACCGTGGATAATCGCATTAAGTTCGTTGGTCGAGTCTTTGACTATTTCAACTATGCCGCCGCCGGCAAAAAGACCGCCGAGGACATTCACATCTACACAGCCCACACTGACATTGACCGTACCGTCAACCACAGTTAGACCTTCGATATTAACCTCAGCTCCTTCGTCGATTACAACGTCGCCCGTCACCAGCAACGCCGGCAGCGCCTTGTCGGCATGTATAAGATTTCCGATACCGCTGATTCGCAAATCGCCGTCAACTATAAGCATACCGTTAATTTGAACATCATCGGCTATGGTCAAATCACCGCTGCACTTAACGTATGGCCCATGCACCTCACCCGAAAGCGGTGAAACTACAGACTCAAATGTATATTCAGAACTAAACCCTGCCATATTAACGTCAGGCCACTGCAAAGTCAGTTCGTCACAGGTCTTTACCTGACCTGTTATGGTTCCGGTCAAGGCGCCGAAAGCGTCACCTTCAATTAAACCATAGTTTGTAATATCGCCGCGGCAATACATGTCACCATTAACGGTCGTCCTGTCGGAAAGCTGGCGGCTCTCGGCGGTATCCGACCAGTAGGCGATACAAGGATTGAGTCGCAGCAGCGCCTTGAGGTTACTCTGCGCCGTGCGTTCGCCGCCGTTTAATCTATATGCCCGGCAGTTTATATCATAATTGCACCAGCGGGTCAGGCCCGAATATGCGGCGTTCGGCTCGACACTTACATCGTAATAGAAATCCCCTGCTTCGAGCTGCTGCGATGGTGCGCCCGGCCAGTATTCGCCGCTTACCTCCTGAGGATTAAGAATGAGCCCGCGTGCATGCTCGAGCGCCGACTCGGCAAGAAAGTCCGCCTGTATCCGCAGCGACATATTCCTGCCATATGCAAGCTCACCGTCGCTGCGTGACAGATATGCAAAGGCCACTACCGTTATCACCATAACGACACCAAGTACGACGATAAGCGCCGCACCTTTGTCCGCCGGAAGCTTTCTTTGTTTTTTATTATTAGTCATCATCAATCGCTATAATACTTGAACCGTCCAGCAGATAATCGGCCCGACAACGAAGACCTACGCTTATTTCATAATGCCTTTGAGTACCGGTTTCATCTATATCAAAACCGATACTCGCAAAATCGCTTTGCTCGTCTATCACCGTTGGATAAAACACAACGTTACTGCACTGCGGCAGTATCTCAGTTCGCCTTTCGTCGTATGACGCGACAAGAGAAATCTTTGCACTGCCGTCCTTAATGCTGCTCAGTGTTTCAGGCCCACCCGCCGCATTAGGAAATTCCAGAATGTAAATATGATTCCTTTCGGCCCCTGTCTCAATATAAACCAGCTCTGATGGATTTATCTGGTTATCCGTGTTATCATCAGCCCGCCATATAGCAAGGTCATCGCCGCTAAGCGCTACTAATTTTGCGTAACGAATAAGCTCCGATATACGCAGCGTCGCGTATCGAAGATGGGTCTGGTGCCTACTGAGTTCTTCGCTCGATTTCTGGGCATTTCCCACCGCGTAAGCAAGCGTCGCTACGGCTGCAAAGATTATACTGCCCACCATCAGAGCAACCAACAGCTCAACCAGCGTCAACCCAAACTGATTATGTTTCGTGCGACTTTTCATTTTGCAATCAATCGGCTGACCGAAGCCACCTCCGCTCCGAGATAATAAACTTTGACCTTCGCCCAAATAAAAATCGGCGGTTCGTCACTACTTTCCTGATCTACCCAGACTTCAACACAATCTGCCTGCCTGCTGTAATTCGCATAGGCAGAGTCGCTGAAGAACGCTCCTGTCATATCTTTGACCTGGCCCTGGCCCTCGCTATAGGAACCGTACAACCCGACAATTGAGTCGAAATCCGTAGCGACGATTTGCTCAGTCAGGTTGGCGGCAAGTTTAGCACCCAGTGTTCGACGTTGACCTTCTGCGCGAGCCTGGGCACCGGCCACAAACGGCATAAGCACACCGGCCGCGGCAATGCCCAGCACCACCGTGGCTATCATCGCTTCGGCGAGAGTAAAACCCGCTGCGCTGTTCTGTGCCCTGTATTCTGTATTCTGTATTCTGTATTCTTTTAAGGTGTTCATTCGTGGTTTCATTTTTTTCTTTATTTATAATGCCGCATAGGCCGAATCGTTATCGGCCTGAAAAACTCCCGTCTGCGTATCCAGTCGCCAGCCTGCCGTATTGGCCCCCGCTGGTTGTCCGTCGAATCGCACCGTGTCGAGACTGTTGAAAGGATTATATGGAATTTCTTTTATATAAGGGCCATACTGACCAATTCTCTGTGTCATCGCCTTTTCAAACTCAGCGCTGCTGCCCGTCGATGGCAACCGGCCGTTGTGTTCAACACGGTAGAGGTCGAGACTCGCTCGTATCTTAACCAGCGCTTCTATCAGTTCGGCCGTATTGCTCTGGATGCCTGCCTGACTGGATTCCGGAGCGGTCATCTTCGCCAACAGCCCAAGTGCTAAGGCAATCACCATAACCCGAAGATAAGAAAGGCTGACGTTAACTTTAACTTTCATCCCCGCCTCCTGCCACTCTCGAAAAGGGCTGAGCAGCTCTTGGCAAACCGCTCAGCCCTGATTTGTCTTACAATGGGACCCCGCTCTGCGGGAACCCAGATAGTCTTCAGTCAACAATTAGTAATCGACGTGGTCAGTGCCATCAACAGCGCTGCTCAAAGGATCTGCGGCCTGGAACAAACCGTAATCCGCATCGGTACTATCTGTGCAGACAAAATACCAGCCCGAAGCACTGCTGCCCGCGGTAAGTTTTGAGCCGCCGACAACAACACTCGATGCGTTTTCTGAAAGTCCTGCCACAGTTGTAGCCGTTGAATTACTGAACGGATTTACCGGGACCTTCTGCATGTACGGCCCGAATCTGTTAGTCGCACCTGTGCCAACAACACCGTACTGGTCTGTCTTGAGGCACATAGCATTGACAAAAGTTACTGCCGTAGCTGGTGTAATGCTTCCATCAGAATTGAGTATCTGACCCGGCAATATGTCATTGTGCTGAATCTTGAACAGCTCAACCTGAGACCGGATGCTCTGGATGTCGCTGACCAGACTCGACTCCTTGGCCTCGGTGCTGGCGCCGGTAAACTGCGGAATAACAATCGCCGCAAGGATACCGAGAATCACGACCACGATCAGAATTTCGACCAGTGTAAATCCTCTTTTAGTCTTCATTTTTTCACCCCTTAAAATTACTGTTTGTTTCCTAACCTTAAATAACGTTCCTGCTACTTTTGCTCATATCGTCCCTATCTGAGAAGGACTTAATCCTCGCCAATCCCTTTACTAATCCCGTATAACCCCCCAAAAGAATTTGAAATTGCTTGCAGACACTTCGCAGAATATCGACTTGATTTCTAACAGCTGATTCAGATTTCAGACGGAAGTCCGAAAAATTCATTATTTATGCACCCTAAATACAGTTGATGCTTCCAAAGAAAATATAAGAAATAAAATCCCCCTCTCCCAACCGGACCTTTGAAATCACAGTTCCTTTATAAGATACTGTGGTGCGTTTGATATGTTTATCGCCCTCTCTCCGGGGGCCAGATGTGAAAGCTCAATTCTGATTAAATCTACTCCAGCCAGGGCCGGCAAAATTTTATCGGCCCACTCGATGAGTACAACCGTCTGGGGCCCGCAGTAGTCATCGAAGCCTAACATCTCGAATTCAGTCGTGGAATTCAGCCTGTATGCGTCGATATGATATATACTAAAACGGCCCTGATATTCATTGACAATTACGAAGGTCGGACTATTGACATTTCTTTGCGCCTGCTCTGCTCCAGCCCCCGCTGCTATTCCTTTTATTAAGTGCGTTTTGCCGCTTCCCAGAGGCCCGACCAAACCTATTATCTCCGAGCCTTGCAGACATTCGCCCAGCTTCTTTCCGAACTCGATCGTCTGTTGCGGCGATTTGGAAATAAACTCGAATTCCATTACCGATTTATTACCCGCTCAAATGGTCATAACCTGAAGGTTTTAATTCTCTGACTTTCCCATCGGGCATTCTTATACGCATTCCGGAATTTTGTGTGATTGTGCCGATTTCTGTTATTCCCAAATCCATATCCCATCGAGTCCGCAGCTTTTCAAATTCATCCGCTGAAAGTGTAAACAGCAATTCGAAATCCTCGCCGTCATTCAAAGCAGCCTCAAGCGGGTCATTGCATTTCTTCGCAGCTTCTGAAATCGGAATTTTCTGCGCCTCCACAATTGCTCCGGCCTTCGACTGACTGCATATACGGTTAAGGTCGCTGCTCAGCCCGTCGCTTATATCAATCATCGAATTAATCTCAGCCAGCTCCACAAGCCTCAGGGCTTCATTTACACGCGGCTCGAATCCCAGATGCTTACCGAATCCCGAGCCGCCGAGCGTACCGGTTACACAGATAACGTCACCGGTTTTCGCGCCGCTGCGCCTTATTGGTTTGTTCTTCGCCGGTTTGCTGAGCATCGCTGCGCTGATTACCAGTCTGTCTTTGCCCGGCCAACTCGTTATATCACCCCCAATTAATGAACAACCATATTTATCACCGGCCCTGCGAATCCCCGTGTGTAGCTCCTTTAACTCGGTCTGTCCGAAACCTCTCGGCAAAGCTACCGAAACCACCGCCGCTACAGGTATCGTCGCCATAGCAGCACAATCACTAAGGCTTACCGCCATCGATTTATAACCCGCCTGTTCAATCGTAGCGTTGTTCAAATCGAAGTGCACACTATCGAGCAGTATATCCGTTGTAATCAGGACACTTGTCCCCTCGGCCAATATAACCTCAGCCATGTCATCGCCAATGCCTATGGGAAATTTATCGGCAGGAAGATTGCTTTGCCCGGCAAACCACGCAGTGATTTCATCTTCACCCGAATTCATCGGCCCGCCAACTCTTTCTTCCAGAATTCGACCTGCTGTTTGGATTGCTTTATACCTGCTGAGCCTTGCGTAACATAGCTGCCCGCAACCTTCACGGCCCCCAGACAATCGTATACATCTTTGTCTATTACATCGCAGGCCGATTTTAATTCCTTAAGGCTGAGCTTGCCCAGCGGCTTGTTCTTCTGGTCGCATTGAGCCACTAACTGCCCGACAATCCCGTGTGCCTGTCGAAACGCAACACCCTTTGATACCAGGTACTCCGCCAATGCCGTCGCGTCCATATAGCCTGCATCAAGACCAGCCGAGATTTTCTTCGTGTCGAACTTCATATTGCCGACTATCGCCGCGGCCATATCGACCGACGCCTCGACCGTATCGCTCGCTGTAAATATATGTACCTTGTCCTCCTGCAGGTCCCTGTTATAACCGCTCGGCTGGGCCTTGAGTATCGTCAGCACTGCAACAAGCGCACCGTACACCGCCCCGCACTTGCCGCGTATCAGCTCCAGTGCATCCGGGTTTTTCTTTTGCGGCATCATACTTGAACTCGTGCATAAGCTGTCCGCTATCTTCACAAATCCGAATTCGTTCGACGAATAGATAATCAAATCCTCGGCCAGCTTCGACAGATGCGCAGCAATCAGAGCGCAGTCAAAGATAAACTCTGCTGCAAAGTCTCTCTCACTGACCGCATCGAGACTGTTACGGCTAAGGCTGGCAAAACCCAATTGCTTCGCTGTATTTTCCCGGTCAAGTTTCAGTGTCGAACCGGCGACGGCCCCGCTGCCTAACGGACTAACATCGAGCATACGGCGGCAATTGCCTAATCGAACAAAATCACGCTCGAACTGCTCGACGAAACTGAGCAGATACGCAGCTATCGATATCGGCTGGGCACGCTGCAGATGTGTGTACGCAGGCATAACGTCTTTAACGTATTTCCCGGCCTGACCAACAAATGCCTTTTGCAATTCGGTTATCTTATCCTGCAGAATTTCTATCTGGTCGCGCAGCCACAATCGTATATCGGTCGCCACCTGGTCGTTTCGGCTTCGGCCTGTATGCAGCTTCCTGCCGGATTCTCCCGCCTTTTCTATCACCGCCGTCTCTATCGCCATATGTATATCTTCGTAAGTCTTGTCGAATTTGAATTTGCCCGCTTCGATTTCCTCCGCTATCTCCAGCAGCGCCGTTTTAATCTTATTAAATTCGGCCTTGGTCAGCAGATTGTTTTCCGCCAGCATCCGGCCATGCGCAATCGAGCCGACGATGTCGTATTTGTACAGACGTTTATCGACGCTGAGCGATTCGACAAAATCGACCATCCGTTTATCCGGTTTACCGCCAAGCCGTTTCTCCCAGCTCTTTTTAGCCATGTTCGCTACTCCAAATAGTAAAATTCGAACAAATCATAATCCCGCCAACAACGCCTGTCAAGCAAAGCCGCTGACAGGCCGGCGCTTGCAAAAACCGCCTCAATCAGCTATTCTGCTCTTTGCAATGTAACCGTGACATCCTGTTTGCTTCAGAAATGATATGAACGAAGAGAAAAACAAAACTGATGAACGCTATATTTATAGCTGTCCTTGCCGTATCGGTAATACTGTCGGTAATCCTCGGGGAAAAGTGGCGAACGCTGATGATAGAAGTGGCCACCGTAACGCTGTCATTGAAAATCATCTACCTGATACACTGCCAGGTCAAGGTCAACCACTTCAAATTCTGGATACTCTCTTCAATCGAATAGCGGCTGAACGAGTTAAAAAAGCAAATCACAAGCCTCAGAAAAGAAATCATAGAAAAATAAATTCCCCCGCAAAACGGCTAACGCAACTTGCCATCACTCCGGTCCCCAATTCGGGTTGTCTTTTAGATAGTGGCCGGTCCGCTTCCACCCTGGGGCGGCCGGATAGTAACCTGCCTGCACAATATCTTTCTCTCTCCAAGTAAATGCTCATCGGCAAATAGCTGAAATCTGTACTCTCCGGGATGCTCAAAAACAAGTCCCTGCAGCGCAACTGCAAGAGACAGCACGTGTTTTACATCCTTAAACTCAACTATCCCCGATTTTTCGAATACTATTTGTTCATCTTTTGACACATCAACTAAACGGACCTTCGTCTGAGTCTTGCCGTGGCCGTTGGTCAGTTCGCAGAAGAAGACAAGCTGGGCACTGCGCACCGGAAATTTCGGCGAGTTGAGCGCCTGCAAAATATTAATCAGGCTGGGCATACCGGTAAGCCTGTCAAAAATAACCCTGTCGCAAACTATGGCTGATAACAAAACCGGCGGCACTTCCGACATTGCTGAATCCTTTTATATTAAGGTATTACTATTTTTGCGCCGCACTGCGGGCATTTTCCTGCCTTGCCCGAGTACTTGTTCGGCACCTTGATTTTCTTTCCACATTTACAGCTAAAGCGAATCATACCATCTGCCGCCCTGCTTTGCATAGCTGATTCTGCTGCAGCACTGCTGCTCGCCTGCGGAATCGCAATCGCTCTGCCGCACTGTGGGCAACTACCCGTCCTGCCAGCGTATTTCGCCGGGAACTTCACCTTCTTGCCGCACGGGCAGAAAACTTTGACAAATTCCGGCTGAACCTCAGTCCGCCCTGTACCGGATGGTGACAGGGCCTGCGATTGTGCCGGTAGTTCCACTGGCTGCTGAGGTACAGGCGGCGGCTCTTCGTACACTTCCGGCGGCGGGTCCGCAGTAAGAGAAGGAGCAACATCGCTGCCGGGTGCGGTCGCCACCGCTTCCTGCGCTTGCTGCTGCAGGTACGCAAAGTTCGGGTCGAGATAATCACCGTCAAAGAAAGATTCTTTCTTGTGCAGACCGACAAGCTGCAAAAGAGATTTTTCGTAATATTCCATCTTTATCCATTTCCGCTCGAGCAGGAATACCGCGATTACAAAACCCGCCGCAAAACCGCCCAGGTGTGCAAAATGAGCCACCATATCGAAGCTTGTCGCTGCACTGTAAACTTCCAGAGCCAGCCATGCCAGCAGCAGCCAGTAACTCGAACATGAAAAAGCTACTATGGTAGGCCTTATGATTATCACAATTATAAACCACATCCAGACACACTTTACATCATTTTCCGGATATAAAACAAGGAACATCCCCATAATCCCGGCTATAGCTCCGCTCGCTCCAATAACAGGTCCGCCCTGAAATATATTATGTGTCGCCGCCGAAGAAAAACCGCAAATCAAATAAATTAATAAATACCAAAAGTTTCCGACCTTCGAACAAATCGCGTTGCCGGCTACCCACAAGAAAAGCAAATTCCCGAGAAGGTGAAAAATTCCGCCGTGCAGCCACATATGCCCAATCATCCCCTGGATGCCCCAGCCGTTAAGTACCCACGGCAGTACCGGATTCTCAACCACGGGTACATCTACATCCGACGACTCCTGCCCGGATACGTCGTTAGGTTCGGCTGCAACTTGAGTTTCCCAAATCTCAATCTGCTGTTGCTGCATCTGGTGAAATGCGTAAATCTGCCAGCAGAAAATCCCAATGATTAAAATGCAAAACAGCCAATTCATGAACGGCCTGCGGTCATTGGGAACATCCACAGCATAAGGTATAAGCACGAGCCCGACTCCCCTGGAAAACAGGTATGGAAAACTCAATTCGGCACAGTGCTCCTAATTATAACCGCCGGGAACACGAAAATCCACTGTTTCCTGCGTTTTAGGGGGCATTCAATATTTCTCAACTCATACTATCCAAAGTACATAAAATTTTCACAATCCGGCGGAATTCTGCTTAACCCTGTCCGAATTGCTGTCGATACACCTGCCGTTAACCGGGTAAGAAACCCTGAAAGGGCAAGGAGAACCAAATGTCTGTATGCAAATACTCTCAGGGCGTGATTTTCGTCGAATTGCCGCCGGAGCCTGATATTCGTGCAGAGCTCGACAATCTGACGGAAATCCTCGGCGGCGACGCCGACAACGATGTGATTATCGACTTCGACAAGGTCGATATTATGACGTCCCTGACGCTATCCGGCTTTTTGAAGGTCCGAGAAATCGCCGCCAAGGCCGGCAGGCGGGTAATCTTTGTAAACGTCTCATCGATTACCAGAGATATATTCACCGTTACCTGCTTCGACGGAATATTTGAATTCGTCGATGACAAAGACCAGGCCCTTGAAGCCCTGGCCGCTAATCAATGTGAACAGACGACTCGATAATTACTTTTTCGGGAATGTACTTATAATTATAACCTACTACTGGCTCCTTACCCCAGATTTTTAATCCCTCAATCCTGACCCCTGGCCCCCAACCAGGGGTCCCTTTTTTTACACGAACACCCGGGCTTGACCTTATAAAAACATTCGTTATAATGCAGTGTTTTTGAAAATAAGAATGCCTGGGGCGACCTCCCGGAACAAATATACGTTTTTTAGTGGAGGCTGATATGATTAGCGTAAAGCAGCTTCGCCGAACATTCGGGCCGATTGTTGCCGTCGATTCTATCTCCTTCGACGTCGAAAAGGGCCAGGTGCTCGGCTTTCTTGGGCCTAACGGCGCCGGCAAGACCACCGCTATGCGGATGCTCACCTGCTTCCTCAAAACCGATTCCGGCACCGCCACCATCTGCGGCCACGACATTATCACTCAACCCATCGCCGTCAGGCGGTCCGTCGGCTATCTTGCCGAGAACGCACCGGCCTACGGCGAAATGACCGTCGGGGCCTTTCTCAATTTCATCTGCGACGTCAGGCAAATTCGCGGAAAGAATCGAAAAGACGCCCTTGACCGGATAGTCTCGACGTGCTCCATCGACTCGGTATATCATCAAAGTATTGAGACACTATCGAAAGGTTATTGTCGAAGGGTCGGCCTGGCCCAGGCGCTTATCCATGACCCGCCCGTCCTGATTCTGGATGAACCGACCGACGGTCTCGACCCGAACCAGAAATACGAAGTGCGCCGGCTCATCAACAGCATGGCCAAAGACAAATGTATTGTCATCTCCACTCACATTCTCGAAGAGGTCGAAGCCGTCTGCAGCCGTACTATTATCATTGCAAAAGGAAAGATACTTGTTGACTCCACACCTGAAAAACTCAAAACTGAATATAACTGCGGTCTTGATGAAGTGTTCAGAAAAATCACTAAAAAGAAAAGTGCGTAATTATGTTATACGGAGTATCTGTAAATGAGTGCGTTTGCAGCGGTGTTCAAAAGAGAGTTCAAGGGCTACTTTACGACACCTATCGCCTATGTATTCCTTGTCATCTTCCTTTTCGTAGCGGGCTATTGGCCTTTCCAGGATAAGTTCTATGAACTAAGACAGGCCGATTTACAGCTGTTCTTTAACAGCATGCCCCTGTTTTTAGGTGCGATGGCCTCGTGCGTAGCGATGCGATTGTGGGCCGAAGAAAAAAAGAGTGGTTCGATTGAACTGCTTTTCTCGCTGCCCGTCACGGTCCCGCAAGCGGTCCTGGGTAAATTCTTCGCTGCATGGATGTTTCTGCTCATCGCCTTGTTGCTGACCATCACAATGCCACTGACCGTCATTTACCTCGGCTCGCCGGATATAGGTGTAATCATCGCCGGTTACCTCGGCACTTTTCTAATGGCCGGCGTATTCCTGGCCGTCGGCTGCTTCTTCTCGGCACTGACCAGAAACCAAATCATAAGTGCGATTCTTACTTTCGTCGCTATACTCCTGTTGTACTACTTGTCGATGCCCTCCACTCTGAACTACTTCTCAGACTTCCTGCCGCACGGGCTGCTGCCCGTGATTGAGGGAATGTCCCTGCTCGAACATTCCGAATCCATCCAGAAAGGCCTGCTCCGGCTGAGTGATATCTTATACTTCGCACTGCTGATTCTCGGGTGGATTGTCGCGTGTATAGTCGTTCTCGACGAAAGGAAGGCGACATAATGAAAAAAACGCTAAGAACCATCGTCGGCGTCATACTCATAGGCATAATCGTATTCTCCGCCGTCAGTATCTCTCAGGACCTGTTTAAAAACACAAGGTTCGACTTTACCGAACAAAAGCTGTATTCACTGTCGAACGGTACAAAGGCCATCCTTGCCAAGCTTAACCAGCCGATAAAGATGAAACTTTACTACACCAGGACCGCCGCTATGGAAGGTCCGGACCAGATTCGGTTCTTTAATAATTACGCGTCCTTTGTCGAGTCACTGCTGAATGAATACGTCACCGCGTCCAAAGGGATGATACAGCTCGAAGTGATTGACCCTCGGCCGTTCACCGATGAAGAGGCCGACGCAATGCGCTACGGCCTGCGGCGGATACCGATGAGTCAGGACGAAAGTTTCATCTTCGGCCTGGTCGTACAAACCCAGTTCGGAATCATAAAAACAATACCGCTCTTTTCGCCCGACCGGCAGAACTTTGTCGAATACGACATCAGCTATCTGATTGACACCGCCATGCGGCGCCAAAAGAAAAATATCGGCGTCATGAGCCCTTTGCCGGTTATCAGCGATGACGTCAGCGAATACATGGCTCGTATGATGGCGATGCAGGGACGACGACCGCCCTCCTCATGGACAATCATCGAACAGCTCCGAACAAAATACAACTTAAAGGCAATTGAACCGCAGACCGACAAAATCGAAGACGTTGATATATTGCTCGTTATTCATCCAAAAGACTTTGATGAAAAAACTCTTTTTGCCATCGACCAGTTTGTCCTTAACGGTGGGTGCCTAATCGTATTCATTGACCCATATTGCCTCGCCGACCAGCCCCGGCAGCAGAGGGGCATGATGCAGGTCGACCAGTACAGCAGCTCCAACCTCGATGTGCTTATGAAAAACTGGGGCCTGGAGATGCCTGATATGACATTTGCCGGCGACAGGAAGATGGCTCTTTTGGCGGCGCCGAACCAGAAACCGGAAAAAATAATCGCTTTCCTCGGATTGACCAGGGCGGACGGGTGCTTTAATAAAGATAATGTTATCAGCGCCGAACTCAACGAGGTCAGAGTTATCTTCGCAGGTGTATTACAGCAAACCGATCTGCCGAAAGACGACAACGTCCATATCGAACGAACGCCGCTTATGAGTACAACATCACGAGGCAACACCTGGACCGTCGATAATCCCTATGAGCTCACCGTGCTTAATCCGTCGCGCCTTATGGAGAAGTTCTTTGACGGCGCCGAGCCTGTCCACATGGCCTATCTTCTCAGCGGCCGATTCGTCTCCACATTTCCTGACGGAATTGAAATTAAAAATGAATCCGACCCGAATGCCGGGCCGAACCTCGTGACCGGCCTGACCGTCGCTAAAGAGGATTCCCAGATTGTCATCTTCAGTGACGTCGATTTTATCACCGACCAGATGGCCTATAACGAAACCTTCTTTGGTAAAATCCCCTTTGGCGACAATGCGAACATCGTCCTAAACGCGATAGACAGTCTCGGCGGTTCAGCCGACCTTATTGCAGTCAGGTCACGCGGCGAAATTACACGCAATTTCGAGGTGGTGGACCAAATCGAAGCCGAAGCGGAAAAATCCGTGCAGCAGCAGGAAAACGCAATCAACGCCGAAATAGCAGCATACCGTCAGGAGCTCGAAAAAATCCTCAGCAGCGCGCAACAGGGACAGGAAGAAGTCATCGGAAGCTCAATCCTGCAGAAAAGGGCCGAGTTAGAGGTGAAAATACGCCAGGCCGAGAAACGTCTGCGAGAAGTAAGAAGAAATGCATACCAGGGTATCGAGAAACTCGGTGACAGACTACGAAACCTCAACACGCTGCCCGGACCCGTCCTTATCCTGATGTTGGCGGTGATTCTTGGTATCTATAGAAGCACTAAAAAGAAGCATTATGTAAGTCACAAAAGTGATGCTTAAAAGAAGCTGGTAGTGGAGCCTTGTCAATATGAGCAGCAAAAACCTTTCTAAACTTGCCGTAGTCGCGGCAATAATGGTTGTCGCCGCCGTTATTGTACATCTCGTCATAAATCGGCCTGCACATACTACTAATCAGTTGCGCACCTATCTGATTCAGGGCCTCGACCCCGATAAGGTAGCAGGCATAGTTATAAGCGTAAATAACAAACCAATCCATCTTCAGCGGCAGGGCAAAACTTTCGTCGTCAGTGAAAAGAAAGATTATCCGGCAACAACAGACAGGATTAACGAACTGTTCACAGAGACGCTGGACATAAAGACAAAAGAGCTGGTTACCGATAAACCCGAAAATCACCCCGACCTCAAAGTTACACCGGACAAGGCACAAAGTATTGTTGAGTTTCTCGACTCTGACCAAAACACTATTATCGGTGTGGTCATAGGCAAGCGCACCGAAAGCGGCGACGCCTATATCCGCCTGGCCGATTCCGACAGGGTCTATCTTTGCCAAAACATACCATGGGTACGCACCAGCCCGTTGGATTACATCGACCAGAAGCTCGTCTCTATAAAAAGAGAAGATATAATCAGTGTAACTGTCACCGATGCAAACGGTATCACTTACACCCTCGAATCCAAACCTAACAGTAACGACATAACCCTCGCCGGAGGCCTGCCGCAGGGCAAAAAGTTAAGTCCCCATTCCACGTCTGTCCTCACAGCCCCGACCTCCATACGATTCGACGATGTCTTCAAGGCCGGCTCCGAACCGGACAATCTAACCTTTGATCGAACTTATATATGCAGGCTGAATAACTCAAGCGAATACATCTTCAAGCTCGCAAAAGCAGACTATAAAAATTACGCCGAATGTAGTGCGGTCTTCACCGGTACCCAGGAAATATCTCTCAACAGAAAGGACTCGGACGAGGAGCTTAAAAAGAAAGAGGCCCAGCTTCTTGCCCGTGATGCCGTCGATAAATTCAACGCCAAATGTAAAGGCTGGATTTTCGAACTGCCTAAGTGGAAAGCTGACAACCTTACAAAACCGCTCGACGACATCCTGGAAGATATTAAACCCGAACAGGAAAAAACAGAACCCGCCGCTGATGCTGATTCACCCTAACAAATTTTTCCCGGGATTTGCGTTTCTATATGTCTTTCAGAAGAACGTTGGCCGTCGATTTCTTAATCTCCCCGGCAAACGCCTCCAGACTGCTCGAAAGCTTTTTTAGCTCTCCTGTTTCTGCTACGGGTACATCAGCCTTGCCCCTTTCTTCGATGGCCCTTACCACGTATTCAACTGAAAGCTTCGACACGTCAACGCCGGGCTGGTATGCGATGTCCCTGCCGTTGTCCGTCCTCACCTCAGACAGTATCCCCGATTCGACCAGCTCGAACAGCAACAGTCTCACTAATCTAATGGGTATTTCGAGCGTATGTGATATGGCAGTCGCATTCAGGGGCTTTTTGCCCTCGCAGAAATCCTTTACCAGCAAATGGGTCATCAGAAGTGAAATGAGCTTTTTGAAAGAATAACTGGCCGATAAACAATCAGGCTCGAACTCGTATGTCTCGACATTCTGATGTGCGAATGAAAGCTCCGCCCCGAATAAAACTACAAGCCAGCTTATCTGCAGCCACAGCAAAAACAACGGCAACGCCGCGAAGCTGCCATAGATAGCCCCGTACCTGGCTGCGCCGATTTGAAACTTGATATAACCCCACTGGACAAACTGAAAAATCGTTCCCGCGACGATACCGGCAACCAGCCCGGATTTGAATTTGACCTTTGTGTTGGGCATGAAGATGAAAACGAACGTAAAAGCAATCCACACCGTGCAGTAAGGCAGAAGTTTCAGCAGTAACTTAACTATCGGCCCGAGAAACCTGAAGAAAGCATACCCCTGGATTATTTCCAGTATCCTGCTGCTGACTATGACCGTCATACTGCTCGATATCACCAGCAGAATCGGACATATAAGCATCAGTGACAGATAGTCGCTGAATCTCCTTCCGATGCTGCGTGATTTTTTTACGCCCCAGATATCGTTAAATGAATTTTCAATATTGCTCAGCAGCTTTATGATTGACCAGAACAAAAACACCACTCCGATACCGGCGACAACACCGCCCTTGGCCTCATCCAGAAGGGTTTTTGAAAAAGTGATTATCTTTTCCACCACTTGTTTCTGGTTCTCCTGCTCTTCGCCCTGAAAATGCGCCATTATCGTCGATTCCACTTTGTCCTGCAGCCCGAAGCCCTTCGCCACGCCGAACATCATCGCGATTACCGGAACAATTGAAAGCAAAGTAAAAAATGTCAAAGCCGACGCCCTGAATTTACATTTGTCTTCTACAAAACCGCGAATACTCAAAAGAAATGTCCGAAGCTGCCTGAGGAAAAATGATTTCGAACGAGGGTAGTTACTCAGCCTCAATCGCCAGATTCCGGTAGTCAAAAAATGCGTTATCTTCGACAGCATCATTAGCCGCTCCTTAATACCGGTCTGACTGATGCATTTTACCCGCACAATTATCAATTAAACCGCTAACTTCGTCAAACACATAATCCGGATTGCTTTCTATCCACTATCCGTTTGGCGTCGGAAAAACGTAGAGACTGTTTAGCCCGCTTCCGGCAATATGGTAATCTGATTGGCTGAAAGTCACCAGTCCGCTGTTTTTTTCGTCTTAGATGCCCCTGCTGGGCCAATCCACCGGCGGTTCGATGATTTATCTCCTTTTATGTCTAATAATTTCCTTGATTTTTCTGCTCTTTTGGCGTAAAATAATCCTAAGTTTCTATCTTAGAGGACATTCAGGGTGGTGTGTTCAATCCGTAATAATGAGGGTTTATCTTTACATGGGGGATTGTAAATGTCGAAAAGAACAGTACTCCTTAGCACTCTGATACTGCTTTT
>Ga0315549_1002192_pt1 | contig 18999 bp, 10 predicted proteins | sample SalMarSW160200MG_FD_203101 | JGI IMG/M metagenome (GOLD analysis project Ga0315549, IMG submission 203101) | Salt marsh sediment microbial communities from the Plum Island Ecosystem LTER, Massachusetts, United States - Salt Marsh Sediment SW1601-200 ... | reverse complement strand
AAAGTTGTCTATGATAATAACTTTAAGTGATTATAGCAACCAACTCAAACAATATTTTCGTCCCACCATCCGCCACCATGGTTCCAGATAACCGGGTTTCTCCGTCTCTGCCTCCTTCATTTATCTTTACCCCGTGATATTCACAAACCCCCGGAATCCTCCACTTGCCTTTTGACCTTCCAACTCTCTTCAAAGCCATATCTCCGCCGCTCCATCACATTGAAAAACATGACTACCTATCAGTCATTCCCCGGCTTGCCTTGCCTTGTCCGAAGCCTATAGGCGAAGGCGGGACCGGGGAATCCAGGAAGTCTTTGAAAACGCTAGATTCCGCCTTTCATAGGAATGAGCATATTACAATTGCCTTAAGGCTCCTAACGATCCTAACGATCTCAACGCTCATAACGTCCCTAACGATTGCGTAACTCTATGTACCTGCGAAACTTTAAACCGAACGTTGTTTAATACGGTCTGGGCCAGGGACCGGGGAATCCGCCACCCTCGTCATTCCCCGGCTTTGACCGGGGAATCCAGATTCTATATGGGCCATTGGCCTTTCAAGAATAACGGTTTATCTTGTATTACACTTTACAAGGATAAAGTCTCTTATTCCTTCAAACATGACGGCAAGGATATTTTATTTTTGACTGGAAAATCAAAGAGGGTAGGCAAAAACTGACAGGGTGTGACAGGGAAAATCAATTAAGGTGATTTTCTTTTAAGACAGGAGGATTGAGAGATTTGATTTAAGCTGATTATAAAAGCTCAAAATGCATATCCTGTTGTCAATGTCCACAAGGCAAAACATCGTGGATCTAGATGAGCGGGCGACACAACCTTTGAGAAAAAGCATAAATGATGAGAAAGACTTAATATTCTATTTCTTTGCCATAGCTTACATTTTGCGAAATTATACACTACTTTATCTTAGAAGAAGGTGCATCACTAAAGAACGAAAACAATCGGTCGGAATAGAAAAAGGCAAGTTGACAATCTGTCTATTTACTTCTGATCCTCTCCAAAAACCTCTTTTATTTTAGTAAGATGGTTTTCCCTTATTTTTTTCATCTCCATCTTTATGAATTTGCTATCGATCTCAGATACTATGCAGCTCATAGGGAGCTCTGCTACGTCACCAGCAATAATCATTTCCCCAGTTTTTAGCCTGCCAATATTTGCATTCTTAAGGGATTCCGGCAATGATGCCGAATCAAAAACATGTTTTTTATCTTCAGAATTTTGGATACGAAAAATAAATATATTTCCACATTGAGATAAAGCTGTAGGATCAACCCAACGAGGTCTTTGGGACACCAAACATAGTGTCAGGCCATATTTCCTCCCTTCTCGTGCAACACGTAAAATTTCTTCTTTACAATAGGACCTATACACACTTGGAACGTAATTATGTGCTTCGTCGATAAATAAAATTACTCTTGATTTTAACTTTTTCGCTTTTCCTGCTTCAAGCAACTGGGCTAGAAAAATCTTAATAACCACTTGTCTTTCCATTAAGTCATCCTGTCTACTGAGGTCCACAATCAGTCCATTTGATAAATTATCAATGATATCAATATCATCTGTCTTTTTAATTTTAAAATTATACTTCCTGAGTTTACTTAGAATATTAAAGGGTAAATTAATGGTGTCATCGGGTTTCATTCTGTTATATTTCGTAAGATACTCTTCTAATCTATCGGCAAGTTGCTTTGTTGTCGAAATCCTCAACTGGCTGAATTCTTCTAATAAATCCGTTGTCTTCTGTTCCTTGAATAATGGTGACTGCACTTCCTTGAACCTGTCCCCTCCATCATCAACTCCCGAACGCCCACGTATCCATCTATCAATTTCTATTTCTTGCCTGTCTTTTGCATCGATTATATCATATAGCAATCCCAAGTATTTCTCATTTAGCAATGGAAAATGATGTTCGCCAATAGATATAGTATTTAAAAGCATCGATATCTCGCTGTGAGGTGGTGCAATGGCAGAATCTCCTGAATATTCTCCTGATGTATCAAAAAAAATCGGAATCGCGATTCTTTCAGAAAGATCCGGTCTTTTTCTTAGTTTGATCAATTCAAGGGCTATCTTTGCTGCCATATAGGATTTCCCAGATCCTGTTTGCCCTATTATTGAAATGTGCGTTCTAATCAGACCACGATGGGAAATATGAAGCTCTATATCGTGGCCTTTAATATATCCGATGTCTATTCCATCATTGGGAAGCCTAAGACTCGTTTGAATATCAGCCTTGCTCGCCTCGAAAACATTAGATCCCGGTAATGGAGGAAAATCAACCTCACTGACCTCTCCATTTCTTATGATAGATATTGGTTTCACATTTATTTTAAAATAGCTCTGTTTTTTAATATTTTCTTCTTGGTCAACCGAATAGTTTATAATCGATGGTTTATCGAAATAAGGGTTTATAGCTTCTTTACTAGTAATTTCCCCAATCATTTTGGCCTCTGGAGATATATGTTCCATCATTACTTCAACGTAGGAGCCACCGAAATATTTATTGGACGCGAAGCAGAATTCATCTAAATTAGCTTTCTCTACTATTTTGCCGATTGGTGTTTTCATATGTTTTCACTCTGCTCCTTAATACTTTCAAAGAAAAATTTTTTTTGTCGCGATTCTAGATCCCAAGACTTAAGAACATGCTGAAAGCCGAGAGGCAGTCTTACATATGGTGATGGATCTCGCTTTTTGATGGGATAAGGAGGACTCTCCTCTCGGTCTAGCAAGATGTTTTGAACAATTTGTTTCTTTTCTTCTATATCTGGCTCAAGTAAACCCTGGCAAAACATATCGACTCTGATGGGAAAAAATTCGATAGAACTTGAAGATGATTTAGGTTTGAAAAAAAAGGTCTGTACCAAGGAATCTTCAGAGGATCCCGGATAGACTGACGTAGTAGGAATCGGGATTTCCGAGCCGGACATTAGCCTATGGACATCGAATAAAAGCTTTCCTGTTTTAGCACTCATAACAGTGGTCACCATGTCTTGGGGCATATAGGATATGAAGCATATCGTAATATTTTGGAGATCGAGAAATAGGTACCCTAGATATCCCAGCAATTTATCGGAGGTCAGCTTCTCAATGAAAAATACTAATGGATCTTTGTTATATTTAATCCTCATTTTGCGAATGATCTGACAAAACAGATCAGCAATGACCCTCTCTGAGCATTGTAATGCGAAATTATTGAGCATCGTAAGAGCTCTTTTAGCTACTGATAGTTCCTCTTTTTTAATAGTGCCTATATATCGTATCAAGCTCTCTATAGGTATTTGGCTCTCATAAAGGCTTAAGAATATTGGAGGAGACTGAGTTCCCAAATCGATTATTTCAGAATCCCCGAAACGCTTTTCACTAGTGGCAATTACGGGCAAGAATACATATTTGAACTCTTTTTCCCTTGAACTTGACACTATATCATCAAGATCGGATAAAAATACTCTATGAGAGAGGCTTATTATTCTTGTATGTTTCATCTTGTCCAACATCTTTTTTTCCCTTTTCGTCAAGCAGTTTTATAAAGAGATTGAGTGCTTGGTTAGAATAAGTCTTATCAATTGAAATTGGAAATAATCGGATGATAACCTCATTTTCGCTTTGGTCGAATTGAAAGCCAAGCAGCGAAGAATCTGCTTTCGAATCAGGAGACCATTTCCGATGATTGCCTCTTGGTACTATTATACATTCTGAATAGGTTCGAGTACCATCACTTCTTTCCCGCTCTTTTCTAGCATCAGCAATTGAAAGAAATCGCGGCGGCTTTAATATATCGATAAGCATAGCTCCGGGCAACCTCAGCATGCAGGATTTTGCTGCTTCCTCATATATTCTTCTTTCAGTGTCGGACATCTTCTTTGATACAAGATAAATTATATCCTTTTCCACCCTTTTCAGATCATCTTCACCTTTTGTCTGTTCTATTTTTTCAAAACAGAGCTCAATGGCCTGGGTAATCTTATTAGATAGAATTTTCTGAGAAAGCAAATAATCCTTCATTTTTCGTATCATCTCAAGCTCTAGCTCATCCGAATCACCTTTTTTGGTTGTCTCCATCGCTAGCTTTTTAAGTTGATCTACACATGCACTGATCTTGTAATCTCCAAAATCAGAGAAAGGCCCCTGATATTCCTTAAGATTCTCCTTCTGAAATTCTATCCAATGCACGAAGTATGTTATTATTATAAATTTTACAGCACTTTCCAGGAACCTAATACCAGATCGTAGATATAGGTTATTGTATAGGAAATTTCGAGTTTCCAATAGCTCAATTGCGGCCTTAGCGGATATGCCTGAAAATGCTAACATTTTTTCCGGAGTCATAGATAATTCTGAAGTTATATCCTTCATGAACTGTTCAGGAGACAATATAATTCTTTTGTCCGTTGAGGAAGTGTCCCTGAATATGTAATCGATCTTATCAGCATCGATTGGGCTGTTAATAATCGCATCCAAAAATCCAACACCGAATTTGCCATTAATCAATCTTTCCAAATCTTGAACAGAATATCCTAAACTTGAAAGTTGATTCCTAAGATATTCATTTTTGTCAAAAATATCTTTAATGTTTTCTGTCGTGTTGAGCGAATGTGTAAAAGACTCCTCATATTTTGCAGGCTTCCAATTCAAGTCCTGAAAAATTTCCTCGATCAAATGACAAAAAGGTAGGTGTCCAATGTCATGAAGCAAGGCAGCTATTCGAAGGAATTCTTTTTCATTGTCCACTGCATTTTCTTTGCACACTTTTTCGTAGAGAAAAGAGGCAATTTTTAAGACCCCGATAGAGTGGAATAATCTAGTATGATATTTCGTTTCATCATGGTATATTCCCAACCATCTTGATTTCAGTCCGAGTTGGGCATAATGATGTAATCTATATTTCTTTTTCATTTCTTCTTCTATCAAATGCTTTTCTAATTCCGATATAGGCGTGTTGATTCCATTTCTAAGATACGGATCTCTAATCGTCTCGGATTTATCCCAATAGGTATCAGGATAGGGATGCTTCGTTATCAGTTCAAAATTTGGATCGAAATCTGTCACCCTTGATGTTTCTTTGTAAAGAGCATCCATGAAATCAATGTGATTACACTCCAGGGCAACTGATGCGACGGCTGGGGGAACAACTAATTCCCTTATTAAATACGAACTCTTTGGATCAGTATCAATAACCAATAAAGGGATCTTTCTTTCCTCTACCAAATCTCCAATAAACGCTATGATTTGTGGATCCCACCATCCGCTCAGTCCTATGACAGTTATGCAGCTTACTCGAAATGAAAGATATCGCCAAACGACCGTCAGGATCTTTTGCATAGCCTTTTCTTTTTCGTATGAACCTGGAAATGAGAGATAGGAACTCCTTTCTCCATTACAACAAGGACATCTTATTGCAGTATTGTAAAAGCGCTCTTTGTAAGAAGGATCTTTTGACATATCCTCTGGGAAATTAGACCATAGTGGTCGAAGTTGATCTTTTTCTGGGCAGTAACCATTTCCATGTCTGGTTCCTTTACAAACCAAATAAAGAATATCTCCTCTTGCTTGAATTTCAATGAATTCTTCTGAAGTTCCTGTTCTCAAAAAATATTTCTCACATTCTTTTTCATCAGGTATAGAAAATGCCGTTTTCCCATTCTCCTTCAATTTTTTGATCAAAAGTCCATCAAAATTGAGTGTCAAACATATAGCTCCTAAATCTTCATAAAATTTTCCTAAAATATCATGGCTAAATGTAGGCTCGGCATTAATTACATTCTTTAGTAATGTTTTATTCAATTCGAGCCAGGTGTCATAGAGTGGGCTCTCATTGTTTTGGAATTCGTTCAGTATTCTCCCCACAATGCTTCTATCATTGTTCCCGTTATCAGACCATGTACCGAAAGTATCGAAGAGGCGATCTATATAATCTGTGATCTCTTGATCAATTCCTTGTTTTATCTCATCATATTGGTTTTTTAGCTCTTTCATTATGCCATTCATATCAAGCACGCGATCCATTGATATCCCAGATCCTGTTATGAAAAGGGGGATGAGTTTTTTTTGAAATTGCCTACTTATCCATCGCGCCCACTCCTTGATTATGGTATTGTAAGAATCCTTTTTTGGGTCGACAGCGCAAGGTGATTTATTGCTGACTTCTTGAAAAGAAGGCATATCCTTTAAAAATGATCCGATTTCCACGTCAATAGAAAACTCTTTGATTTTAGCGGTATATGGCTCAGTGGCCTCCCTCCATGATTCAGGTTTGGGTTCCCCCTCTGAGCCTCTCAGCTTAATTTTCGTTAGGAAAGCGTCAACAATCTTTTGATGGTCACTGCTCCTAACTGCCAGGTAACTAATAGCCCCAGACAATCCGGGAACCTCTCCATTAAAACCATCAAGTCTAACTGGTAGGACATAGGCTTTTCCCCTCTCTTTGATCATGCGCTCTATAGCTTGTTGCCTTTCATGGCTTGGCCACATCTTATCAACATAATGCTTAGAGATTATCATAATGCAGAATTGGCTTGAGCTGTGGTATACATCTCGAAGTTTTACGGCAAGATCCTCGCCCCATAGATCTTCAGCATAAAAATCATCATAAAACACTTTTACACCTGCGTCACGTAAGCCTTTGGCGACAGCTTCGGCAAAGGCTCTGTCTTCACCGGCAAAGGACAAAGCCACTTCATATATATAATTCATAGGATTATCCCCTAGCTAAAGAGTAAAAATACGTTATACTGCTGCTAAGTCGAATTATCCAATTGCCAAGTAGGGTCATCTTCGAGATGGATATTATTAAGCTGAAGCCAATGCACGGGATCAAAATCCAGACTGCTTGCATACGCTCTTGTTATTTTCTTGCTCGGCACTGGTGATTCAGCCTTCGTTAAACGCGGAGAATTCAAAACCCGCTTTTAAACTTTTAATAAATATCCTTAGGTTTAGAATCCGAGTTCGCCTCCTATTCCCTTTTTCCCTCCCATGTTTCACAAACCTCTTCAACGGGCACTTTTTCCCGTTCCTTTGCAATCCAGTAACTATAGAACTTCGGGTCACGGCTTCTAGGTATTGGGTTTGCCTCCCTTATCCTGACGAGGGCAGGGGCACGGACGCATTCACCAAGGACTAATGCTGTCTGCGGGGACAACGCCGGGAGTTGATTAAGAAATTGGTCATAAATTCCCGGAACGATCTCTTTGAAATAGCGCAAATCCTCTGGATTCTGAAGACGATGTACAATAAAGCTGCTGCATTGAGATAACACTGTCTTTGATAGTTCACTTGGGCGCTGAGAAGCAACTACCAAGCTTAATCCAAATTTACGCCCCTCCCTAGCTATTCGCTCAAATACAATCCGTGAAATTGACTCCTCTTCACCGGATCGAGACTCTCGTATATAGTTCTGTGCTTCCTCAAGAACCAAGACCACTGGAAGTGAGCCTCGCGCCTTTTCGCCCCCATATTCCCCGAGTCGTTGCAGTAATTCCAAGACTAACCTTCCTATGAGTGCGGTTACATTTTCCAATACCTCGGAGGCTAGTAAGCTTAGGTCAAGGATTACTACATTATGGCCATTCTTGAATGTTCGCTGACGGCCATAAAAGGGGAGGGACTGATCTGGAACCACAGTTTCGGAGGAAAAAGGAATATCGTAGATCCCACCTGGTGGTAAGCCAAGCACATCTCGAATGAAAGCAGCCAGAACATGCGAAGCCTCTGGGAAAGGTCCAAAGAGAAAGCTGAACCTAGGGTCTTCAAAGAAACGTCTAATTCGAAGGAACATAGGTCCACAAGCCTCACGAATGCGACCAGGACTCCCGGATTCGGCTTCCTCTTTCATCGAAATCTCAAGATTCTCCTTTAGAAAAGATGCCCTATCAAAGTAAGATGCTTGGTCTGCACTTACATTTGGTATACCGAATGGAATGTTGGCCGTAGCCGTGTTGAGCCTGTTAGTAATAGGGTCAATGGCATTACGAATCTGCTGAAGAGTTGTAGGACCAAGCGATTTGAAGTTTTTACTCCTGCTGTCATACAATCCTTGAATTATAGTTTGGATACTAACAACCATCGCCTCAAAGCTTTCAAAAAATCCACCACCAAGAAGTTCGTCCAACTGCGCGAGGTTATTAGAAAAAACTGACCGGTATTTCAAAGCGTCCTCACACCATGACTGGATATTCTTAGGAATTGCCCATTGTTGGCTGGGACTATCATTGTTCGTTATTGCAAGTAGCTGACTACAAGCACTTCGAAGAACTTCAATCAGGGTAGAGACCCCTTGATGCGGCAGATGCTTAGATCGAGAGAGACGTAACGCTCGTAACAACACAGGCGACTGGAGCCCCTCCTTAGCTCGAAATAGTCTTATAAAATCCTCAGAATTCATAAACCAATAAGGTATAACTAACCTTTCATGATTCTTTGGATCTGATGGGATATAGAGGCAGTGCTGTTCAAGGATGTCTTGCCCGACTTTGCTTCTGTCGTGTATACCAAAAGCGGAGCGATATTCACCATTGGTATCGAGAATCAAAAAGTGGGTTTGTTTGACCTCCGGCAGCGATAAAATCGATTGAAGAAGGCTTGCTATTGTGCATGATTTCCCAGAACCCGTACTTCCCAAAATGGCGGCGTGCTTCCCAAAAAAAGAATCAGGGTTGATTTGAATCTGGAATCCTTCAAATATGGGTGAATCGCCTAGCGGAACACAGAATCCGGGATCTCGGTTTGGGTCCACGGTTTGGCAGCTTGTACTCTCTGTCGGTTGACAGTCGAAAATCACATTTAAGTCTTCCCTTGTAACCAAATGGACTGGATTATCGAGGACAGGAAACACAGCAACCCCTTGCGAGTAGGATTTGCCATCTAGAGTTCCTATCAAGGTAGCTTTAACTAATCTACGGGCTGAAGGGAGAGTAACCATTGTGCGGTCAGCATTTAATTCAGCCTCTTCCGTCAGAAAAACCCTGGTTACCATAGCTACGAGTCGTCGGGCACCCACAGGGACGATCACATAAGAGTTTATGCGACCAATTTCCTGCGCCCCCTCATAGGTTGATCTAGTAAGTCCTTTAAGATCCCGATTGAGCTCAATCGTAACATGGGCTGTGTCAACCCCTACGACCCGTCCAATCTCGAAATCACTTTGCATCGCCAAGCCCTCCTTCCACTTTTGCATCAAGCTCAGGCTTCAATGCACGATACGTTTTCATAACCTCTTCAAGGATTCTTTCATCGCGAAGATCTGGCAAGACCATCTTTACGAAACCAGCAAATGTACCTAAGGTCATGCCTGAAAAAATCCAAACTCTGCGATCTTTCCTTGCCCTGAGACGAGAAACGAAGTGCTCTGACTCTGGCTTCGCTTGAGGCGCATAAGGATCGACAATCACGAGCGTAAAACTTGGTACTGCAAGTGCCTGTCTTATGATGGCATTGACATGAGTATCGCCAAATCCATATCCTATTACAAATAGCGTTGATTGAGGCTGAACTACCTGGGAGGCAAATCTTCTGAAAAGCTCCGAATAGGGCATACCAAGAATGTCTCCACATTTGGTAGGTGTTGGGTAAACCAAAACATCTTCATCAAAAACTGTGCTCTCATTCTTCATGTATACTCCGTAGGGGTTGTCCCAGTTGGCCAGCTCAGCAGCCCAATTGATAGAACCATGCAGTTTGTACAGATGGATTACTCTATCAAGCCGGTGGACTCGGCCTTCAGTGGTTTCTGCAGGAAAATAGAGATCCTGATCATAGCACTCAGGTCTAAATATACGTCGAAGGGTACCAACAAAACCATCAAGGACAACAATGCCCTCAGAATCTGCCGCCTGTTCAATTAAAGTATCGTAGTTGAGTGTAAAAATATTAGCTCTTTTGAGACTTAGTGGGCGGGTCAGCACTTTCTTGAAAAAGGTTTTGTGGGCTACTAAAGGATCCCCTTGAATCTCGGAAGTCGGTAATATGCACCGGCAAGCAAGGGCAAGTTTCGCTTCCCTAATTGCGTCGTCAAGTTCCTTTGCGCTTGCTTGAACCAAAAAACTGTCAGTTATGTTTAGAGTCTCATTCTGATTTGAAAGAGCCGCTCGCCAACCATAAAGAAGCGAAAGAACGTTCTCGTAATTCACTATGATTTCCCCATCCTTTGAAAGATGGTTCAGTCGATTTACTATCTTCTCATCCTCAACGGGCACAAAATCGCTATTTGTGGCTAATTTCTTGATAGATTGATAAAAGAGGACAATCCAATTATCTACCTTTCCTTTTGTTATCCCCTTAACAAGCAGATCTTCTTCAATCTCTCTAGGTATTCTTCCAAGCAGTAAACCACCAGCATCTCTAGATGCCCCTGCACCTATTAAGAAAGAGACACTATCCGTCTTAAGAAGCGTGCCTACCTTTATCTGAGTGTCTTTCAAGACCTTGGCCCATTTCTCTTCGAGTTCTTTTTCCCACTCATCTTTCTCCATGTCTCCCATCTTCCTGGTTTCATCTCGCAGTTTAGCCAATTGATCTTCGCCGCCGATTTCAAAAACCGAGTCTTCTATTATCCCTTCAATGCCGTTTTTTGATTGTTCATCATCCATGTCAAGCCTTCCTTTCTGAGAGCAACGCTCATATCTCTGTCCGACACTCTCTTGAGCTAGACCATGAAGCGTATGGCTTCTCTTTTCGAAAGCCCCTTGCCAATCCAGTAGGCTGCTACCACCGTCCCAGTCCTGCCTACTAGATCCACCCTATCAGTGCATTATAACTTTGCACTTTTACTGAGCTTTATTTCTTTAGTTTAAAAAAAACGGCTAAGCCAAAATACGTTTCTTTTGCAATTTAAAAGAAGCCTTTTATATTTCAGGACCTCTTCAGTTATTTACATCATATATTTTAAGAACCTCATCACCATAATGATTGATGACCTTGACGGCGATCTTTCCTGTTGAGGGAGGATCGAACGGACGGCTCTTTGTTGTGTAAAGTGATGACCAAGCCGTCTCGTCAATTTCGGTCTGAAGCGCCCGCATAAGTTTGTCATAGGGTTTATCTGAACCGGTAAAGTAAGCATGACGTACAAAGAAGCTCTCTTCGTTGTAATCCGTATCAATGAACCAGCAGGCAATGTCATCGGTAGAATGGCTTCGAATTTCTCCGGTTGTCGGGTCGTAGATATCCACACCTTTGACCTCAACAGTGATTTGGCCTTTTTTCGCCTTTTTTATTTGAAGATCAGGCTCGCCAAAAACCATGAAGAGATTCCCTGCCCCGGTCTTCTTGAGGAGTTCGTCACCCATGGTCAGATCGGCATTCATGCGTGTGGGGAGCACGGCGAGCTGGCCATACCGCTTGGCTTCCTCTGATACATGCGGATCAAAGGCAAAGCCGCATATGATCAGGAGATCATAACCCACCCCTTTCACCGCTTCTTTGGCTGCCTCCTTTACCAATTCAGGACCAACCGTTCCGTGTTCAGGCCCGATGGAGATAGCCACCCGCCGAATCGTGCCGTCCTTTTCGGTGTACTCGCCTTCACCCTGAATCCATGTCCCACCATAGGATTCCAGCCGCTCGAAGTGGAGTCGCTCGTTTTTGATCGTGTTCTGGACCCCGGCCTTCTTGAGATTATCGAGGATCACGGTTTCAAACTGGCCTGCGCCGGGCGCCTTTCGACCTTCCCTTTCTGAAACAGGCATTTCCTCATCCGTGGACAAGACTCGGTGAGGGGAGAGGCTCTCCACGGTAAACGGCCCTGCCACCCGAATCCGTTTATTATCTTCGTAAGGCCGGTCGTAAAGAACCTCCTGGTCGGCGCTGCGGGCAATGGACCGGTCTATCTCCTCCTGCGTTTTTCTACGAAGATCCCACCATTCCTGGTGGAGCTTCAAGGCCTCCTTAGGCCATTTCTCCTCAGACTCCCTTGGAATCTCCCATTCTTCCCATGACTTTTTTAAAGACTTGTTTAACTTTTCCAGAATCGGCTCCATATTTTTCTGCCATTTGGCATGGATAGTGTCTATTTCAGGATTGTTGGCAATGGACTTCAAAGTGATGTGGGGGACACGTTTGTAAACAAAGCCCTTTTTGATGTCGTTCTGTGTCTTGTAGTCAGGTGGAATCTTGCCTGTGATTTCGGCTTCTTTCTTTATACCCTCTGAAGAATCTGCCAGCATATAATAAGGATACCTGACTGACATAATCCGCGTTCGAGCCAAGGCCAGCGCCACACGCGAGGTGTCGATGGTAATCCATCGCCTTCCCCACTGCTCGGCCACGTAGGCAGTGGTCCCACTCCCACAGGTAGGATCAAGTACAAGGTCTCCCGGATCTGTGGTCATTAGGAGGCAGCGTTGAACTATAAGCGGATTTGTCTGGACAATAAAAAGTTTCTTCTCTGCAAAACCACTCACGCTCGTGTCAGACCACATATTATTAACTGGAAATACAGGAAAATCACTTAAATACCTTTTGTATCTGAGCGAATTTCCTATTGCCATCAGTCGATTAGCTTTTGACAAACGGTTCAGGCCTTCGTTTGTTGTCTTCCAGTGACTATTAGCAGGAAGGCCGTAAGGATTCCCACACCAAAAAAACTGCTTGTCAGGTTCTGAGGAAAGACCCTGTGCACTCAAATCACCATGGGCGAGAAGTTTGAGGTTTGGCTGGAGTAGAGATATATTTATTTTCTCCTCGGCTGTTAAGGCTCGAACATATGCAAAAGTTCTATCTTCGACGAAATTATATTGAGTAGCGCCTTCCTGGCCGATAGTTTTTTCCAAATTGAGTGATCGATGCTTCACGTTTGATATTTGCTTGGCATACCAAAGAATATAATCCACTACATTGCTAATAAGAATAGGTGAAAAACCACTTGTCTTCTGGACAGATATTATCGAAACAAAATTCTCACTCCCAAACACTTCGTCCATCAAACAACGAACAAGATGGACATTCTCATCGCCTATCTGAACGAAGACACTCCCGGTTTCTGTCAGCAACTCCCTCGCTATTACCAAACGATCTCTCAGATAGCTTAGATAGGAATGAATCCCCAGCTTCCAGGTATCCCTGAATGCCCTGATCTGCTCCGGTTGACGGGTGACATCCTCCACCTTCCCATCCTTGACGTCACGTTTCCTTGTTGAGATCTGCCAGTTGGAGCCGAATTTGATACCGTAAGGTGGGTCGATGTAAATCATCTGAACGTTGCCTTTGAGCCCTTCCTTTTCGGCCAGGGATGTCATAACATGGAGGGAATCGCCCAGTATCATTCTGTTGGCCCAGTTGGCCTCGTGCTGGTAAAAGTCTATCATCTGCTCAAAGTCCAGGCCGTTGAAGTTGGCGAATAGATTAAACTGGGCCTGCTCCTTTTTCCCCTTCATCCGGTGTAGATCCTCAATGATGGCCTGTGGATGGATCTTTTCCTGGATATAGACCGGGAGGGCGGGAACGGCAATATCTTCCCGGTCTTGCTCGTCTTTCCCTTTCCAGACAAGCTGGGGGTCCAGGGATGGATCACGTGGATAGAGAATCGTTTTCGGGTGAGTCTCATCTTCTTTCACAAAGTCGCGAAGTTCTTCTGTGGGAATGTTGGCTCGCTTGTCCTTGTGTTTAACACTCTCCACAGGCGTTGTTTTAATTGTCTTGCTTTTACTTGCCATGCTCAATTCTCCTTCAATCTTGCATCATGGCGTTCCTCAAGCCAAGCGCGTATGATGTTCTTGGCATCCCATGGATCAGTTATTTCGAGAAAGCGCCACCGGCCGAACCCGCCATGGTTATTGACAGCAGGGACCCATAGTAGTTTTGCTGTAGCAACCTTTTCTACCTTGTCCCTCCTTTTTTCACCGGTCACCTCGATAATCAGGTTCAACGGGTCATCCCGGCCAAGACCATCGTCCAGGCGAACGAGGAAATCCGGATAATAATTTTTCTCCTCCCCGTCAATTGTATAAGGAATGATGAAACCAAGATTGTGGTTTTTGACATAGGTGCAGACTTCTTTCATGTCCTCCAGCGCCTCGGCCATCTTCTGCTCCCATGTTCCAGTATCCGCCACCACATGAGAGATATGACACCTTTCCGGCGATGTCTTATAGGTGGGCCGGGTTGTATCAAAATCCACGTAGCGGGTTGAACCCATGGTGTCGTAAGGGTATAGGATGGGCTTGATGGTCTTTTCTCCTGATTCCGCAGATATTATTGAACGATAGATCCGGTCAGCAGCATTGTGTGCAAATTGTACCAAAAGGAGTAGTTGGGGAAAGACATTGTCCTTCAACACCACACATTCATTTAGCCATTGTTTTGTGATGGATAGAAGCTGAGGAAAAAGCCATGGCTTAGAGCTGCCTTCGTCGTCGTTAAAGTACTTCTCAAGTGTTAGTTTGGCCAGCAGGAAGGCTACTTCCTGCATCCGCCGGCCCTTCAATTCATCCAAGGTAAGGATCGTGGATTCACCCACAATGGGAGCGTTTTCGGTCTTTGTTGGTATATCTTCTGTAGAAAGAACCAGCTTTGACTCTTCCGCGAAATGGACTGAGAGTCTTTCATCTGGAAGCTCATAGCGATATCCCATAAGTCGAGGGAAGGTGATCTCCAGGGCGATTCGATCATCGAGGGCGCGTACCTTAGTAACTTCTCTGCCGGTTTTAGGTTCTATAACAGATCCAGCGCAAGGGATGAATGAAAAGGGCACCCCATAAACCTCCGCATATTCTACCGGGAAACCTTTGAACTCAATAATCTTGCCGTTGATTTCAAGCCGCCGTGTTTCAGTAGTATAACTCATTCTGCGGAGACCACGGCCTACCACCTGCTCACACAAGAGCTGAGTGCCGAATGCCCTGACACCCAAGATATGGGTGACGGTATTCGCATCCCACCCTTCTGTGAGCATTGAAACGGAAACCACACATTTGATTTGCTCTCCAAGTTTTCCAGGTTTCCCGACCGTATTCATAACCTCGCGGAGGAGGTCTTCGTCAGTAAGTTTTTCAACCTCTCGTCCCGGAAAGCGAGCACGATATTCGGCCTTGAATTCTTCAATCTCCCGAACAGCAATTTTCTTAAATTCGGTGCTCATGGCCTCCCCGGATTCAAGCTGCTCACTGTCAATCAGGATTGTATTAGGCCTTTGACTCCATGTGCCTTCCTGCTCGTTTCTGAAAACGGGCATCTTTCCAGGGACGATGACGGTTGTATCGTCAGGTAACGTTTTTTCCCATCCCGCCACATAATCATAAACGAGCTTTGATACATTGGTATTATTACAGACCACAATGAATACAGGTGGAGTAAGTCCTTTTGCCCTGGCCTCGGTATTTTGTTCCCACAGGCGATAATACTTTTCGTAGTTGTCATAGAGGCTCTTGAAAGCCCCTTCCAATGAAACCGGAAGTTTCGGATCGCCTGTAACAGCCTTGGCTTTTCTACCTTTTTTAGGAAGGTGTTCCCTGATACGGGGCCAGAGATCCCGATAGGTGGGTAGTTCTCCTGTCATTGAGTCGTCAGCAATGGGCACGCGAGGGACTTTTACTATGCCGCACTCAATGGCATCAATAAGCGAAAAATCAGAGACCACCCAGGGGAAAAGGGTACCCTCGGGATAGCCTGATCCTCTCAAGAAAAAAGGCGTGGCAGAGAGGTCATATATAGTTTTGATGCCGAGTTTTTCTTTTACCGCCTCAAGTCCTGATATCCAAATCCGGGCCGCTTCTTCCCGTTTTTGAGCCTCCACCCTTTCATCGCCTTTAAGTTTCTCGTCCGGGCCTTCCGGTCTTCGACGATAGCAATGGTGGGCCTCATCATTAATTACCACGATATTCTTCTTGTTTCCCAGCTCACGGCACACACGACGAACCATTTGGGCAGGTGTTTCAGTAAAGGGGCTTGGCCCTTCCTGCGACAGGATATTTTTAGTGAGTCTGCCTGCACTGTTTCGCTCCTTGAGCTTGAATGAATGGAAATTGGTGACTATGATCTTGGCCGCTCCCATCTGTGCCCTCAGATCAAGCGGAACAACATCCATGTTTTTGTAGTAATTCTGTGGATCGTTTGGCAGGAGGACCCTTAGACGATCACGGATGGTAATACCGGGGGTCACAATAAGAAAGGCATCCGAGAATCGGGCATCTTGCCGGCTGGCATTTTTGTTCAGCACATGCCAGGCAATGAGCATGGCCATGACAACGGTTTTACCACTCCCTGTTGCCATCTTGCAGGCTATACGAAAGAGCAACGGGTTTGAATCCTCGTTAGCCTTTCGTAGCTCGTTTTCTATCCATGCATCCCCATACTTCTTGGCTGCTTCCGTGATATAGATGATGGTCTCCAAGGCCTCTACCTGGCAGAAAAAGAGTCTTAATTCCCGTTCCGGTCTCTGCCAGTACTCCAGCAGGCGGGATGTGGTCCTCGTGATTCCCATATATCCGCCACGCCGCCATTTGGCTACACGCCCTCGCACCTGGTTGATAAACTCATTTTCCTGGAGTCGATCCTCGGTCCATTCGGTTGAAAATGGGAGTTGCTGTTGCTTGACCTTTTTCCTTGGTCTTGGGACTGGAATAAAATAGGAGCTTATGCGGCGGGAGGCGACGATCTCATTGGTGATACCCTCTTCCGTGAACCGGAAATGCCTGCCGGGCTCGTCGAATGGGGTGTTGATCACCGGGTTCTCGATAACAACCTGTTTCATAGATCCTTCCTTTTCATGAAGGCTAATGGATCAACCCTATGTAATAAATCAACGTTTTATCAATCGCGAATAACACACCGGATGTAATATATTAAAAAAATTAATGAAAAATTATCTAAATTTCGTATTTCCGTCAAGAATTTTCACTGGTTATCATATTATTCTGCTCGGGAATGTGGAGAAGTTGTGTTTTATCAATAGTATCTTCTCGATATAAGCGACTAAATATAAAGGGGTTTGATAATTTTTTTGGACTTGGAAAGAAAGAGAGGGTTTTAATCGTCCCAGGGGATTGAAGAAAAAAGAAGATAATAGAAGTTGGCATTCTTCATCATAAGATCCGTAATCATCAATTAGTACAAATGAACATGCACATGGTCATTAGGATTCTACAATTTTATTAAAAATATCCTGAAACTCCCTGATCCTTTCAATAAGTTCATTAAAGGCCGGGGGTTTATCAAAAAACATTTCATCTTTCATTGCGGCGTAATCCGATCTCCAATCGGAAATCTGATCCTCGGTTGGCACCAGCCTTAGACTCCCCGGTTTCAACGTATCATAATCCACCCAGTTTTGCCGGAAATAAACCTGCCTATGGGTGGCAATCCGGGCAAATAACCCGAGATCCTGTGATGCCTTTTGGCCGACGCCTGCTTCAATCAAATAGTATAGATCATAGTAGTGTCTGGCCATACGTGCTTGCCGTCTTTTTTCAGGTTTCCTAAAAGTCTCTTCATGGAGCAACATGGCCTTTTCCCAGAATGTACGTTCCGGAGAAACTGCTTTAACTGGGAAGTCAGATTGGACAAATAAATCAGGAAAGGCCTCTGCAAGATACGGATGAATAGTAATATCCAGTGTAGGGTCTGTATCAGAACGGGCACCCAATTCGATTTTAACCTCCTGGCCGAGATAAACCATTTGACCAGCAAACAGCGTAGGATATCTTAATAGAAGCGTCTGTCTATCCGGGTCATAGGGGGAGGAATCAAGTTCCCATGACAACCCAGGGGGCATTTCCTTAGATATTGAATCCCGAAGCAAAGGAAGTAGGATATTATTCACACATTGTTGACTGGCTTCTTTAAGATTATCCAGCCGTTTATAAAGCTGCTTTTTGCTTGGAGCGCGATCAGGCGCCTTTTCATCACCAAAACCAAGGGCGCTGCGGTTGATAACAATATCGATGTCTTCAGAAAATCTTTTTATAAGCGACCATCCCTTTGAAAGAGACGTTCCCCCTTTGAATGTCACCCGTTCGCCCCATTCAGGAAGCTCAAACAATTTTTTGAGAGTCCAACATACCCAGAAGTCCTTCTCTATGGTTGCTGGCGGCAGACCAAGTTTATCCTGAGCCTGTTCGCAAACCAGCCGCTTCCGATCTTCAGAAAATGCCAGGAATGATCTCATGCCGGTTCCGTTTCTCCCTTTTTCCCCAATCGCCGCATAATGTCTGCGATCCATGCAGGGGCAAACCGAACATCCTTAAGCAATTGTCTTCTTGAATCTGCATCCAACCGGCGATCAAGATCCTTAATAACGCCCTCATCTACATGCTTTTGACCAAGATACCGTAGGGCCTGGATGACCAATCCGCTGGTTCGGCCTGCAGTCGCCATGTTAAGTGGGGTAGTCTTCTTAAGGTGTATTTCTTTTTTGCCGATTTTCACCGTGCGCGATCGACCATCCGTAAGATAAACGATCTTCATTGGCACCTGTGTGGAAAGTCCAAGCAAGTTGGCTGCATAAGCCCCTGACGGTTGGAGACGGACTGCATCGCGCCCGGCTAAAGCCTTGGCTACTGCATCGGGGGAGGGTGTCAAAATTCCGAGTTCAGGATCGATACGCGGATAATCGTACAGTCCCCTTGCAAGTTGGCGAATGATGCCTGAGTGCAGATATCTTTTTAAAGCAGAAGCCACTGCAGCACGGCTTCCCAGATTAGAAAAGTGAGCTGCGGTAAATACCCAACCCCTACCATGCCCATAAACCCTGTTTATTACTTTATTATCAATACTTTGTGTGTGTTTTCCCATAAGATTTTTGACCCAAATTTGTATACGAATTTGTGGCAAAAAAACGGCATTTTTAGAAGGTGCTGGCCTTAATGTGGTACTCAGAATCTATGCTTAAAAATTGAGTAAGAATAATCTGATTTTTATATATTGGTCAAGGATTTTCACTGGTTATCCTGTTATTTTACTGTAAGAATGTGGAGAAGTCGTGTTTTATCAATAGTATCTTCTCGATATAAACGATCAAATTGTGAGTGGTTTGATATATTTCAGGGA
>Ga0315549_1002188_pt1 | contig 19016 bp, 36 predicted proteins | sample SalMarSW160200MG_FD_203101 | JGI IMG/M metagenome (GOLD analysis project Ga0315549, IMG submission 203101) | Salt marsh sediment microbial communities from the Plum Island Ecosystem LTER, Massachusetts, United States - Salt Marsh Sediment SW1601-200 ... | reverse complement strand
CTTCACCGTGAAGAAACCAATACCAGTCACCTCTCTATTAGTCGGCAAGGATACCTGGATGGTAGACGATCCACTGCATTGGTATGGGATGCAGGACCTAGCCAAGGCCGCGAACGGCAGGGTGCTGGTAGCTGGGTTGGGCCTAGGGCTGGTGATCCACGCCCTAGAAACGAATAAGTCAGTCACCAAAATCGACGCAGTGGAAATAGACAAGGACGTCATAAACCTGATAACCCCCTTAATTAAAACGAGTAAGACCAACATCATAAACGATGACTTCTGGCGATACCTACACAGTACCGAGGAAACCTATGACACCTGCATCCTGGACATCTGGGTATACGAGGAACCTGATCGGATCCGGACAGGCTACAACATGCTAGCGGCCATAGGCTCAGTCTCCACAAGGTATCCCTCCGCTAAGGTCTATGTCTGGGGAATCAGGGATCCTAAATGGAACCCCGCGGTGACGAAGTCCCCATGCTACCTAGAGACGGAGAGAAGGATCGATGAGCTGAACAGGGTGAAGACCTAAAATGATTGATGAAATAATCCCATACCTAGCCCTCCCCACCACATTAAAACCGGCTTCGTCACCGTTTACGCGTGTTTGTAGCGTGGAAGAGGCGCAGATGCAGCACCCCGGCATCACCGCTTAAGTGTTACGATTTTGTGACGTAACTGCAAACATCATGAATCCGCTAATAATCTTTCATGGCTTGTCTGGCCCCCAGGGGGCACGCTGATCCCGACGGTGAGATTATCTATTCGTCCTGTGCCATGATCAAATATCTTAATATCGATATCCCGCACAAGAACCCTTTCCCCCGTATTATCTGCCTTATCCATAGCATGTTCACCTTCCTCAGATTCCAGAATACTTTTAGCCATACCCATTATGCCCTCTACAAGCTCATTTGAATCATAAAGAGGTATCTTCATTAACGCGGCTGCCATGGTTATAAAATCCCAGGCCATCTCAAACTTTTGCTTATCCTCTGATGACATTTTGTCCTCATGTTTCTCGAAAAGGTAGTACAGAGAATTATAGTTATCCTTACGCTTCATTGTGAATATAATTTCTCCGGCCTCGTTTGTGAACTCCAAATTTGCATCCATTAGACCGCTATATTCAAGTTCACCCATTTTAAATCATTATCTGATGGTGCCTATCATCGCTTAAAGGTTACGAGATGATTTTCCGGGGAATGGAAAAAAGTTATTTAATCAAAAGTTGATTTTATCAATTATGGTAGATTGGAGACTCTGCAGCAGACATAGAAGCGAGAAGAACGCTGAAAAGGCAGCTGAAAAACTTGAAAAGAAGGGGATAAAGACCCAAGTCTCAAGAATAGTTACAACAAATGTCTGGACTGTAAATGTTCCTTTAGGCACTCCATATAGCGTATGTTCAACAAAAAGAAGAAAGCGATAAAGTCGTATATTGACGACTATAAAGGATAGGGGTATATATACTTCTAGCGCTGTAAATGTTTGGCTTTGATGTCTGAAACGCTGGTTTTTTCACTTATCCCCGTTTCTGAGGCCGATAAAGATGGTGTTTCACGATCTAAGTATACTTGCAATCAATGCGGCCATGCCTGGGTGACCAGACCCTGGATGTGGAGAAACGCGACGTATAAGCCCTTCCGCTGCCCGGGCTGTAGTTCAATATACTGGGACAGCGAAGTAAAAGTCGCCAAGCTCCCAGAGGGAAGGCTGATTTCCCCCGATATCACCGAGGAAGACATCGAGAAACTGAAGAAGGTTCTAAATTTTAGATAGAAAAAGAATATCCCTAGGACCCGTTTCCGTCGACTGCCTCCGTCTCAAGATCAGCTAAATATGAGAAGCATCCACCATGCCTGGGAAGCCATGTAACTTATTATATTCTCTTCAACTATTCTAGAATAGGAATGTCTTACTGCGTAAAGGAGGGAGCCGACACGATCAAGGCTGTGGACAGGCTCCTACTCGCCTTAAACTCGTGGAGAGAAGCAGAACACCTCTGCAAGTTTCATGACAAGAAGAAATCATGCGAACGATTGGAACCTTAGCCAGCGGCTACGATAACGCAAAGGAAAAAGCATACGAGAAGATCATGAAGCTATCCACCTGTCTTACGAAGAAATAGTTGACCCATATTTTATGACTTGGTTCCGATGGCAAACATTATTATCCCTAGGACTAGTGATGCCGGTAGCATCCAGGGAAACTCGGGGGCAGGCGGCAGAGTCGGCGGCTCTCCGTTGGGTGGAACGGCGGTGGATTCGAGTGCTACGTTTATGGTTGAGGCCATCTGGTTACTCACCTTCGTCAGGTAGCCTTCCTTGAGTACGCTCCAAGACTTTGGTGGAAACCATTTTGCGTCGATGCCCGCTTTTCCCTGGTTGTCCGTCAATACTGTATCGGCGTCTCCGGTGCCGTCGGGCCCGGCATGTATTGCGCAGAGTGCCCCCGGTACTGGGTTTCCTGTGGCGGCGTCGGTTACCGTGAAGTTAAACCCGGCTAAGTGTAATGGAATCAGATCCTCTTCTTCGTAGCCAAAGGGAACCTCATACATCTCAGAATATAGTTGTGCCATTACATCACCCGTTTTTCGAGCAGCATCCTATTTCAAATTAATAGATTCCCGTACCTGAATAAATTAACTACTAATTTCCCATGAAGGAACCATAAAATTGCGTCACCCATTGAAACGTCCAGTTAAATAAGGAATGTCTCTTTATAACTTGACATCTTCTTATCAATCACCGTGTCCCCCGACGGTGGATCCGCCCCTTAGTTTCAGTTATCACGTAAAATAAGGGTGATAAGCCCACAAACAAACCTAGTGCATAAGTGCTACACATACGCGACATATGTGCGCGTAGTTTCCAGCCGGGTGCGATATAATGGCGGAGAGTAGCTTCGACGACCTGCAGCTTCTGAGCCAAGAGGACCTCATAGTCGAAGCCCTACGCAAATTCCTTAGATCCTATGCCGAGCTCAGCCGCCGTGAGGATGTCACCAAGGACTTCCTCAGAAAACTATGCGGATTCAGCCTAGAGACACAGATCTGGTTCACCATATGGGAGAGCGGCGGAGCACAGAGGTTTACCGATCTCATCCACATCATCGGCTGTTCTCGGACTTCATTAAGCGACGGTCTCCGGGAACTGTTGAAGGCAGGGCTCGTCAGGATGGTCGAGAACCGCTACCAGGCCGTTTCACCTGCCTGGTTGGTCCAGAAAACTGGACTAAACAGGAGAAAACTTTAAAAAGGGAGTCCAAAAAAATGGACTTGTTTTAACGAGGAAGATGGTGTTAAAGTACAGCAAGTTCTTCACCGTCACCGGCGCTATCACCCTTGAACCCGTTACTATCCGAGTGGAGTGCATCAAGGCTGAGGGCTTTCTCGGCATCTCTATAGAAAGTCTTGAGGGAGAATACTCATCACTAGAGGAATTCGATAACGCCTCTGGAATCGGCGAAGACAAAATTCATAACTTTCTCCCCATGAAGCTGCCCGACGCCCAAATACTCGTGGATGCTCTGAATGAGGCTCTAGAAGCCTCCGAGGAGACCTCAGAAAAGGAGGCCGCCTAAAATGGAGGTGCCGATCATCTTCTTGGTAAAATTTAAAGACCTATGCGACAGGGATAAAAACCCGAACCTCAGCCTATCCGTCGAGACGATACTAAAGAACGAGAAGATCCCCAAGACCTTTTTATCTCCCCCTACATCACGCGAGGAGCCGCCATAAAATGAAATCGACTAGGTGCCGTATCTGTGGTCGCCTTCTCACGAATCCTAAGAGCGTGGAGAGAGGGATAGGCCCTGTTTGCCGGTCACGCCTACTGAAGGAGTACAAGACCGAGGAGGCCGAGGACAGTGGTTGAAGAGGGTAAGGCCATAGTTCTCCCAGAGCAGGCAGACAAGGCAGTCGTCCCCGTGGACGTGGAGAGGCTCGTCGCCATAGTCGACGCCTTCGACAAGTTCAAGGCCATGGTTCTGAAGGAGAGCGACTATTGGCTTGATAGGAAGGAGAACAAGAGACGAGTCAAGAAATCTGGCTGGCTCAAGTATGCCCTCGCGTGTAACCTGAACCTCGAGAAGGTCGATGAGAGGGAGGTCGACAAGGAGATGCCCCCCGGCTCGGGGAACTGGGTGACGATCTACCACTTCGACTACAGAGCCATAGCCCAGACGGGGAGGTACGCCGAGGGCTCTGGATCCGCGTCCACCTCCGAGAGGGAGGAGAGCGGTAAGATGATCCATGACACCCGTAGCCTGGCCCAGACCCGGGCGATGAACAGGGCGATATCGAACCTGGTGGGTGGGGGGGAGGTCTCAGCCGAGGAGATAATGGGTCCAGGTCGGAGATACGTAGAATCGAACCAGAGAAACGTGAAAACTAAGCCGAAAAATAAGCCTAAAGAGAAGGTTCCTGCCAAGACCCCCGAGGAGCTCCCCCAGGCGGATCCGGACGAGGAACAGATCAAGATCATACTGAGAGCCAACGGCATACCCCTAGACATCCTGAACATCTACAAGTACGGAAAAAAGGTGTTTGTTGTCCCTAGACCCGAGTTTCCCCCAGAGAGTTTCGATGATTACAACGAAGCCATAGTTGAGCTGCTGAAAGCCAAATGGATGGCCAATAAAAATAGGTGGGAGGTATCATGCTAGCCCCAATAATCGTAAACAGGGGGATGCAAAAGGTGTCTGATCCTAAGACAGTCTCGGATCTAAAGCAGGGAATAGACAAGACCCCAACATGCCTGGGGAAAGGCCCGCATACTAGAACCTGTTACCACGAGTGCGTCATGTGGCGCGAGTGTCTTCGACTTAAACTTAATGGTGAGGCATCATGCTAGCCCACAGCCAGTACCTCAAGCCCTGCCCTAGATGCGGGGCCCTCATGCCGAAAAACGTCAAGGGCTGCTGGAATTGTGGCTATGTCCTAGACCCTCACCTCATAGCGCTAGCTAAGTCTGCCGAGGGGGCGAAGCCATGAGCCAGGATCATAGGATCATACTGACCGCGCAGCAGCTCAAGAGGCTTCCCGGACGAGGCAGTCATCTCAGCGCCATCCGGCTTCGAGGGATGATTGAGGGGCTTCTCGTCGAGGCAGGCATAGATACCAGGGCGTGGGCGACCAAGGGCGGCCGAGACATACTCGCCTTCGAGGTGGTGAACCGCAGCGGCGACGACATCAAAATCTTCCACTTCAAGTTCGAGGTTCCCAAGATCTACGTGCAGCAAAAGAAGGGCCCCAAGTACCTAGAGAGCACCAGCTGGAGGTTCTTCCACGACTACCTAGAGCGCCGCCTCTACGCCGTGATCCTAGGCATCAGCGGCGCCGTCGAGGAGTTCACCGACCACATGGTCATGATGCTACCCGACGGACGCGAGCAGACGGTCAGTGAACGCATCACCGAGGCCATAACGAAGGGAGAGCAGGAGGCACTCCCCTTCATCAGGAGAGAGGCATAGTGAGTGAATGTGTGCTATGTCACAAGCCAATGGGACGCGGCACAAAGCCGAGAACGGTTATCGACTGGGACACACTCCAGATACTAGGACAGGCTCACACCGGCTGCGTCAGGAAAGCGAAGAAAGACCAAGACCTATGCCTATACCCTGAAGGAACACCGAGCCCAGAGCAGATAGCCTTCAGTAAGAAGCTGAGAGACTTCATGCTCGCGGCTAACGAAAAATATTCAGAACACATATGGCCGCCTCACGAGTTCCACCAATACTTGTTAGCCAGCGCAGCCCTGTTCAACGTCTCGACAAGTGAACAGTGGACAAATCTAACACGAGTAAAGAAGCTAACCGACTGGTGGCTAAACGGCTCTAAAATAATCACACAAAAAGAATATGACGCACTCTTTGAGTGGATCACATCCTTCGACACCCACACAGAACAGACTATGGAGGCCGAGGGCTGAGATGGATAGCTTCCGAAATCACTGGTTTTACACACACTTCCCTAGATTTTCATTAAACCTACCAATACACTTCAGCCCATTTAACCAACCACTAGATAATGAAATAAACGAGATACTATACGCGGGCAAACTCCAAGAAAAAGATCCAATCATAGAGATTAAAACTTGGGAAAAGTGGTGGCGAGAAAACCGTGACAAGCCTTTCCACATCCAATATTTAGCCACTAAAGAGGAGGCCGAGGACGGATGACGGTAAAAAGCGTGTCAGACCTCGCCTTCAAAACGCTTGACACCCTCACCGACGGTGAAGATGAACTCTGGATTGCCCACATCATATTCGACGGCCAAGCCCGACGCACAGGCAATATACAGAAGATCATGAAAAACGACTGCGGGAACTCATACGACTCCGTCCAGCGAACCCTAAAACGACTTGTCTCGAAAAACATCGTCTACCGTGTAATTCAAGGAATATACGCACCAAACCTGAAGATGCTGCTCCCCAAGATGATTGAACTTCTTGAAGCAGAAGGCGCCCCTGATCTGCCTCGTCCTGATGGACAAACTGACACGGCTGGAGAAGAGAAGATGAGGGTCACCCTTGAGGAATAAGGGTATGACAGAAACTGGATTACTCATCGTTGAGATTCCACTCAGCCGCATAATTATCTCGGGTAATAACCCTCGTCAATCTTATGACTTGGAGAGTCTTCGGCGGTTGGGTGAAAGCATCAAAGAACATGGGCAGGTTCAAAGTGTGCTTGTACGACCCAGAGGCAGTGATTATGAGCTTGTAGTGGGTGAGAGACGGGTTCGTGCTTGTGCTTTAGTCGGTCTGCCGAGGATAAGGGCTGAAGTCAGGGACATGGATGACGCCGCGACCCATGAGCTGAGGCTGATCGAGAATGTTCACCGTGAGGATCTGAGCGACGCGGAGAAGGGCGATGCTGTTTACACTTTAATAGCAAATTACGATAAGTACAATACAATTAAAGATGTAGCAGACGCGATCAATGTTCCATGGAGTACAATAGCGAATAATTGGTGTCCAAAAGCCCTTAAGCTATCAAATAAAGTAAAAGAACTCATTAGTTCTAATGAGTTAAAAGAGTGGCATACACCATATCTTTTAAAATATTCACACTCCGTACAAAATAAACTCGCTGACGCCATAATTAAACATAAAATCCCCTCATCAAAGGTGCGTGATTTCACCAAATTCTACGATGTCGATCCCAAAAGAGACCTAGAGGATATAGCAAACGAGGTTCTTGGAATAAAAAAGGTAACCATACTTGAGTCCGAACTCACAGACAAACAAAAGAAAAAGGTCGAGAAGAGCAAAGAGAAAACTCTTCCTCCCGATGAACTACGATGTATAGCCATAACGGGTAGTGGTACTAGATGCAAAAATAAACATTTACCGGATAAAGAGTACTGTGGACAGCACGATCCTGAAAAGGCTGAGAAAAAACCATTCAAATATAAAAAAGTGAAAGTAAAGAGGGATAGTACTCGCTCTTATTCTGATCCGAAGAAACGCTCTTTTGATGTCTGGAACATAGCGGCCATAGACTTGGAAAAGCCCTTCGGAGATCCAGATTATCCTGGGGCGATTCCAGGTGACATCGTCGCGAATGTACTCATGTGGTTCCTATCCAAAGGAGGAAAAGTCGTTGACCCTATGGCTGGAGGAGGAGTCACTGAAGATGTCTGTAACTTCCTAGATTCTAATTATGAGGTGCTTCTCTACGACAACTTCAGCCTTCCAGACTACAAATACCGTGAATCAATAAATTTCAATGACATTACAACAAATAAGCTACCTGAAGAGGCAAATGGCGCGGATCTAATCTTCGCCGATCCTCCATACGGACCTCAAAAAGAGTATGGCATGCCCCCTGATAGGCTTTATTCGCTTTTGGAAGGTCTCGCGGAAGCAAGCTATAAAGCTCTCAAACCCAAGGGTTTGGTCTCTGTTCTGATGCAAAACTACTATCTTGAAGATGAGTGCGTAGGAGAGTTTGTTCCCCTGATTCGTGAAACGGCGGAAATCTTTACGGGGGAAAAGAAAGAGAAGGAGGTGGTGGTGGTTCCCCCACGCTTTAAACAAATATTCGAGGCTACCGTTCCACTTTATGGAAAAGTTGCCAGAAGTGAAGAACATATGACACACATTGACCGGCGGCTCATGATTTTTGAGAGGGTAGGTGATTAAAATTCCTCAGAGACAACTTACAACAGATGAAGAAAGAGAAGCCGCACACAGGGCATACAGTAAATGGCATAGATTCCCAACCCTGCCAAGGAATTGCTACATGATTGATGGGGATTGGATAGAACTGAGATCTATTTATGGAAACCTAATTCCAGTAGCCTTAATTGAAACTATAAGCTACAGAGGCGCGGACCTTCATAAAGCCCATGAAGAGAAGGCATTAACTCCAGCTAAACAAGCACTAGGTGAATACATTGAAAAACAATGGTTACCAACATATGTTGTTTGGTTTGATCCTGGTCTCCTTTCCACATATCCTGAAGTAACTAATTTTCTAGTTATGCGAATGGGTCAAGACCCAATTCTTATGTCGGAAGAAACGTACAAATCATTTCTAATTAAACTTCACATAACCTACAAAGACTACAGACCTTACCCAGAAAACGCACTATGGCCTATAATCGTGGAAACCGTCCACAAGCTACCCGTGTACCCCACTCACAGGGCGTATGTCAGGGACTACATATTCAGGGAGGAGCCCGACATATCCGCTGAGAAGCTATCCTTCAATCTCGGCATATCCCTGGGCGAGGCGATGGTTATCCTCCACGAGTTGGATTTTGAGGCATCCTCCTTGAGGAACGACGAGGTAAATAATCATGATTGACACTCATGAAGATTACTCTCTATGTAAACCCTACGACACAGCACCAGAAACGGTTAAGAGGGAACTATTTGAATTTGAGAAGGCCGGTATCTGCCCAAAATGTGGAATGAAGAGACGAGTGTATATATGGCATCTTGAGAACGGGCTTTTAACACGACAAATCTGCCTTGAATGCGGTTTAAAGGGCATGATACAATACGGAGAAAAGTACGACGAAAGCAAACCATTTGGCAAACTATTAGGGGAGAGTCTTGGACCTATAGTAAAAAACTGGATTTTAGAGGAAGACGAGACATGAATGAGGTGTTGAGGGAAAAACTGCAGGGTTTCAACGCACATAATCATGAGTACAAGGGTGAGGGTGATGTGCAGTTTTTACCCGCGACACTAGGAGGAAAGGTAAAGTGACATGTCCATACGCTAAACCCATAGGCTATGACCATATTCGGGGCTACAACGTCAAGCCCAACCGGATGATCTTCGTCGACGGCATCACCACACAGTTCACGCCATGCACCGAGGCCTGCTACCTCGGTGATTATACCCAATGCCCATTCTACAGGGAACCAGAGGAGGTTTAGAACGCTGTCAGGCGATGAGAGTAGCCCTATAGGCGATATAGTGTATGCCTTCAAGTTATTACTCGATAAATGTGATAACAGCTCCACACGCATAGTCCTCTCAAAGCTCCGGAGCATCTTCGGCAGTAAAGCCGTTAGCGAGATATTCACATACTTCTGCCTCCACGGAGCCTCAACCGCCTGGATCATCCAATGCGAGCTAGACATGCCCGAGGCCACCACATACAGGGCACTCAAGCAACTGAACTCCCTAGGCTTCATAGTGTCGGCAATGAAGGTAAGCAAGGTTCGCAGCAAGGGAGGCCCCCGCCCCACTGTATGGGCCCTCGAGGGCGCCTCCCAGGAAGAAGTCGCCAGAGCCTACCATGAAAGGCGTGAAAGCAGGAGGAAGATAGGCAAGTGAGTTCACTAGGGCGGTGGGACCCGCGCCGGGGCAAGTGGAAGTTGAACAAGATCATCAAGGAGTACATACAGGTAACCCCGGACCCCATCACCGTGGACGCCCTTATCAGGTACCTGAAGAACCAAGGATACCACCCGACAGAGACTAGGAGAATCCTTATTCAATTTGTGGAGATAGATGAGAATGGACACGTGACCCGTATGAGGGGAGGCGACTAGGGCGCATGAAGAAGCTGGTCAGAACACGTAACGCCGCCTCAAATTTTTTCTCTTCGTGTTTTTATTATATCCATTTTATTTATTGTTATAAATCATTTATAACAATAAATGAAGGGGGGATGCATCTTGGGGCGTAAACTCAAGCCTCTCCATGACCGTTCTACAAACCTATTCAGCTTCCATTATCCATTAGACGATCCCGTACAGTACGGAATTATGGAAAAGGCATACGCTATCATCAAACGAGAGAGTCTTACCTTCGATAAGTTCTGCGTCGACGCGGTAGGAGAATATGTTGCACGCCACTTCGACGGCAACTATCAAACCTTGCTCGGTAGCTATGAGGAGGACGGCATAAAAAGCGAAGGTCAGCGGGAGCAGGAAATTGTCAGATACTATCTAGATAGAAACAGTTCTGGCTACGACTTAAAATACAGTGACATAGCGGCTAGTCTACGCGAGCGATTAGGCTACAAGGGATCTAAACTCCTCTCTGCCATCGAGAGATTAGCTCAGATTCTACATGAGAAAGGCATCAAGGTATGGAGATAGAGATGGGAGAACTGCCACTGAATCAAATCCTGTGCGGGGACTGTGCAGAGATACTGCAGGGCTTCCCCGAGAACTCGATTGATTTAGCGGTGACCAGCCCACCTTATTGGGGCCTTAGAAATTACGGAGAAGAAACAGTAAAAGTCTGGGGCGGCGATTCTACGTGTAACCATGATTTTTCAAAGCCAGCACCACCACCAAGACAAAGAAGCAAGAAGGATATAGTAAACCAAAATTCTAAACAGTCTTACAAAGACAATCCTTCTGCATATGATTCGACAGAATCTAGCTTTTGTTCTAAATGTGGGGCTTGGCTTGGCAGCCTCGGCCTAGAACCCCATCCCCAGCTATTCATAGACCACCTCGTCGAGATATGCCGAGAGATCAAGCGGGTGCTGAAGCCGTCAGGCACATTCTGGCTCAATTTAGGTGACTCATATTGCAGTGGACATGGAAACATCAACGAGAATTTCAACAAAAGAATCGGAAATGCAAGTGGGATAAGAAAACAAGAGCATAAGCGACCATCAATAACGCCACCTAAATCAAGTTGGCTTCAGCCTAAGCAGAAACTCATGATCCCCAGCCGAGTCGCCATCGCCCTCCAGCACGACGGATGGATACTACGCAACGACATAATCTGGTACAAACCCAACCATATGCCCAGCAGCGTGAGGGACCGGCTTACCAACGCCTACGAACACATATTCCTCTTCGCCAAGGCTCGGCGATACTACTTCGACCTCGACGCAATTCGTGTACCCCACTCAGCATCCACACTTCAACGAATCACACAACCCAACGTAATGAACCAGCCGGGAGGAGATAAACAGAGAGAGCTCCGTGGGGAGGGTGGTGGAAACGCATCAAGATCAGCAGACATGGTAAAAAGCCTCGCAAGAAACTATGAGGAATGGTACTTCGAGCAACGTGAGAAAAAGAGCTGGCATGACCACGAACACGATGAGACCATGGGATTCGGTCAACAGAAGAGAGGTTTCAAGGTCAAAAACATACCCCACCCACGAGGAAAGAATCCTGGCGACATATGGGAGATAGAAGCGGAGAAGCTGACAAAGCACGATATAGCCGTCGGACGAATCGGAAACTTCAGCTACACGGATCCACTTCACACAAAAGAATACCACCCGAAAGGTAAGAACCCAGGCGACCTCTGGCGCATTCCCACTCAGCCCTTCCCAGGGGCACATTTTGCTGTGTTCCCCAGAGCCCTTGTTGAGCCAATCGTGAAGGCGGGGTGTCCACGGTGGATATGCAGCCGATGCGGAAAACCACGAACACGAATAACAATGAGGGAAGGTCAGCCTCCTGAAATTGGCAAATCAAATAGAGGTGAAGCCATAGACTTTACGGGTTCAGGCACTCATAGAAAAACTGGGCAAGTATATCAGAATTGGCTAAATAAACACCCTAAAATCACGTTGGGCTGGTCTGACTGTGGCTGCGGAGAAGGCTGGGTTGGCGGCGTGGTTCTTGATCCCTTCGCAGGCTCAGGCACAGCGTTAAGGGTAGCCCGTAAACTAGGTCGGCGCTTCATAGGTATCGAGATAAACCAGGAGTATGCAGAGATGTGTGAAAGACGGTTAAGAGCTGATACCTATAAGCCTCCGCCGGAAGGCGTACAACCTTTAACAGAGATTTTCGAAAATGAATGAAACCGATTCACTGTCCGACGGGGCTTCCTCTGGTCTACCGATCGGTGGTACCGAGATGATCCCATAAGAGGAAGCCCCGACCAACTTCAAGCAAACAAAACGGACACGCGACGGGAACCCAAGTAGGGACACCACGCCTGAGTCTTACTCAGGAGTAAAAGGGATGAACTTGGGTTCCCGACCAACCTCAAGTAGACCCAAATTATAGATTACAACCCTAGTAATATTTAAATATTAGTTATTACAGCAATAGTAATTGAAGAAAATGAAAAACCTAAGAAAAACCAAAAGACTAGCCTGCGACTGCGTAAAGCCACCAAAAGGCATCGAAAACTTCACAGACAAACGCGGATTATACATTATGACCCACCCGATCCATGTTCTAAGCTGCGCAACCTATTACCCTACAGTACAATACAAATGTACAAACTGTGGAAAAGTGAAAAACCTAGAATTTGAGGAGAGATAAAGGATGAATATAAGAATCCCGAAAGAGAAAATCCCCGAGATAATCCGGCTGCTTGAAATGGTGAACGATCCAAGTTACGACGTTAAAGGAGCGATCATTGATAGTGAACAAGGTCAATTCATCAGAGTCTACGAACGCAAATATTGTATAGAGTGCGGTAAAATCCTAGAGTCCCGGCAATGGACCTGTCCAGACTGTAAAAACTTCAGACTCAGCAAAGCCTACTTCTCTAAGGCTGAAATAAAAGAAGGCTACAAAATAAAAGCCGAGGAGGAGTCCTAAAAATGAGAAGAATAAAAAAAATCGAAGTAAAAACCTTCAAAACCTATAGCCCACAGAAAACAAGAGAAAGGGGAATGGGTGTTGGCAGGATTTATGAAACCTCGATCTGTCCTGCTGGAAGCACGACGAGGAGACAGATAAGATCACTTTATAAGAATCTGGAAAAAGAGTTTCCAAGTTTCGCAATCAAGTTGGATAAGAAGTGCATCTGCTTCTGGGGGAGCGACCAGGGTTTAATGGAAGGCATCTTACAGGATAAACTTGGCGAATACACGGAGGAAGCCTAGATGAGGACCTCTATTTTTACGGATAAAGAACGGCAGACAATAAATGAATACCTTAACTGGGAACCAGTAGATCCTAACTTCTGGGGTGTCCTAACTCACCGAATAAAAAGATATAATCTAGGCATCCTAGCGGACGTTGATCTCATGATAAAGGTTTTAACTAGTATCCAGAAAGTTGAGGAGAAGGAAACAAAATGAAGTATGAGTTAGAAAAGGTTCGGATGAACTACGAGAAAGACTGGGTTTACACCACCATCCAAGAATCAGATAACGAAGACGCTCTAATGGAGATGGCAAAGAAAACCAAAGTCAGTTTTGGTAAAACCTTCGAGGAAAAACTAAACCTGAACCATATGGATGAATACGGCGATATAGTACACGTTGAAGGTCTTAAGTACACGGTTTATGACTTGAAAAATAAACTCAAACCATACATAGTGGATAACACAAGAGAAAAAATGGAGAGAAAATAGATGCATATGAAAAAACTTAATCTATGTGGTTTTAGAGTAAACTACGGAAAAGAGCGAAACGGACCCTATTCAGCATGTATATATGATAACACATCCAACTCATATTTTATTCCTATTAAACGGATAAAGGGATGTGAAACAAACGACGATATTTTATTAAGAATTGGTTTCGAGGTCGCCCTCCTAACACTAGCAGAGGTTTCACCAGATGTCGATTTTAACGGAAAAACCCAGATTATTGATTATTCAGACATACGTAAAGTGGGCGACAAGGAGGAAAACTAGATGAAGAGACTTTGGGCGATAATTAATGACGAAGGTAAGATAAGCGTCATGGAGAAGACCGATACAGGGTTAACCTGTCTCAAACATGTGAAAGACAACGACGAACTAGAGGAGTACCTGAAGACAATAGATTATCTCTACGTAATGAAGGACTTTTAGGAATCCATGAAAAATGAGTGAAAAACTAAGAGAAGGCTGGTGGATGCCCGCCAGAAGCAGAAAATACCATTACTTCGTTGAAGGTAGATCCCTCTGTAACGGATGGATGTTTCCCGACTACAACAACCTGAGCCCCGATACAGGGAACGTGGAGAGAGGTCCAGACGACTGCGCTGGGTGTTTCAAGAAACTGGTTAAACTAAGAGAGTCCAGAACCTCCCAGCAAAGTGGGACCATTGAATCTAAAGGAGAAAGCACCGATGCCTAAGCTTCCATGCCCTAAATATCCAGAGAAATGTAAAACGGCTCAAAGATGTGGTGTTGACATCGCATCTGGGGCTTGCACCTATGACCCTAATATTAAGGGCATGTATAAGAAATGCTGCGTCACAGAAAACACCGAACCACCAATCATATTGATCAGCTATTCAAAAGAAGAATCCATTGATTCAGATACAAAGAGGATGCAATCATGAAGCGGTGGAAATGGTTTATCTTAACTATGCCACGTAGATGTGTGATCTGTGGAGGGAAAATGCCTGGTGGAACTAAAGCAGTTAAAACAAACTTTAGAGGGGAAATAACTCTATGCAGATGGTGTAGAGAAGCATTAGATAAAGAAAACAGATTAGAATATGCTCAATGGCCTGATGAACCAGAATTAATTGAGGGTTTTGATATAGACGAATCCATTGTCAAACACAGGAAAAGGACATATAATTCCAAAGTTTAATTAGGAAACCGAATGAAGATTCTCTACGTGAAATACCGTGACCCGATGCTTTTCAACCGGCCTAACGAGAATGTTTATGACGAGGACTTGGATAAATTTAAACCAGCAATAATCCGGGATGCCGGAATTCTTCTCAAAGAAGACGATGAAAGGATACTTCTCGGCGAGACTCATATAGCTGAGGATAACCCGGAGCTTGACGAATGGGGCATCCGTCACCCATATTACCGGAATGTCCGGGTTATACACAAATCCCAGGTCATAGAACGCAGAGAGTTCCAAGTTTCGGAGGATAAATAGTTGGATGAAAATAAGATACCCGATAAATGCACCCTATGCGGCGGCGAGTTCACAAGAAACAAGAGAGGACAACGAGTAATATACCCATACCCAATGAAACATCATCTATGCCGTACATGCTTTGAAAAGTCACTAGACGCGGGAATCGCTAGACTCAACTATGTTCTTGCTGGTGGAGACATTAACGACCTGAAAAAATGAGATGATTAGGATGGATAAAAAAGCAGAATGGTGGGAAATGCTTGAGTGGGAAAGCATGGAGTCCACTTGGTACAAACTCTCTGATGAAATAAAGAATAAGATACGTGAAGCAGGGCTGGCACCAAGCTACGACCTAAGTTCGGAGGATACTGAGGAATGAGGAAAATAATCATCGGTAAAGAGTTACTCCCTAAGAAACTAACTAGGGACATGATAGATCCTCAACTCATGGCGGCCTTAGACCGCATCGCAGAAGCTGACCGTAAAGCAAACGAGGAAAAGGGAGATGCTAAGGATGGGTAGGAGTCCTTCAGCATGGAGAAGACGTTTTGTCAAAAAGATGAAGCGCCGCGCATTAAAGTTTCAAGATGAGGCCAAGACGCCGGAAGAATATCTTGCCTGGAATAAGGTGGTTGGCTGGTGTCAATCAATCTTAACTCATAGCGTTCTACGAGAAAAAGGCGATCTGGGGTTATACCATGTCCCGGATGATACGATAGATGAAATCTTAAATTCTTAGGGGTCGAAAAATTAAGGATTGAAAACAGTCCAGAAATAGGGGCATCTCTATATGTTTTACGGTTGTGTTCGACTGTCGAACAAATACCTGCGGTTACCAGATAAGTTCCTTCTCTGAGGCGAAGAGACAAGCCGAGATCGATTGCGAGCACAGAAATAATTTTTTATATGTTTTTAATTAATTATATCAAGGATATGATGCGATGAAAATAACGACTCTGGGAATAATCCTTGCGTTGAAGAACCTGGGCACTTGGCTGGCGACCATGAGCTTTACGAACATCCGGGATGACCCTGGATTGTTCTTGTGGTTGTTCCTGATCTATGCCTTGATCAACGTCCCTTCGGATCTGTTCCTAATGAACCACGCGACGAAGACCAAGGAGTAAAATATCATCCTTTAATGCTTTAAAACGGCCACCTAGTCCGCCTTTTAACCCCCCAGGCTCCATGTGTTGGCTCGGGGTCAACGTATTTACGTAGTCGAAAGTCATCAAAATAATTAGTAAACGTAGGGTTGACTCCACCGGGGTCGATGCCATCAATTACAATTTCACGGGGAGGAGCACCCGCAAAAATGATGTTAGTCGCACCGATATCAGCTCCACCATCAACATTAAACTTGATGTCACCATCTTGATTAACGCAAACCTGCATCTCATGCCAATCAGTTGTACGGGTCACGGTTGAAACCACATTTGACCAACCGAAGTTGTCTCTCCAGCGAACAGTGTATTTATTAACTGAGTCCCCACTAAACCAGCCACTTTGAGCCCACCTGTTATCAGGGGCTACCTGGTTTTTTAAACCAGATAAAAGTCCGCCAATAACTTTGGTATGATCATCTCTAAAATCAAAGGTCAAACATCTACCAAGGGACATAACAATGTTTTTTATTACGACTAAGCCAAAGCCAAAGCCACGGTTTTGATAAAATTTACCGCTGTAATTGCCACGCTTACTATGCGTTAGGGAGGCAGCCCATGTGCCGGATGCGCCACCTGATTCTATAGTCCAGTCTGTTACATCGCCATCCTCAAAATCATCGAACGTTTCAAACGTGTCAGCACCATTACTCTCTGAGTCCTCATCTGCATTTCCATAGTAGATGTAAATTATGGTGCCTGCAATGGGTATGTTTGGAACCTTCACCCAGAAAACCGCGTATTGGCTATCCGTGTACTCCTTCATCCAATAGTCAAGCTTTGTAGTCCCATCAGAAGCGGCGAAGCGAATATCACCAAAATTAGTTTTACATTCTTCATTCAGTACAATCGATTCTCTATTATCCGGGTATCCCCGATATATTCCGCTTGTATCGGGAAGCCCGAGCGTGTAATGGAATATATATTCATAGCCGTCATAGTATGGCATGGATGCCATGGCTGTAGCTACACCGAGTATTGCGTTACCATTGTTTAGCCTTGTCCATGCGCTGAAATCGTCTGTTTTAGCAATTCCTTCACCCCAAGAGGCTCCATCGTAGCCTGCATAAAATAAATAATAAGTTGAGTCTATCGTAATCAATTCATTTGGGACGACTTGTTCATCGTCGAACTTGCCAGCCGCACCAAGCGGGAATATAGGGTTGCCCGGGTCTCTAGTCCACATCAATCCATCCGCTGACCAAGCACGCCCTATTTGTCCATCCCACATAATGTTATCCCTTCCCTCGTATAGCATATACCAAGTTGAATCCTCAACCCAAACAATAGGACTCGCAACATCGCCATTCTCCCAGGCTGCTGCGCCTGCGACAAGAACTACCTGTTCATAAGTCCAGTTCTCGCAGTCGACTGAGTATGCTCTTGCAATCTTGTGAACACCAGTCCCGTCCCTCAACTCAAAATATATGTAATACGTTTCGCCGACTTTCAGGATATAGGGGTCCTCTGCACCAAATCCGACGGATGAGACACCAGTGCACTCCACTTGAGTCCAAGATATGCCATCAGAGGAGTAAGCGTAACCTATTACTGGCTTAGTTGTGACGCCATAAACTCCACTATATGCTGAGAAAAATGCCTTATACTCCTTACCGGTATCCTCAGGCTCATACAGAATGTTGCCAATCTCCCTGATTTTCTCATTCCATGTGCCACCTCCTCCGCATGGGATTATAGGGTTTGTCCCCTCGTAGCCCCCCATATAACTCATATATTCAAGGACGTTGCCAGAATAGATTGGCTTAACTTTAACTTGATAGTCTGTCTGGGCTCCCGCCGCTGAGCCAATTATAGTATGGCTTCTTCGGAAGAATTGCAAAAAGCCACTACTACGTGCCATCGGTCGCAGCCCCGCCCTGATGCTCATCTAGGTCACCCACTCCGCATAGGTCGGGTTAGTATTCTGAGGGGCATTAGAACGGCCACACCGTCCTCCTCTCTACGCCCCAGGCTCCATGTGTCGGCTCAGGGTCAATGTATTTTCCGATGCAGCAGACACCGAGGTTTCCCCTGAATTCACCAGCGGGATTTGATAGAGAAATATTAGTCATTATGAGGTTGTCAAGGTTATTCCTTTTAGTTCTGTTTAGGTACCATGTATCGTCAAACCTGAAATCCCATGTTGGCGCATCTTCTATTATATGGCATATTTCAAGAATATGCCAGGTATCTTCTGTGAGGATGGCGGCGTCTATATTATGCCATAAGGCTGTGTGGTAGTCTTGAAGGTTTCCAACATTGATATCCTGAATTGATATGACGCTTTGCCCATCACTACGAAGGCTTGAACTGAATGAACCATTTGTCCCATAATCAGTGTCCTGATAAAGAGCCATGAGGAGCCTGAACCCCCCTAAATATTTATCTGAGTAGTTCCATCCTATCAAGTTCCTGTTTACCGCACTATCATCGTCGCAGTAAAGAGATTTATTTCCCTTATAAGCCCGGTTATTGTCAACTCTACAGACTTCCTCAATAGCTGTTGCTTCAAAATCTCCTAAAGGTAGCACAGCACCAACAGCATAGCTTTCCCAATCCTCGTAGTCTATCCACGTATCTGCTCCACTCTCTGTTGTAACCTCATTTGTCCTGCCGTAGTAGATGTAGATCC
>Ga0315549_1002185_pt1 | contig 19034 bp, 26 predicted proteins | sample SalMarSW160200MG_FD_203101 | JGI IMG/M metagenome (GOLD analysis project Ga0315549, IMG submission 203101) | Salt marsh sediment microbial communities from the Plum Island Ecosystem LTER, Massachusetts, United States - Salt Marsh Sediment SW1601-200 ... | reverse complement strand
TCTGGTTACGGCCTTTTTCTGCCTCATAGTTAACATCCCTTTTTACCTCCTCATATATTAAAAGAGAGATAATTTCTTCTCTTTAAATATAGAGGAGATTAGGTTATAATTAAAATAATTTCATTTAGATTTTTATATGAGGCATCGATACTTTTTCGTTTAGATTTTTGATGAGGCAATTCGATCCCTTGAACTATTTATTTATAAAAGATATAATAATCACATTATGGTAAGAAGAAATAGGACAGAGATAGAAGATAAAAATGCTATTTACCATATAATTGGTAATGGTGTGGAAGCAACTGATATATTTGCTGATGATGTAGATAGAAATAAATTTCTACAACTTCTACAAAAAATGGTCAACTTTCACAAAGTTCACCTATTTTCCTATGTACTAATGGATACTCACTTTCACCTTCTTTTAAAGACAGAAGAAGCAAATCTCTCTCAAGCCATGCAGTTTTTAAATTCCTCTTATGCCCACTGGTTCAACATAAGGCACATTAGAAAGGGTCACCTCTTTCAGGACCGATACAAAAGCCATCTTGTCCTAAATTCTCTTTATTTATATAGTGTAGCTTCTTATATTAGCCTAAATCCAGTAGAGGCCGGATTAGTGGATTCTCCTGAAGAATACCCCTGGAGTAGTTTTCAATATTTTCTCTCTACTCAAAATCAAAACAAAAACGTTCCCTTTTGGCTGAACATTCGGGAATTTTTAAAACTTTGTCAAACCAATCCAGAAAATTTTGTAAATTTCGTAAAAGAAAATATTCAAAAATATGACCCTGAAAAAATCTTCCAAAATACCACTAAAATAACCTCAAATCAAATACAAAATAAATCACCCAAAAATATAGAAAATATATTAAGGAAAACAAAAGAACAAATTGGAGACATAGAAAGAAATAAACGATTAAAACATTTACTTGTATATTTATTAATAAAAAAGGGTTGCAGAGTAAAAGATGTAGCAAATTCTCTACACACGACCAGACAAGGTGCGCTAAAAATTTATAAAAAAATGCAAAAGAATTTAATTACTGATCGTATTTACCAACTCTGGCTAAATCATATTAAAATAAATCTATTTTCATAAAAAGGGAACCAAAGGTGCCAGGCACCTTTGGTTAACTTTTTGGGAAGAAGTATGAGAATATGCAAAATAAAATAATTTTTTTTATTTATATCATTGTTACAATATTTTTAGTAATATACTCGCCATTAGTTATGAGTGTAGAGGCTGTTCGCTATAACCCCGGCTTAAATTGGCAGGTCTTGGAGAGTCCTCACTTTTCAGTCTATTTTTCTATGGCGCAAAATAATGAACAAAACAATGAGGATTTCAGTTATAATAATGAACAATTAGCTCAAGTGGTGGCTGATATTGCTGAGGAAACCTACCACCAGATTAATGCTCAGCTTGGCCCGCCCAATAAGCATCATCACCTGCAAAAAATAGCCATAATTATTGAAGATTTTTCTGATTATGCTCTGGGTTTTGCCTCCTCTTTTTCCCATCGAGTAATCCGTATCTCCCTGACTGCCCCCACTGCCAAATCCTTTGATATGAAATTTAAAAGCTGGCTTAAAATGGTAATCACTCACGAATACACCCATATAGCTCATCTTGAGATGACTTCCGGACCTACTACTGCCCTGCGAGCTCTTTTCGGTCAGATACTCGCTCCTAATGCCCTCCAGCCCATATGGTCAATCGAAGGATTAGCGGTTTATAATGAAACAAAATTTACCACCGGGGGCCGAGGAATAGATTCTCGCTACGATATGTATCTTCGTATGGCCGCCCTTGAAGATAAGTTTAACACCTTGGATCAGATAAACGGTTATTATCTTACTTCCTGGCCTGACGGCACCGCACCTTATATATATGGTCAATCTCTTATCCATTTTATTGCTCAAAAATACGGGGAAGAAAAAGTCATCGCTATGAGTGAAATTTTCTGTGAATATCCCTATTTAGGTTTTAACTATGCCATAAAAAGAGCGATAGGCCTGAACCTGAACGAACTATATCAAACCTGGGAAGACCATTTAAAAGAGAAATATCAACTCCAGGCGCAAAAAATTCTCTCTCAAAAAAATATTACTCCTTCTCAGCAATTAACTAAATACCATTATTGGGTCGATTACCCCCACTGGCTTTCCACCCCCGATGGAGGCAGGATAGCAGTTAGAGTCTTTACTCCCCATTCCTATCCCTTTATTCAAATTATGGACCCTTTAAGCCCTTCTCTTCCCTTAACTCCTCGTTCTACTGGAAATCAGACCCAGCCCCTGATTAAAAGGACCTATGGTCGGGATTCTTCTTTTAGCATATCTCCTGATAGTTCTAAAATAATTTATGCTAAATTAGACGACTATGAGCAATTTTATAAATTTTATGACCTTTATTTATTTGATTTGAAAACAGAAAAAGAGACCCGCCTTTCTGAAGGGCTGCGGACTCGCGATCCCAACTGGTCACCTGACCCAGATAATCCTCAAATTGTGGCCGTAATAAACGAAGCAGGTATAAACAACCTAATCCTGATTAATTTAAATTCAATCCCTGATCAAACTTCCTCTTCCTTTGCTGTTCCACCAATTACAAAAGAGAGTATTACTTATTTAACAGACTTTCGAGATGGCATCCAATTATATCAACCAACCTGGTCTCCCGATGGGAAAATGATTGCCCTTTCTGCCTGGCACCAGGGTTATCAGGATATATATATCCTAAATCTTGATTCCGACAATATCGGCAATTCTACTCTCCAAACCATCTTTCACGATAAATCAATTGACCTTAGCCCTTATTGGTCTCCCGATGGCAAGTATCTTTTCTTTTCCTCAGACCGCACCGGAATTTATAATATTTTTGCTTTCTCGCTCCTCAATAAAAAATTATATCAGATAACCAATGTATTGGGTGGAGCATTTCAGCCCGCAATCTCTCCCGATGGCACCCAGCTAGCCTTTATTTCCTATCACGCCACAGGATATGAACTGCACCTTATGAAAGTGGACCCGAACTCGAACACAAATCCCAACCAGTGGACAGAAGTAGAGATAGAATATATTGAGCCCCAAATTATTGCCACTCAGCAGGATACCACTCGGCCGATGTGGCAACAACAATCTAATGGTCTAGATAGTTCTCCCAAAGCCAATTATCCTATCCATCCTTACCATCCTTTAACCTCCTTCTGGCCGCCCACCTATTGGATCCCCGCTGCCCAGATTACTGATACTGATTTGAGTATTGGCTTTTCAAGTATGTTAGAAGACGTACTGGGATTTTCTTCCTTACCTTTTACTATTACTTATGGACTACTCAATAATAGCCTAAATTACAACCTCAATTATTATAATTATAGTCACCTTCCTATTATCAATTTTTATCTGTACGGTAATACTGTTTTAGCTTCCCAAACTCAAACCTCCTGGTGGGAAGAAGGTAAGACAGGTATGAATATTTATTTCCCATTTAAAGGATATACTGCCTCCGCTATAAATTCGCGCTCTTACAGGCAGATCTTTTCCCTCGGTTATCAATACGAAAAATCATCCACTACTGACACTGACACATCATCTCCACTAAATACTAACCAGGAGAAAATCGGTAGCCTGAGACTAGGCTGCTACTATTCTGATGCAGAAAAATATGGATTCTCTATCAGTCCCGAACTGGGCAACTCCTTCTCTCTAACCTACGAACATGCTGATAAAGCCTTAGGCGGTGATTATACTTTTGATAAATTAATCTTTGATGGCAGAAAATTTATTCCTCTACCGTTCCCCTCCTCACATCAGGTCCTGGCCCTTCGCCTGGTAGCCGGCACCAGCTCTTCAAGTATATTAGAATCAGGTTTAGATAGGGAAAAATTTAAATTGGGAGGTCATTATTCTGCGGATAATCTTAGTAATGCCGACACGAATACCTTCTCTCTGCGGGGCTATAAACCTGCCGCCCTTGAAGGAAATAATCTTCTCTTGACCAGCTTGGAGTATCGCTTTCCTCTGGCTAATATTGAGCACAGCCTTAAACTTGGCCCCCTCTCCATCTTTTTAGAAAGACTATCGGGCACCTTCTTTATTGATATGGGAAATGCTTGGGAAAGCCCTGGCAATAGCACCAGCATAAATATAAATGCCGAAAATAATGAAACTAACTCTATCTGGCAGAATTTTAAATCCAGTATCGGAGCAGAATTAAAAGCAGATTTTAATTACCAATACGATTCTCCCTTTACCCTAAGATTAGGAGCAGCCAAAGCCCTAACCGCCCCCCACGGATATGATATCTACATCACCTTCGGCTCTTCTTTCTAAAAAAGGGAAACAAAGGTGCCAGGCACCTTTGTTTCCCTTTTTTATCTCTATAATAATTCGACTTTGCTGTGGTCGCCTAAGATAAACTTATAACTGCGGGGGAGGACACGGGAACGTAAAATATCAACTCCCTTACCGATTAGACAACCATGAAAGCGTCCTTTGATATTATTTATTTTAGTGTTCTCTAGGATTACACTATATTCAATTTCACTCTTTTTCACTTCTACCCCATCAGACAGAGAGGTAAATGGTCCGATATATGAATCATCTATCCTCACTTTATTACCAATTATCACCGGACCAACTATTTTGGAATTAACAATATTCACTCCCTCACCAATCTTTACTCTCCCCAAAATATCGGAGTTCTCACAGACACATCCTTCCTTGACATCTCTTTCAATATCTTCCAAAATCAAAGCATTGGCTTCCAGTATATCTTCCGGTTTTCCGGTATCTTTCCACCAGCCTCCAATTACTTCAGCACCAACTTTATAACCCTTATCGATCATCCACTGAATGGCATCGGTAATCTCCAATTCCCCCCTAGCAGAAGGTTTTATGTTTTTAATGGCCTGATGAACATTTTTATCAAAAAAATAGACTCCTATTAAAGCTAAATTGCTGACCGGCTCTTTAGGTTTTTCCACTACTCGTACGACTCTTCCCTCTTTCAGCTCAGCAACTCCAAATTGCCTTGGGTCATCCACTTCAGTCAATAACACAAAGGCATTGTAATTCCCCTGAATAAATTTATCCGCATATCTTTCTACCCCGTTCTTTAAAAGGTTATCCCCTAAATACATCAAAAATTTATCTTTTCCCAAAAAATCACGCGCTACCGATACCGCATGGGCCAAACCCAGGGCTTCCTTCTGTTCAATGTAAGAAATATTCACTCCCCACTTACCACCCTCTCTAAGCTCTCTCTTTATATCCTCTCCGGTCTCCCCAATGACTATGCCCATATCTTTTATCCCACAATCCCTAATCGCCTCTATCCCATAAAAAAGTGCCGGTTTATTGGCAATGGGGATTAAATGTTTGGCGCTGGTGTGGGTAAGCGGTCTAAGGCGAGTGCCCTTTCCTGCACAAAGAATAATTGATTTCAATTTTATTTCTCCCTGTTCCCTTTTATTTATTCTATATCTATAATCTATAGTTAGAATAAAAAATTAAAAGCATTCAAATAATACATCAACAACTTTATTATTTTTTAAACAATTCCTCTAATAACCTTTTCTTATCAATTTCTAAATAATTCGCTAAATCATTTAATATGTTATTTAAAGTTCCAATTTTAATAGGATAGTGATCGGGCACGGTAATCTTATGTTCTTTATTTTTAAAATTTGAAATCAGTCTTATGTGGCTTGCTGTTTCTCTAGTAATTTGGTAACCATATTTTTCGAGTAATTTCGTTAATTTTCTGCCAGAAATATCTCTCGGAATCTTAGGCACAAGCAAATTTCTCCTCTTTAACAATATGTAAACGCACAAAGAGAGGCAATTCTTTCTTGTCAAAATGACATTTCAAAGCATCTTTGATATTTTCTTTTAATTCTTTTAAATTTTCACCTTCAGTAAAAATTGAATATCCCAGAGCTTGAGCGGTATACCCCTTCTCTAGATCTTCTTCTACTATAAAAATAATTTCTTTTACTTTCATAGCTCACCCTCCTATATCCATCTATGATCTATCATAAATATTATATCACACCATTTTCCAGATACCAATTACAAAACTTAAAACTTTATTAGCCAATTATCTTTCCTATATTTCTCGCGAAAATTTTACCGGCTTTCATAAATATCATCGGCCTCTTAAATGCCTCCCTAAATACTAAAGAATGGTTTTCAAAATTTGCTGCCCGCTCGATAAATTCCGCATTCTCTTTAAACAACGAGAAAATATCCTCTAATTCATGCTTATCTTTATTCAATCTCTCGTAAACTTTCCTAGCCCATAATCCAAATTTAATTTCTCTTCCAAATTTACTCTTCCATCTCTTGTCATATTCAGCTAGCTCGCCTTCCCGAATACACTCCACCAGAATCTCGGCTGCCTTCATCCCGTAATAAATTCCTCCCCCGGTCAAAGGTTTTACCTGCCGGGCTGCATCCCCCACTACTGCTACCTTTTTATAAACACTCTGGCACAGTCCTATCGGAATAATCCCGGCTAATCTATCGATAATTTCACCTTTTATCCCTTCTTCTTCTATCACTCGCTCTAACTCTCTTCGTCCATTTTCTGCAATTACCCCTAATCGTATAATTCCATCTCCTTCAGGAATAATCCACACAAAAAAAGGAATTCCTTCCCGCATATATACCCGGGTCAACTCCCCTGAAAAAAATTCATCTTCTAAGCCTTTTAAATCTTCTAATTTTATTCTATACTGGACCCCTTTATAAAATTTAGTTTCCCCGGAGCCATCACTATCATCACTGTCATCACTGCCATTACCATCATCTTTCTTCGCCCCGCTTCCTCTTTTTACCCCTTTTCTCTTCGAATCTATAAACTTTTTCACCCGGGACCGCGGTCCATCAGCTCCAATAACTATATCAGCCCAGATATCCCCCTGATTGGTCTTTAGCAGATACCTACTTCCATCTCCACTCCCACTTTCATTGCCTTCTCCTTCTTCCTCTATCTCCAGTAATCTTCTCCTATATTCCACTTCTAATCCCTGGCTCAACTCTTTATCAAACTTCTCACGGTCAACTACAAGAGCTACCCCGGACCTTTCTATCTTAAAACTATCTCCCCGGTAAAAAAACAAGGCTCCGTTAATTTGATTTAATATAGAACCTCTCGATAAAGGTATTAAACTATCTTCGAAAACCGGCTTGCCCACAATCCCGGCACACCTTACCGGCCTGCCCACCTCATTGTGTTCTTCAATTATTCTAAAACTGTTAATCCCGCATTTCTTCAACAACTGTGCCGTATAACACCCTATCGGGCCAGCCCCAACAATAACTATTTCCATCTTTATTTTTAACCTTTCCACCATAAAGTTAACCAAAGGTGCCAGGCACCTTTCTATGTATTACTTTTCTTATATTTTCAAAATAACATCTGTAAAAGACAGCAAATCCTTCAGGTCTTTCTCTATAATTGCTTGGATTATTTTCAAATTTAGCCTTTGATAATTATGTATCGCGATATTCCTAAATCCGATCATCGCTTTAAGCCGCTCGGACATCTCATGGCCAATAATTTTATTATTTTGTAAAATTTCAAACGTATCTCTACTCGTTTGAGGAATCCCCAAATCCCTTTCAGCAATAACATGTATCCCTAAATCAATTACTGCTTCGCACGCTCTCTGAATATTTAAAGTAATAGAATCCTGCTTAGTATAATTTTCCAAATTTTTAGGATTACAATCATACTCTTCCTTTGCCCTTCTAATACATCTTTTAACAATTTCTGTTTTATTTAAAATTACATCATCGATCATATCCGAGCACCCCTTGATTTAATTTTATCTATTACCTCTTGCCTTTCCTCATTTAAGATCGCGTAGTCTTTTATAGTTCTCATCTGAAAATACATTTTCTTTAGATTATTAGAATTATAGATTAATTTTCCTGTTTTTATAATTTGAATTTTGAAAACAGTGGAAGCCCTATTCAAATCTATTAGATCAACCTCTTTTTTTAAAATATCCGCTAATTTTTGAGATAGAATAAATAATTCGTACTCGTCTACTCTTTTATCAGTCAGAATGGCAATATCTATATCGCTTTCTCCTCCGTCTCTATTTTTTACTGTAGAGCCAAAAATATAAATTAGATAAGGGCTAAATTCCTGTACCAAAATATTTTTTATAATATTAATCTTTTCATTGCCAATCATTAAATTCACCGACCTCAATATGAAAATTGAATTCTTTTTACACAATTTTATTATATCACACCTTATTTTATCCACATGCTTTATAAGGAACCCGACACTAAAAAGTTAACCAAAGGTGCCAGGCACCTTTGGTTAACTTTTTCACCATATTTGTCATCCTAAAAAACCTAATGATTTTTTAAGATTTTTTTGTGTCTCTAAAAAATCTCTCTCCGAAAGCTTTCCTAATTTCCGTTCGATCATATTTGTTTTTATTGTCTGGATAATCCCGGTTACCAAAGAAGGATATTTCAATCCTACTTTTTGCCAATCCTGTATTTTTGTATCTCCAGCTAATAGTCGATCAATATTGCTAGTAATAGCAGAAACAACTACTTCTTGTCGGTGATTATGATAATATTTATCACTAATAATCAAGGCTGGCCGCTTTTTAACTCCCGAACCTTCTGAAAAAACAACTTTTACTAAGACTACATCTCCTTGTTTATATTTAATTGTAAATATCATCTTTTTTATTGTTCCAAACTTTTTTTAAGACAGGATTAATTTGAGTGGTTATTGCCAATAATTGCTTTTCCTCAGTTTCCCGATCTATACGTTCCCGGATACTTTCCAAAACATATTCTCTAATAGTCTTCCCCTGCAAAACAGCAAATACTTTTATTTTTTGGTGCTCTTCAGGATCTATATCGATACTAAGTCTATTTCGTGCGTAGCTTTTTTTACCGTTCATCTTTATCACCTCTAACTATAAATATACAGGCTTTCAACATTTGTGTCAATACACAATTGTGGAATTGTGGAAAAAGTTAACCAAAGGTGCCAGGCACCTTTGGTTAACTTTTTCATTTTACCAGTTCGCGAGCGATTTTTGCGCCTACCCGCGCATTATCCTTTAGCAGCTCAATATTGGCTTTCAGGCTTTTGCCTCCGGTTAATTCTTTTATTTTGTTCAACAGATAAGGGGTTAACTTCTTTCCTTTGATCCCTTTCTTCTCCGCCGCCCCAACAGCCTCTTCTAACATTCTATTCATATACTCCATTGAAAGGGCATATTCCTTAGGAACAGGATTAGCAATAATCATTCCCCCTCCTAATCCTAAATCCTGCATAGTTCTTATTATCCCCGCTGCTTCCTTCTCATCATTTACCACATAATCAACTTTTAGTCCGCTCTCCCGACAATAAAAAGCAGGCAGCTCTTCACTTCCAAATCCAATCACCGGTACTCCCATGGTTTCTAAATATTCCTTGGTCAAAGGTAAATCGAGTATCGCCTTTGCCCCGCTGCACACTACCGCTACCGGTGTCCGTGCCAATTCCTGCAAATCAGCAGATACATCAAAGGTCTTCTCCGCCCCTTGATGCACTCCTCCTACGCCTCCGGTTGCAAACACCTTTATTCCAGCTCTCTCCGCTACCAACATAGTTGCCGCTACCGTAGTAGCTCCATTTAAATCTTTAGCTACTATCACTGCCAAATCCCTCCTGCTGGCTTTTACAATATCTTTAGAAGTTGCCATAAATTCCAACTCACCCGCCGTCAGCCCTACTTTTATCTTCCCTCCGATAACTGCAATAGTCGCAGGCACAACTCCATATCCTCGTATAATCTCTTCCATTTCCCCGGCTACCTCTAAATTTTCCGGATAAGGAAAACCATGAGATATTAAAGTCGATTCTAAAGCAACTACTGGCTTGCCACCTTCCAGAGCCTCTTTTACTTCTTCTTTAAAATCAAAAAATCTTTCTCCATTCACCCTCGCGCTTGCACTCATAATTAATCTATATTAACCTTCTTCCTTCTTTATTATCTTCTTCTTTAATCCTGCTCCTTAATAATCCTTCTCTTAAATCTCTCCTTACCACCTCTTTTGTGGAAATAGTCAGAGCCGCCGCCCCCAAGCCAAATCTTGCCGCCATCTCCAGAGAATATCCTTTATAAATTCCATAGACCAAGCCGGCTACCAGCGCATCTCCAGCCCCGGTTACATCAACTACCTCGCCCTTGTAGGGTGCCATAAATTTGTTCCAACCCTCTTTTCTTCCTTCATCAACCCCGCTATAAGAGACATATATTCCTCTTTTTCCTAAAGTAACAATCACATTCTTTACTCCCTTACGCCTTAATTCCTCTGCCGCCTTCACCACATCTATATCTATACCTTCATCCTCGTCACTATCTCTCTCCGTCTCCGCCCCCAAAATTGATTCCAGTTCATCCTCACTCGGAGTTATATAATTAATAGCCCATTTTCCGCTTCCCTTTCCTTTCCCGCTTTCGTCCAATATCTTCCTTAACTTCCTGGCCTTCTTCACCGAGACCGGCTCAATCAAAAGAGGGACCTTAACCTTATTACACAGGTCCACCACATATTCGATACTCTCCTCCGGTATATTAGTATCTGCCACCACTATCTTGCTCTCTTTAATTAGATAAGCCTTTGACCTTAAATACTCCACCGTAATCTCCTCTAAAATCTGCATATCCGAGACTGCTACCTCCATCTCACCCTTCTCATCCAATATCGCCAGATATATTCCGGTAGGATGCTCTCCCGATATTATCATCTGCTCCGTCTTAACTCCGGCTTTCCCGGTCTCTTCCAAAATCCTTATCCCTTCTCCATCATCTCCTACCGCACTCAACAAAGTAACCGGCACATTAAGTAAAGCCAGATTATGGGCAATATTCCTTCCCACTCCTCCCGAGCCGACATTTATCTTACCCGGGTTGGAGGTATGCCTTTCCAGCACCTCCTCAGAAGGTCTGCCTCTCAAATCAATATTAGCTCCACCTATTACTACTACCCCGCCAAATCTTCCTCGTCTATCACTTAATCTCGGAGAACTCAAAACTTCCTCTCTTATTCTGGTTATTACCATTTTAAAAAACCTACTCCAAAACCGATAATATTTTTTTTATTATACCACAAACTCCCCTTCCTACCCCAAACTCACTAAAAAGTTAACCAAAGGTGCCTGGCACCTTTGGTTAACTTTTATAATAAAAAAGACGGGCCTTTTGCCTGTCCCTTTTTTATTAGTTTACTAATTAATCATTTTTCTTCTGAAATATCATGTTTCCCAATTCGAAAGAAAAGATACCCTTTGGAAGTTATTTGGAATAGAAATCGATAATTCTTGTTAATACTTCCCTCCAGAACATTCTGATATTTTTTAACTTTTTTCACTCTTAAGGAAGGATGGGATAAGTTTTCAATCAAAAGCCTTATTTTCTCATCTGTTTTCTTCTGAATAGCAGCTGAAAGTTTTTTATAGTCTTTCTTAAAATAAGCAGTATAAATCAATTGCATCTATCTATTCATGAAGGTCATTAATTAAATGTGTTACATCATTATGTATCTTGACCCTGCCTTTCCTGACATCATCTATAGCCTCTTTTAGCATCTCTTCACCTTTTGCCGACAAATTTGCCGAGACTTTATCTACTAATATTTTAGGAATAATAACTATTTTATCATCTTCTTTGACAATTTCTAAATAATCACCCTTCTTAATACCCAATTCTTTACGAATTCTACTGGGAATTGTAATTTGCGCTTTTTCTCTAATTTGAATTAAAGACATTAGTCTTCTCTCCTTTGATTAATCATAAATAATCCTATAGTAAGAATTTCCTACTTTCTTCCTTAATATAATATAACAAATATTAATAAAAGTGTCAAACTTTTTCTTTTCCTTACTATATACTATTTAAGCATTCCCCTATTCGGCTCATAACTAGGCACCATCTCCTGCAGCTTCCTCACTATCCCTTCAGCGTCCATCTCCCGTGCCAGCACCTCTAATTCCTTAATATCCTTCTCCAGCTTTTCTCCAGCAACTTCTTCAACCTTGGCAATAAAAATCTTTTCGTGCCCGCTATCTCCCAGCACCCCGCTCCTCTCTTCCTTAGTCAATATCTCCTCAAACATCTTCTCTCCCGGCCTTAATCCTATAATCTTTATCTCTATATCCTCGCCAATTTCAAAGCCGGACAAATGAATCAATTCTTTAGCCAGGTCCAGCACCTTTATCGGTTTTCCCATATCCAGTACAAATACTTCTCCGCCTATTCCCAGCACACCGGCCTGGATCACCAACTGACTTGCCTCAGGCAAAGTCATAAAATATCTCTTTACTTCTCTATCAGTTACTGTAACCGGCCCGCCCTCGGCAATCTGCTGCTTAAACATGGGTACAACGCTGCCATTGCTTTCCAATACATTTCCAAAGCGAACCGCTACAAATTTAGTTTTATTCCTACTTCCCAAATCCTTTACCACCATCTCCGCCACTCTCTTACTTGCCCCCATTACACTGGTAGGATTAATTGCTTTGTCAGTAGAAATCATTACAACCCTTTCTGCCCCATACTTCTCTGCCAATTCCCCCACATTCTTAGTCCCGATAATATTATTCATCACTGCCTCATCGGGATGGTATTCCATCATCGGGACATGTTTATGGGCTGCCGCATGAAAAACCACTTCCGGTCTATACTTTTTAAATATTTTATCCATTTTATCTCTATTCCTTATATCTGCCACCACCGGCACAATCTCCATATCCGTTCGCGCTTCTTCTCCTACCCCCGACCATTTTCCTTCAAGTTCAAGATTTATATGGAAAAGGCCATTTTCACTATGGTCTAATAAAATCAAACTCCTCGGCCCAAATCTACAAATCTGCCGGGCCAATTCTCCTCCGATTGAACCTCCCCCTCCGGTCACCATCACTCTCCTGCCCTTTAAATATCCGGAAATCTCCTCTAAATTTACCTTTACCGGTTCTCTTCCTAATAAATCTTCAATCCTGATAGTCCTGATCCGAGAAACACTGACCTTGCCATCTACTAATTCATACAGTCCGGGTAAGATTTTTATCTTCACTTCTTTATTTTTTATATTATCAACGATTCTCTTAATCTGTTTACCGCTTGCCGTAGGGATGGCAATAATAACTGTATTTATTTGTTCTTTTTCCAAAATACCATTTATATCTTTAACTATCCCAAATACTTTTCTGCCATGAATTCTCTTTCCAATCTTCTCCTTATCATCATCAATAAAACCGATCAAAGTACCTAAATCATATCTCTTTATTATCTCTCTGGAAATTATTTCTCCAGCGTCTCCGGCCCCTACAATTAATACTCTCTCCCCTACCACTTTTAAATTACTTTTCCTTTCACAATATAATCTCCAGACCAATCGGCTTCCTCCCACCAGGGCCAGACTGAAAAACCAGGTCAAAGCCACAATTGTGCGCGGAAAGGCAATACCCTTCACCCAATTTAAACATAAAACCGTACCAAATATTCCCCCGGTAACAACTTCCGTTATCAGAAAAAGATCACTGATACTCAAATATCTCCAGATTCTTCTATATAATTTAAAAATTACAGCGAATAACAGAAAGAATCCAGTTAGATAGACAATTAATTCCCGATAAACATAGAAATAAGTTCCCCAACCTTCCCCAAATCTTAATATCAAAGAAAGAATTAGAGAAATATTTATAAAAACTATATCTAAAATAATCCAGGAAAAACTTCTAAAAAATTTCTTCATAAATTCCCTTCCATACTTAAAGATAATTACAAACCCTTTTTTATCCGGGCGCGGCAATCCCAAATTGTCATTGCGAGCTCCGATTTATCGGAGTGCGGCAATCTCGTCTCTCATAATATTGATTCCTCACTTTAACTTTACTTTACTAATAATATCTCTTAACTTCTTGATTTACAATTATTTATTTTTTATTTTATATTCTACAAAACTATTCAAAAACCCTCTTTTTTTCTAAAAATAAATTACAAAACCAATAAATTATTTCTATTTATGCGGGGGAAAATTGAATAGCAAAAAAGGGGACAAGATACTCTTAATTTTTAACAATAAAAGTATTCTGTCCCCTTTTTCTGTTATCTTGCAACCCGAATCTTGTAACTTGTAACTTGTATTTTAAAGTCCCCCTTCTCTTTTATAATCTATTAAATTTATCTACACTCAAACCAGCCTGTTTAATTAACTTCTTTAGAATACCTATACCAAGTTCTCTTTGCAAAGGAATTGATAGAGTATATTGATAATCAGCTTTAACCATCATCATATGGGAGCCTTTCTGCCGATTTACTCTCCATCCTGCTCTCCTAAACTTTTTAACAACTTCAGCCCCTGAACAAAGCTTAATTGAAGGAGTCATACAGTAACCTCAAATACCTGAGCATTACCTTTTTTTGCTTTATCGTTCATCACCTCTAACCAACCTTCAATAGCCTCCGCAATATTTCTTTTTAACTCTTCAATAGTTTTACCTTGACTAAAACATCCGGGCAAAGCAGGCACTTCCCCCACATAATAACCAGATTCGTCCTTTTCTACAATAATTTCCAATATCATTTTTCCACCTTCTTAGATAAAATCTAACTCTTAAAATTCAATATTCATTTATACATTCCTCAATTATATTGCTTTCTAAAATATTATATCACAAATCTAAAATATAAATAACTTCTCGCTAAATTACAAACATATTTATAAGGGTAAAGAAGATTTTGTAGAGACACGGCGTGCTGTGTCTTCTCTTGTATTTTTCCCGCATTTGTTCCTCACACTATAACTATCCGCTATTACTATACGCCAACTTACACTTAAAACCCGCATCTTCTATCTTTCATCTTAACTCGCAACTTGCCCCTGGCAACTTGCCACCGAAAACTGAAAACCTGGATTCTGTTCTAAAAACTAAAAACGAAAAACCAAAAACTATCTTAGAAATTGATATCCACCGCCCTGATAGAATCATCTTCGAGGGAAAAGAAGTTAAAGTTACAGCAAGAGAATTTTCCCTACTCTATCTTCTGGCTCAACACAAAGGAAAAGTAATAAGTTACGAGGAAATTTTAAAGGAATTATGGAAAGATGAAAAAGATGCAGATGCAATTTATACTCGGATAAATTATCATATTTGTAAAATCAGAAAAGATATCTTAAAAATATTAGATAAAAAAGAAGATAACGTAAAAAAGATGAAAAATATTTTTAAAACAATCCCTGGCAGAGGTTTGATGCTAAATATTAAAGATGAGGAGATCCTACTAAACTAATCAATTTTCTAATTTCTATATTTACTTTCGTTATTATTTCATCTTTGACCCTTCCAAATTCCATACCTTATCATCTATATCATTATTCCAAAATCCTAAGCTTGTTTCACTGGCTAATTCTAAATCTTTAAACTTTTCTCTTCTTCTTTTCATATTTAAATAACCTACAAAATCTAATACTTCTTTTGCCTCATTCTCAGAAATCTTATCGATTAATGCCCTCAGATTTTCTTTTGTAGTTCTCATAATATATTCACCTTTTCTCAGTTATCTATCACCTTTTTTATTTATTATATATTATTTTTCAATTTTTTAAATTCTTTCGCCTATCTCATTTTTAAACTTTATTCTTATTTTTCTATTTAAAAAATAACATAAATTACAAAATATATCAATATATTCACATATTTTATTTTACAAAGTATAAGTATTTTATTTTTTTAGTAATTTATCGGCTTCATCGGTAGAAATTCAGTTAAAATTCGGTAGAAAACAAGGAGAAAACTCGATACAAAAAAAAATATTTATGATGTAATTATAAATGTCATTGCGAGCGACCGCAGGGAACGTGGCAATCTCGTCTAAAAACTAAAAAAGAATAACGAAAAACTTATTTTCGACGAAGGAGGAAATATATGAATACCTTAGAAAATATCTTAATCAATATAGACCTGGAAAAAGCTTACGAGCGTTTAACTAAAAGAGAAAGAAAAATTATCAGTCTTTATTATTTGGCAGGATATACCGATGAAGAGATATCGAAATTTTATGGAATTAGCCGACAAATAATTACTCGTCTTCGAGGAAAGGGAATTACCAAATTAAAAAAATACTAAATATTTTTGGTTAGGGTGCTGCGAAATCACCTTTTTTTCTTTTCTATATAAGTAGAGGGGTAAATTGGTCGTCAGTAAATGTAGGGGTTCGATTCATCGAACCCGTCTGTTTCGGGGAGGATAAATCCGCCCCCTACCACTTGCAACTTGTAACTCGCAACTTGCAACTATTTCCGACGAAGAAGAAAAATCAAATGGATATTCATAATTTAACTGACCTCATCGCCAACCAGGGCTTCCCTATCGCCCTGTCAATACTCTTAATCTTTCGCATCGACAGATTTATGCAGGAGATAGTACTTGCCCAAAAAGATGGTTATCGTCAAATATTAGAAAATACTAAAGAGATACACAATACTATCACTACCCTGAATCAGCAGAACCGGGAGTATTATTCTCTGCGCTTCTCAGAAGTTCAGAAAGAACTCTCGGGAATAAAAGTAGAGCTATCCCGCCCTGTTAAATTCTCTTATTTACACAGGGTTCACCCCGTTAAAGCAAAAAAGGGGACTGGCTACTTTTTTGATTTAAAAAGCTACCTGTCCCCTTTTCTCCCCTTCTTATCAGTTTTCCTTTAATCCCTTTTATTTTTCGCACTTCTCCATGCTTAGTCAATATCAAGATGAATCAAAAGTGCCTTCTCTACCTTTTCTAATTTTTCAGAGAGCAAAGCACTTACAAAATTGACAAGTCTTTTCTTGTCTATAGTTCGAATTTGATTACATTTTACTTTAGAATCTTTAGGTAGATGAGTTTCTTCGCCAGGAAGAAAAACCTCAAATGGATAGATTTTTTCTATTTTTGATGTAATAGGAAGTACGGTTACCGTCTCAGCAAACAAATTATTTCTATCATTAGAGATTACCAAAGCCGGCCTTGTTTTTCCTATCTCATGTCCCACTACTGGCTCTAAGGATACAAACCAAATCTCACCTCTTTTAGGAAAATCCATATTATCTCCATTCCTCCAGAGTAATCTTTTCCCACTCCTGGTTAATCTCTTTATCTTCTTTTCTGGTTGCTTTATATCCTTCTATTAAAAGTTTATCCAATTTTTCTTTATTTATCCTATCAAGTTTTTCTTTTACAGCTACGGCAATGAAGCCGCTTTTGTTAGGAATATCTTTTATCTCTTGGGCAATTTCCTCTGGCAATGTAATATTTAACCTTTTCAAGCACATCACCTCCTGTATTAATTATACACTAAATAATACACAAGTCAATTATTTGTTTAAAAACTTATTACATCTATAAACTGGCTAACCGACAAACCGGCTAACTAAATTCACTTGCATCGCGTAACTCGCAACCATTTTCGACGAAGGAGAAAATCAAATGAATGTTGAAATATTAGCAGATTTGCTTGCAAATCAGGGCTTTCCTATCGCCCTGTCCATACTCTTAATCTTTCGCATCGACAGATTTATGCAGGAGATAGTAATTGCCCAGAAAGATGGTTATCGTCAAATATTAGAAAATACTAAAGAGATACACAATACTATCACTAACTTAAATCAGCAGAACCGGGAGTATTATTCCCTACGCTTCTCAGAAGTGCAGAAAGAACTCTCTGGAATGAAGGCAAAGTTGGGTTCACCCCGTTAAAGCAAAAAAGGGGACAGGTAACTTTTTTGTTACAAAAAGTAGCCAGTCCCCTTTTTTCTTTTCTCAAACTTGCTACTATTACAAAGGTATGAAACAGCACAGACCCCCATTTTAAGATCTTTAAATATTCCGATATATTCGTCCACGATGACCTACTCGAAGAATTATAATCTGATCTTCTTTGATATCAAATATCACCCTATAATTTCCAATGCAAAAACGATAATTTCCTATCCTTAAGTATGTTAAAAAATCAGCATGGGTAAAGGGATTCTGGGAATATCTTTCTAATGATTCTTTAATGCGTTTGTAAACTTGTTTATCTAAATTCCCAATGTCCTTAACTGCTCTTCTAGTATAAACTAATTTGAACTTCACTTTATATCTTTAAACACTTCCTCGTGAGTATAAACTCTTCCTTCTTTATAGTCACGACGAGCTTCCTCAATGCTTTTCAGATATTCAGGACTAGTAGCAGCTAAAAGATTTTCTAAGAAACTTTCTCTTTTCCTTTCCCCCAAACGCATAAGGGCGGAAACTATCTGGTTGAAAGATATCCCTACAGGTAAAACCTTTGATTTATGATCATCCACAGTTGTTTTGGAATTACTCATACTTTTACCCTCCCTTACAAAAAACTTTATTCCGAAATCTTAATCTCCTCGTTGTCTCCTTCTTTATCTATTTTCTCCCTTATCAGAATAGCTCATCAAAATCTAAAAGTCAACTGTAAATGCTTGTGAATGCTTGTCGCATCCCGCATTTTTAACCGCTAACGAGCTAACTAAATAATCTTACATCTTGCAACTTGCAACCTCTCTTACAAATCGATCGCCACCGCCCCGATATGATTATCTTTCAAGGTAAAGAAGTTAAACTTACTGCTATGGGTTTCTCTTTGTTATACTTATTGGCTCAACATAGAGGACTGGTAGTAAGTTATGAAGAAATTTAAAGGAGTTGTGGCAGGATGAAAAGGATGCAATTTATACTCGGATAAATTATCATATCTGCAAAATCAGAAAAGATATCCTAAAAATAATATATAAAAAAGAAGCTGATACAAAAATGATTAAAAATATTATTAAAGCAATCCCCGGCAGAGGTTTAATGCTAAATATTAAAGATGAGGAGATCCTGCTAAACTAATCAATTTTCTAATTTCTATATTTACTTTCGTTATTATTTCATCTTTGACCCTTCCAAATTCCATACCTTATCATCTATATCATTATTCCAAAATCCTAAGCTTGTTTCACTGGCTAAT
>Ga0315549_1002184_pt1 | contig 19037 bp, 20 predicted proteins | sample SalMarSW160200MG_FD_203101 | JGI IMG/M metagenome (GOLD analysis project Ga0315549, IMG submission 203101) | Salt marsh sediment microbial communities from the Plum Island Ecosystem LTER, Massachusetts, United States - Salt Marsh Sediment SW1601-200 ... | reverse complement strand
CCTATGTTTTAATATCTATTTCTTTTACTTTTAAAGATATAATCAGTAATATAACTGCTGGAGCAATGATGCTGACTTCAGAACAGTTTGAATTAGGGGACTTAATTGAAACAAATAATATTCAAGGAATAGTATATCAAATAAATTTAAATCATACAAAAATAAGAGAATTTGATGGTGTATCAATTATATTACCTAATGATATTGTTTATGGATCATCACTCCTAAAATTTTCGCATCGAAGATATAGCATGCTTGATCAAGAAAAAAAAGCGGAGGATATTAAAAATAAAAAACAATATAGAAAATATATAAAAAAACTTGAGAAAGTTATTGCTAAGAAACAGAAAATAACAAAATATGTTAAAAGCCTTGAATTTTTAGGCGAAATCCCTCCTAAACAACTTGATGCTTCCTTAAATATTGTATTTAATAAATATGAAGCCCTATTAGGATATCGTCCTAATTATAGAGTAGATACAACAACTTATGGTAGAATTAAAGTATTTATATATTTAATCTCTAATACTACTGAAGAAATACTAAATAATATTGATAGCTTTTTGCGAGACATTACCTATAAAATATATAACAAAATGATTTATGATGGATGGGACACCTATAAAAAAGGGCAATTAAGGTCAAATTCTAAAGGGGAGGTATCAAACTAAAATGTCGATATTTAGAACTGATTTAGAAGCTATTATATATATAATCATCATTATGATTACAATATTTATTCTAAATAGAGGAATCTCCTTTTTATTAGGACATTTGGAAGGACTGCTTGCAAGACAAAAGAATAAAATTAATTTTGTGTTGAAATTATTTTCAATCGGAATCATAATATACCTTCTAATTGAAGGTTTTCCATCATTTACTACGATTAATCCTGAATACACAGCAATTATAACTAGTGCAACAAGTACAGCTTTAGCATTTGCCACAAGTGGGGTTTTTGCTAATTTTATGGCCGGTATATTATTATTAATAATAGATCCATTTGATATTGGAGACATTGTGAAGATTAAAGGTCAAAAAGGAGTTATTAAGGATATAAGACTTACAAAAATAGTAATCCAAACATTTGATTTTATATTATTAGAAATATCCAATAGAGAAGTTATCAAATCGCAAATTCTCAATTATACCATTAATTTGAATAATATCAAAACTTATGAAAATTTTAAGAAAAAGATATTAGCACCTCAAGATATTGGAAAAGCTAGATTAGATATAGATATATTAAAAAATAGTAATGAAGAAGATGAACATGAATTGAGAGAATTGTATTCTCAAGTATCTAAAGAACAGTATAAAAAGATACATTCTTTCACATTTAAGATGCAATATCCTTATCAACAATTTCGTATTAAAGTGGATAAAACAGAAAAAATATGTTCACATTATAATGACATTTTTGGATTTAAACCACATTTTCATATTATGGATTTAGGTTTTGAAATCGGAGTAAAATTTAGAATATTTAGTTTGAAAACGGTAAAATTACTTACTGAACAACCATTATTTGCAAAAGAAATTTATAAAATAATTATGGAATAATTTTTTAAAATTTTATTTTTTTATTGTTTATCCTTTTATAATAATAGAGTTGTAGGTATAAGACATGATCACATAACTTATGACTTCATTTTAATATATAAATCTATATATATACATAGACATATGATACATCTTTGGAGTTTTCTCCAATTATATTTAAGTGGTTATTCGAGCAAGACGAGGATATCGAAGCTTGTTTGAAATAAAGTAGTCCTTCCTTAAAGTTAAATTAGCTGTATTATAGTAGTAAGTATTGTGGGATAACTTCCTTCAAAACTTCTGAGATAATGATAATATTATTATTAATAAAGTATTTTATGAACTCATAGATATGCGAACAGCTTGATAACCTTAGTTAGGGCTGGTCTTTTTGAAAAAAAATATCGATAACCAGAATAGAAATTAGTAGTTTTTATAATCAATATTAGAATTTTATAAATAGTTGTAAGGTTAAGTGATAATATCTAAATACTGACAAATGATAATACTATTATATATTAAATTTAGATAAATAAAGGGTAAAAAAATGTCGAAAGAACTTATAAACGGTCAGATTATAGCAAAACAAGATGAGATTAATCGTCTTGAAGAAGAAGCTAAAAATAAACATGCTTCTGCTAAGAATGAAGTTGAGGAAAAGTATGATGATCGAATTAATAAAATAAAGGATCAATTACAATCAGAACAAGGAGATCTTGAAGAAGCTGTTCAAGAAAAGATTAAATGGACTGAAAAAGTAAAAGAATTAACTATATCCACCAAAAATTTTACAAAAGATCTAACTAATCTAAAAAAACAAAAAGATTCAGAATTTTCAACAAAAATCAAAGCAATTGAAAAGGAAGAAAAAGAGAAAAAGAAAGTTGTATTAGGAGAGATTAAACAATTAGAGAAAGAAAAGAAGGAACTAGAAAAGAATGAAGCTAAAGAGTAAAATTTTTTCCCATGTTTTTTAAATTAAATAAATCAAAGTTTTTAACATAATTTTAGTTGGATTTTTAGAAGTTTTTAATTAATATAGTAATCAAATTATAATCCTACATTTTGGTTATAATCTCATACTAATATTTTTTTCCTTTATATTTTTGAATGACGTTTATCGCTCAGTCATCAAATAATTCATCTTTTATTTTTCTTATCGTTATTCCATTAAGCTTTACAAATCGATGAATGAAAATAGTTGTAGAAAAGATTATCCCTGCTAAATAAAATACTTGAATGGTCCAGAAGTATGATTCAATTGATGTAAAGAACACAAGATTAAAACTATAAGATAAACACGCGATTGTTGTGATCCATATTATAGAGATAAGTAAAATGATTCTCTCATAAGTCTTAGGTTCACTTTTGCTAAACACAATTATTTTTAACCAAAAGATAATACAAACAAATGTTATGGGGTAAAAATAAGAGAACTTATACCAATTGGGAGTAATAAATATACTGCAAACCGAGTTCTCCAGATCTCTAAGATCTCACCTAAGGTCATTTGATCTTGAATTTGGACTTTTGCATAGTTTCCTCGCCAGCTAAAGTATCTTTTCTTCATTTTTCTCCCTATTTTTTTTGCACCTCTACTAATACGCTTAAATATTCCTTTATCTACAGCTTCCTGAAATTCTTCCCTAATTAATGGAATTATATATAGTGATAGCATTAAAGAAAGAATTCCATAGAGAAATATTAAAAGATCAAACCAATATTGCATATCTGTTGGAGGTAATGAGGGAGGTAAGTTTGAAATTATACTATATATAGCATATCCAATAAAAATTCCTGGAATTATAACCTGAAAAATAATAAGAATCTGAATATGTTTTTTACTAAATTTTTCAGTAAAATGATTTAGAATCCATAAAATACCATTTGAAACAGTTAAGATTAGTCCAAAACCAGCAAGAAGTTTCATTGTCCAAAAAAAGAATAAGAAAGTGATATCTATACTAATAAAACCAAAGATCAATTCAAGAATCATAAAAATAGTAATTGTACATAGACCAATTATGTAAAGTACTTCAAATTTTTAAGATTTAATTTCATAAATAGAAATAAATATTCAATATTTTATAAGTATTTGTTTTGGGACTTTAGGTTATTACTTTTCTTTTAAGCATTATTAGAACAATGATTTTCACTCTTCTAATTATTTATACAAATTTAATATCAATTAGAGTTTTCTAAAACTTTAAATACACTTCATTAAATTAATCAATTAGATTAAGATGGTTAGATCTATTGATGATTATTATGATATTGTAGGACCAAGAATAATTGCTGAGATTCATAAGAAAGCCAGAAAATTATATGGAAAACATATTGTACATATTAATTCTACTTCTCATGGTGGTGGAGTAGCAGAAATGCTGCTTTCGCTAATCCCACTAATGAATGATATAAATGTAGTTACAGGTTGGAGAGTATTAAATGGAAATCCAGATTTTTATACTATTACTAAAAAGTTCCACAATGGGCTACAAGGAGAAGATTTTAATTTTTCAGAAATAAAACAACAAATTTATCTCGAAACAAATGAAGATTTCTCACAACTAACTCATTTAGACCATGATTGTGTTATAATTCATGATCCCCAACCATTACCTATTATTAAGTTTTTTAAAAAAAACCAGCCATGGATTTGGAGATGTCATGTTGATTTAACTTCCCCTCATCAAGAATTATGGGATTTTTTAAAACATTTTATCGTTAGATATGATTATATGATTGTTTCTAATGAAAAATATAAAAAAGAGGATATGCCAATCCCACAACACATTATTTGTCCCGCTATTGATCCCATGGATCCTAAGAATAAAGAAATAGATTCTGAATTAGTTAATTATACTCTTGATAAATTCGAAATTCCTCATGATAAACCATTAATCACTCAAGTTTCAAGATTCGACAAATGGAAAGATCCAATCAATGTTTTGAAAATCTTCAAAAATGTTAAAAAGAAAGTTGATTGTCGCTTAGTTTTATGTGGAAGTATGGCATCTGATGATCCAGAAGGAGTTTTCATATATGAACAGGTAAAAGAAGCAGCAGGAAATATGCTTGCAGATAAAGATGTGATAATTACTACAGTTGAAAATGATATATTAGTAAATGCTTTACAATCAGCATCTTCTGTGATAATTCAAAAATCTCTGAAAGAAGGATTTGGATTAACTGTAACTGAAGCTTTATGGAAATCTAAACCAGTTATAGCATCAAATGTCGGGGGAATTCCAATGCAAATTACAGATGATGAAGATGGATTTTTATTTGATCCCCAAGATCTAAAAGGATTTGAAAATAAAACAATTGAATTATTAGAACATCCAGATTTAGCAATTGAAATCGGGAAAAAAGGAAGAGAAAAAGTAAAAAAAAATTTCCTTATTACACGACAAATAATTGATTATTTGGATGAATTAAATAACATTATCAATAAATAATTAATATTATAATTTTAATATTCAAATTAATTAAATAAGATTCTTTCTTTCAAATTTTATTATCAATCACCTATTTAAAAATGTTATCAAAAAAGAAAATAATCCAAATCTTGCTTATTAATCCAAACTTAGGTCATCCAAAAATTATAAGTAAAGAAAAAATTTCTAAATCTGAATCATTTTCTATTAATTTAGTATTTTTGAGTAAATTAGATGATTTATGTGAGTTTGAAAAAATAATCACAAATAATATTGAGCTAATACCCCTTTTGGATTTAAAATCTCGAAGGGATCAAAAAAAGGTTTTTGAAAAATTAAGATCTTTTTGGAAAGGATTTAAACTAAAGATTAGGAATTTATTCTCAGGAGAGAAGATAGTTCCGAAACATTTTAATAAGAGAGCATTTAGAGATATTCCTATTAAGACTGAAATTTTAAACATCAAAAAGTCAAATATTAATTTAATGAACAAGATCATAGATACAAATGAGGAATATTATATCCCAAAAAAAAAATTCCAAAAGATTAGATTTTTTCCATCTGAGGAGCAAGAATCAATTCTCTGGATATTATCGGGAAAATGCCGTCTCTTATATAACTTTGCGTTAGCTGAGCGAATAGAGAATTGGCAATAAAAACTTAATTAAAAAGCACAAGAGATATAGTAGGAATTAATACTTGACGAAATATATACTTAGATATATGATATAAGGATAAAAACCATCAAAAAATCATATCATTTTCTCTTTCACTAAACTATATCATTTCCAAAAAAATAATTAAGAATTTGTTTCATAAAGAATAATTCTATTAATTTCTCTAATATAGAATTTATTGTGCTTTGTAGTTTTCATTTTATCAAACAATCGAGATATTTGCCTTCTAGCTATAGGACGTAATTGATCCATATTAAAATCCAAAATCTTATCTTTTGGAATTTTTTTTTTTTTTATTTTTTTTTCTTCATACTGTAAATGATTCTCATAGATTTTACCACGATAATGATATTTATTACATTTTGAACAATAATATTTTGTAATCTTAAATTCAACTCTTTTCTGCAATATCTGAATTTATTTATTCAAATCAGTAATATTAGATTTAAAAAGGTAAATCAATTAGATTCTAATTGAAATAAAATGAATCCATTTGGAATATAGAATTTATCTTTTTCCTGAATAACAACTACATGATAATAATTAGCTAATCCTAAAAATCCTTTAATAACAGATTCATCCTCATTATATTTAAATAATATAGTTATTATTGTGTTTTTTGAATTAAAGCTTGCTTTATTATAGACTTTTTCTGTAATTAAAGGAATTTTTAGTTCTGACGCTATATCAAATATTTTTCTAACAAAAAGTTCATTTATTGTCATTTTTAAATAGTTCTCGGAATTATTGAATTGATTGATTTTATTGATTTGTAATATTATTTCATTATAATAGTATAAATTCATAATATATAAATATACTTGTATGATAATATTATAATATGTGAAATAAATAAAAAAAATCTAAATTCATATAATAAGTAATTAAGCTATTTTGAATATAATTTTGACAATATTATATTCATATTTATTGAATATATATTTAAAATCAATGGGTTTCAATCTGATTGATATTAAGTAAGTATAACTTATAAAATAACATAAATATTTCTTGGATCGAGGTATTGTTATTTGAATTTAGGTTTTAAAATAATCCTTTTAAAAATTGAAATAAAAAATGTTAAATATACATAAAAAGAAAAAATATAGTACATCTTTTATAAAATTAACTGAAAAAGACATTAATTCTTATTTTTACTCAGATTTATCCTTAATGGGATCAAATTTTAAGTATTTTTGTAAAAAGAATAATATAGATTATATTCAAGCCAAAATAATTGGCTTAGACAAGAGTAAAGATCTATTGAGAAGATATTTTACAGATGAGATAGATGGGAATTTATCTAAACAAGATTGTGAAAACCTTTATACATTATTTGAGGATCCATGGGATAATTCTAAATTAGAAAGGCACAGATTATTGGTTTCTTTTATTAATACCATGAACAACAATAAGAAATCACCATTCAATAAAATCCTAATATTAGGTGCTGGAACAGGAGGAGAATATGAACAATTAAATAAATTTTATCCCAAGGCGATCTTTATTATTACAGATATTTCAGAAAAAGCATTAACTTCTTTTCATTTGAAATATAATGAAAAATGTAATTATACTACTCATATACTCGACATATTTTCTAATAAATCATTATCAAATTTTATCAAATTATATGATAAGTTTGATTTAATAATTGCGTCTGGAGTATATCGTTATGCTCCAACCAAACAAATAAAATATAACTCCGCCAAATTTATCTATAAAAATATCCTAAAAGAACAAGGTCTTTTTTGTATCGTTGAAGTAAGTCAAGAACCTAAATATGATGATCCATTCATCCTAAGAAGAATAATACCAATATTTAAAAGAAAAGTACAAACTAAGATGAGAATTAATCCCGCCCAGTTTGTATTTTATAAAAAAAATTTTACTACTAAACATAGGTGAAATAATTGATAATAGGTTTACTTAAAGAAATTAAGAAAGATGAATTTAGGGTACCAATTATACCTAAGGATATAACAAAGATAGTTAAAGAAGGACATGAAGTTATTTTTGAACCAAACTGCGGTAAGATGGCGGGATATCCTGATAAAGAATATAAAAGAGCAGGAGCTTTACCAAAAGATAAGGATTTTATTTTTAAAAATGCAGATATTGTAGTTAAATTGAAGACCCCTCAAGGAATCGAGCTAGAAAGATTTTCTAAAGGACAAATACTTTTTTCCTATTTACATTATGATGGAAATGAATCTTTAGAGGGGGCTGAGAAATTAAGAAAGTCTGGAGTAATTGCAATCGCATTCGAATGGGTTGAAGAGCAAGGTCCTGAATATCCATTACTAAAGCCTATGAGTGAATTAACTGGTACTCTTGCAGCTATTAAAAGCTTAGAAATATACCGGATAATAACAAGAAAAATTGCTGGTTCTTTTAGTGAAAATATTAAACCTGCAACTATAATGATTATTGGACTAGGAACTATTGGTACAAATGCTTTAAATGTTTTTCTTCATCAAGGAATTCAAATAATTATTTTTGATAAAAATCCTGAATCTATTGAGGAGCGTGTTTTAGAATACATTCCAAAATATATATGGTTAAAATATAAAAATGAAATTAAGGTTGTAAAGTCTGATGAAGAAAATATAAAACAAACAAAAGAAGACCTCAGGAAAGAATTACCAAATATAGACATACTTTTCTTTTCTGCTGTTCGTAGATCCACATTTAAAGAGGATCATTTAATAGATAAAGAAATGTTAAATTTAATGAAAGAAAATAGTATTCTAATAGATGCAGGGGCTAATGATAAAGATTTAGTGGAATCAAGTATTTCTTCTCCAGAAATACATAAAATTTATAAAATAAATAATGTATGGCACTATGTAAATGATCATATTCCAACAATAGCAGCTAATGATGCTTCAAGAATACTTTCACATGCAATATTACCTTATTTAATGAAGTTAATAAAGGGAGATCCTATAAATGCTATACTTGAGAATTCTTCATTATTAAAAGGTACAATTATCGCAGGATATCAATATACTCATAAATATACTTGCAGAAAGAAGAATATTCCATATATTCCTATTAAAATAGCTATAAAAAATTATTTCTCACATGAGAAAAGTATCAAGAGAAGATTAAAAACCATTTAGTTAAAAATTAATTATTAAAGTCTAAAATAAAAAATTAGGGTAAATTAAGCTTGGAAATAAAGAAAGTAATTAATAATGTTCAAGAAATTGATATCTCAGAGCTAAAAAACAATCTTCAGAGATTTTGTGTTAAAAATAGAATCAATTTTAATAAGGTTAAGGAAATAGGAATTAAAAAAAGTAAAACACTTTTAGAGCAATTTTTTACGAATCAATTAGAAAGAGACCTGTCAGAAAAAAAATATGAAAATCTCTATCATCTTTTTTGTCATTCTAGTAATCAAGAACAAATAAATGTATTCAGAAAAATAATTGATTTAATAAAAGTACATCAAAAGAAAAGAAAGCTAAAAATTAAAAGGATTTTAATAATTGGAATAGAGCCATATTGGGATTTTAATGATATTTTAAAAGAATATTCAAAAGCGAAGATAATAATAACAGATATTTCAAAAGAGAAATTAAAAAAAGTAAAAAATATATCTCTTCTAAATAAGAATGTTGAAATAGAACCTCTAAATATCTATAATGGACGTGTTCTTTTCAATTTTGTTATGGAATTTGGTAAATTTAATCTTATAATTGTTTCAAATACATTAAATTTTGCTCCAAATAAGAAAAAAAGAGAATTAAGTGCTCATTTTATTTATCAACATATATTAAAAAAAAGAGGAATCTTCTCTATTATAGAATTGGATCAATTTAATCGGTTTAAAAATAAGTTTTTATTAGAAGGAGTAATCCCCCTTTCTGATTCAGTTATTAGATTAAAATCTTCTAAAACAAAAATATCTATTATAAATTATTATAAAAATGATATAAACTCATCTTTTAAGGTGTAATGATGTCAGGTTTTTTTATCTATTATGAAAAAGAATCCTTAAGTAAGGTAATCAAATCAAAGCTATAAATATGTTCAGAAAAATTCCATCATAGAGGTAATAAAGTGGTACAAATCTTAGATAGGTTTCCTCTAAAATTAATCTACTATCAGAATAAAAAAGAATCTAAACATAATCAATTAAAATTATATTTTGACAAAGAACAGGAAAGGATTGTACTTATAGATGGAGATATTTATAATATAAACGAGATAAATAGAAAATCTCTAAATAATAATCATTCTCTTAGGAAAGAGGATCAATTTCTAAAAGGTGTATTAAATAAGTATATGAATAATGATTTTAATGTTCTTAAGGATTTGATAAGTAATTTTAATGGTGTTTTATTTAGTGGACGGGATTTAATTGGATTTGTAGATCCGATTGGTACAAAACCACTTTATTTCTGTGAGACAAAAGAAGTTATGGTTTTTTCATCAGAGATGAATGTACTTTTTCCATTAAAGAAAAAAATAAAATCTATACCTCCAGGATATAATATTTCCTCATCAGGGAATAAAAGCAGATATTATCAATTCCCTCAATTTATAGAAAATTATAAATTAAATTCTAATTTAGTAAAGAGACTTACTAAACACTTAAACATATTAATAAAAAAAGTAGTTAAAGAATATATAAATATAAATGAAAGAATAGGTGTTTTATTAACTGGAGGAATCGATTCTACAATAATCTGTCATGTGGTAAAAAATATTGTTGAAAATATTCATGTTTATACAATTGGTACAGAAGAAAAAACACAAAATTTATTTTATGCTACAAAATACGCAAATTCTCATAATCTTAGACATACTAAAATAGAAGTTGAAGAAGAAGATATTCTATCCATAATTCCCAACATTATTCATACACTAGAATCTTTTGAAGTTCCATTAGTTAGAAGGGCAATTCCATTGTTTTTACTTTGTAAACAAATAAGAGAGGAAAATAATATTGATCTTTTACTCATAGAAGGGGGTGGAGATATATTATTTGGGGGAATTGACCATTTTACTAATTTTAAATCACATGAAAAATTTAATAAAGAATTGTTTAATCTTTTAGAAGGAAAATATATAAAAGAATTGCATGGAGTAAATAGTATTTCAAATTTCTTTTCAATTAAAATAAAAATACCTTTAATCGATAAGAGAATTATAGAATTTTCTTTTAAAATCCCTATCGAATTAAAAATCCTTAAAAAAGAAGGAGTGGGGATTGCAAAAAAATGGATTTTAAGGAAAGCATTTGAAACAGAAATATCCGAAGAGTATATCTGGAGAAAAAAAAAAACACACCCAAATGTAGAAGAATACCTAGATAAATTATTTAATTATATGGAAAAGATCATTTCTGATGATGAATTTGAAGAGAAAAAAAATATAACTCCCTCATTTTCTCTTAATTCTAAAGAAGAATTATATTATTGGAGAATCTTTAATTTAAAATTCCATCCTGCTCTGGAGACAATAAATGAGTTAGGATTTAATAAGGTATATCCGTTTTGAGTATAGATAATAAAGAATTTAGATGTATTAAATGTGGTAAATGTTGTAAAGCAGGTTATATTGTTCCTATTCAAAAAATTGATATTAAAAAATGGAAAAATATGGAAAGAAATGATTTATTAAATAATATTATGATAAATCCAAAATCTTTCAATATTAAAATAGATGTTAAAATACATTATGGTTCTAGTTCAGAAAAAAAAAAAGCAAATATTATTTATCAATCTTATAATAAAAAAAAACAACTCTTAGTTAGATTTATAGAAAATAATCATAGATATTATAGAAAGAAAGAAATTCCTTTATCTTCATATAAAAAAACTATTGGTTTTTATAAACAATATTATCCTGTAATAGTTCCAATTGATTTTAATACAGTTATTAATGGTTTGGAATTGGGTATAGAATATATAATAAAATTGAATCCAATTGGTCGATGTCCTTTTTTAAGAATAAATCTATGTACAATTCATAAAGTAAAACCAATTGCTTGTAAGAAATTTCCATATGTTAAGGATAATTGTTTAAGAAATAATTATCAATTCATCTCAATTTATAAAAGAGCAAAAAAATTAAAAAAATAGAATAAAAAAAAAAATTTTAGATTTTTTTTTCTTAAAATTTATGATGATTACTGAGAATTTATATTATTAATTCTCATTATTTAAAAGATATTTTATTCTCATAGTTCGGTTTCAATCCGATTTTCCATTAAAAAGAATATATTTTCCATGTAATTATTAATAAGACATTTTATTATAAGAAAATTCTGCTATGAGATATATAAAATTAAATATTATTGATTTGGAGAACTTTACCTAATGGAATTTAATACCAGAAATAATATCTATCTTCTTTGAATTTAATAAATTCTATCAATTATTCCATCAAAATGATTATCAAATGAAATAATTGAATTGCATTTTGAAAATTCTTTTAAAAAAATTAATGAGGCATCTACAAAACTAAGAATCTTATTTGAAGATGTATATTTATACATTATTTCAGAGATCTCTCTATAGTTTTTCTTATTTAAATATATAATAGTGAAGAAACAATCATTACTCCAAAATAAGTGACCTAAATTTCTAATCGCTTCAGAATTTCCTCTTGTCCGGGCATTTATCAAGGTATATATTTCATTCACGACTAAGCTAGATGTAAAAAATTCATTTTCATCCCACTTGAGTTCTTTAGATAATTCTTTTGCTCTCTCATGATATTTATCATTTTTTACCTCTAGAGCAAATAAAAATCCTTGTATCTAATAAGATTTTCATAATGTTTTATAATTATTTAATTAGTATTTAGGGGATCCCGTATAATAATTCATCATCAGATTTATCTAAATCATATAATTGATATTCTTTAGCATTGGTTAAAATTCTCTCTATTTTTTCAGAATTTGTTCTTTTTCAGCAGGATCTTCGTTAATTAATTCATTTAAATGTTCTTTTGAAAATTTTAAGCACTTTTCTAAAATCTCTTCATCAGAAAAGGTCTTGGAATATTGATTTTGAATTGCTTCTTTTATCTTTTTTAGAACTTTATTATAATTTTCATTAATACTTTTCATAATAATAATAAAGAAAATCAAAATAATATATCTATTTACTCTAAAAGTTACTTTTGCAACTAGTGGTTAATGCAGATTATTTTCTGAGTAAAACTGAATTCTTTTATCATTATATTCGAGAATTTTCTGATAAAATATACAATTTATAAATATTGAAAATTGGGATCAATTGATGTTCTCTTTTTTAAATATTATCTGAAAATTTAATTTTCCTACTAAGATTCGATATATTATGCATTAATAATCTTATATATTAATGATATGACTGTTATCATTCATTAGAAGGAGTTTAGCAAAATCTAAATTTCAATTCGATTTTCCATTAAAAAGAATATATTTTCCATGTAATTATTAATAAGACATTTTATTATAAGAAAATTCTGCTATAAGATATACCACGATAATGATATTTATTACATTTTGAACAATAATATTTTGTAATCTTAAATTCAACTCTTTTCTGCAATATCAGAATTTATTTATTCAAATCAGTAATATTAGATTTAAAAAGGTAAATTAATTAGATTCTAATTGAAATAAAATGAATCCAGAATTCCTCATTATCAAAAGGTACAATTATCGCAGGATATCAATATACTCATAAATATACTTGCAAAAAGAAGAGTATTCCATATCTTCCTTTAAAAAAGGCTATAGAAAATTATTTTTCACATGAGAAAAATTTCAAAGGAAAATTAAAAACAATTTAGTTAAAAAGTAATTAATTTTCATTTAATATTTGATCTTTATTTTTCAAGTAAACTATACATAACTTAGAGACAAAGGGATTTTCTTGAGTTATTATGATATAATGAATTAATATAATTATTTGGATATTTTCCTTTTATTGGTATATCTTATTTGAACAATAATGTTATTTATTTCTATATAAGATTTAATTTGAACTTATAAATATACTATTTTTAATTTTGAATTCATCAATCTCTATATAATCATCAAATTCTCCATAACTATTAATTGGTATTTTTAATACAATTTTTTGATTATTTAAATAGTAGTTATTGTATAATTCACTACTATTTTTATCAAAATCAATGTATTTCTTAATCTCTTCTTCACGTTCATCATACATATATATACTCATATATCACACTTTTTTTTTATTTTTAAATTTATTATACCAAATCTAGTAATTCTGATTTTAAAATTTCTTTTTCTTCCATAGTCAGTGAAGAAAAATGTTTTGTCTTTTCTCCTCTAAATAATATTTTTTTTCCTTTTATGATAGGAATTGAATTTTCTAACTTTGCACTATCTTCAGTTATATCATTATCCTGCATTTTTATTTCACCTCATTATTTTAATTATCTTTACTATAGGTTAATTGTCTATTTTTTCATATCTCATTTTAAATTACTTAATTTTAATTAATTTATAAAAATTAATCATTAAGAACACCAATTCTTTTTGTTTCTTTAATCGTTGGATGTTCAATAATTTTACTAATTAAATAAGACTCCTTTGTTCTATTATCCAATATTTGTAATGAATTACAAATTCTACATCTAAGTACTTTTTTTCCATTATTTTTCTTAGGTAGTAACAATCCATCACATTCTTTACAAAACTTAATATTTTTTACCTCTTGTTATTTTTTTTTTTAATTTAGAATAATTAGAACTCATATGTAATAAAAAAATCATAGTTAATTTATTAGTTCTGAGCATTAATTGACTGAACTTCTTGTTTAAAAATAGAAATTTTATCTAAAGCAGATAGATAATAATCCTCTTCAATTGAAGCAATATTGTCTAAAATATTTTTTAATTTTTCTTGTTTTTCTTTTTTAAATACCTTCTTCGATATGCTTAAATTAGAGTCTTCACATGCTACAATTCTTTTTGCTTCTTCTAATTCTGATTTAACCTTTCTTAATTTATCAGTCTTTTGATTTTCAATAGATTTCGATTTCTCTTTATTATAATTGATCTGTGCCTTTTCAAGTATGTGTTGAGCATCTTTTAAACTATTCTTATCATCTTCTAATCTGTTATAAGTTTTTAAAAGTTCTTCTAATTGACTTATAAATTTAAATTTTAATTTATCAGCTTTTATTTTTCTGAATTTCTCTATTTCTTCGTAACTATCAGCTAGAATATTTAAAAGATTTTTTAGAGAATCTTCTTCATTATTTGATAAATTTCTTATTGATTCAACTGTATCTATTGAAATCTCTGCTAAGTCTAATTGAGTATCTAAATAATCTTTGCTATTTTCTATTAATTCTTCAATTTTATTTTTATTAAAATTAAAAAGATTTTTTATACTTTGAGCAAATAATTTTATTTTACTTTTTATGTTTGTCATTTAATTTCACCTTATAGATAATTTTATTGATCTCTCATAATAAATATAAGAAATTAATATATTTAAATATTATCATATGCTGATATAGTAATATAATCAACTATATTTTTTATAATTGAAACTTAATTTCTGCATCAAATATAGTATCTTGAGAATATCTATCAATTTTTTTTAAAAATATAAGTATTTATAAAAAGAGAAAGTTTCAATATTCATAAGAAATAATACAAAATCAGAAACACCTAAGTATCAAATATGTTAATTATCTGATAATAAATATTATATTTAATGATATAGGATTAAAGAATGAATTTTGATATATTTGCTTTAATTGTAATTCCATTATTAATTTTTTTTGCTCGAGTTATTGATGTATCCTTACAAACCTTGAGAATTATTTTTACTTCAAAAGACAGAATATATTTAGCTCCAATAGTGGGATTTTTTGAAGTTCTTATATGGTTAATTGCAATTGGTCAAATATTTAGAAATTTATCATATATAAGTTATTATATTGCATATGCGTCTGGATTTGCTGCGGGTAATTTTTGTGGAATTTATTTAGAACGAAAAATTTCAATTGGAATGGTAAGTATTCAACTAATTCTTAAAAAAAATCCCGAATATCTTTTAACAATGATAAAAAATGCAGGATATATTACAACAGTATTATCTGCTGAAGGAAAAAATGGAAATGTAAAATTAGTCATTCTAATTATTAGGCGAAAAAGATTATCAGAAATACTTAATATTATAGAAATACATTATCCAAATGCATTTATTTCGATAGAGCAAGTTCAATCTGTGAGTGGTGGTGGATTTACTTCAACATTAAGAGGGCGAAGCTATTTTATTCGAAGAAGACGAAAATAAAATATCTTCTTCTTAAAATCATTGTATTTTTACTTTTTAATTATATTTTTAAGATAAAAAATCAATATGAATAAATTGGTATTAATAACAGAAGGAGCAAAATTAGCAGAAATAAAAGCAATCTATATAGAAGCAAGTATTTTTACCATATTCCACTAGAAAGCCATTTCCTTTTAGCCGTGGATGAATAATGGAATATGGTAAATTAATTTCACGATATTAAAGCAATTTTTAAAAAAAAAAAATTCTTTATCAGATTATGATATTAATAGATTATTTTATTTATTAATTAACTGATAGTTCAATCTTCATACTAATTTATACTTTTATTTATATTATTCTCGTCATTTATAAATTATAGTCTTAATCTTGATTATTAGCATAAGTTTTGCAAAATCTAAATTTCACGATGAATCTCTTAAAAAAACCATTATTTAATACATATTTCCCCTTATTACTAGTTTATTTTATATTTATGAAATATTTTATTTTATAAGTTGATTTAAATTCAATTCTCCCAACATATCTTCTAAGATGATTTTTCTCTCACCTGGTGATAACGCAAGCATTTCTCTGATAAATAGCTGCTTTTCTTCTTCTTGCCATTTAAATTGATTTACTTTATCAAAAAAGTCTAAATCTAATAAAGTTATTTTTATATCTTCTAGTTTCCCTATTTTTTCAAAGAAATTCTTTTCATTTAATATTTGAAGCAGATGATTGTTTCCAAGATTTTTTCTTTTTTTTAAATTATTAATATTTGAGTTCCTCATATTATTTCTTCATACTTTTCTTAATCTTCTGATAAACTTCATCTATAATTTGCTCTCTAATAGTTGATACTTATAATAGCAGCATCTCCAGCCCCAATACCTTAATTATTTAAATATTATCAAGAAAAGATTATGGGTTTTTTATCTTTTGTTAGTTATATTTAGATATTATAGGATAGATTTCCTATTAATACTAAAAGTAATCATCTTCTATATATAAATCTTCCTAACGAGAGTGTTTTTCTTATTGGTTTAATAAACGGATCTAATTATATTAAATAAAATATTACTTTAAACAGATTAGAATAACTATTTCAATAGGTATTTTATCCTATTAACTCTGTATTATTTAAAAGATATTCAATAATCTCTAAGATGATCAAAACATTTAGTAACTAATACTAGATTCACGAAAATAATCTCATGCTTAAGCTTAATAACAAAAGTCATCTAAGCTTGCATCATTTAATCCTTTTGAAATATTTTATCGATCATTAGTTGTTTATAATAGGATTTCACTTTGTTACCAGACTATTATATATTAATCAATAAATATTATTATATTGAGATTGCTACAGAAAGGAATACTTAGTAAAGAAATTAAGTTCAAGAAATCAGTAAATATTTTATATAATCGTAACAATATAATATTGAAATACCTAGCTATTATTAAATGTGAATTAAAAAGAAATTCAAATTGAGCTATAATGGAAAATTATAATCCAAACTCTAAAAACGTTCAGGTGCTTATTTCAGAGAATGCTTATCTATCTCTTCTTCGCAATAGTTTAAAATATCGAGTATCAACAGGAAATTTAGCTGGATTCAAAAAAAATAATTTGATTGTTATAGGTAAAGCTAAACATTTTGTTGGTACAAATAAGCTTAATGAAGATATTTCATTTAAAAATGAAGATTATGTTAAATTAATGACTTGGGAAGAAAAATTGTATAACAATGATCCTCCTCATTATATCGTTGGATGGTATAAAATTTGGAAAGGAGATTTCATACCCCGGGGATATGATATAACAACTCAAATGGGTAAACAAGGGCTTAATCCTGAAGCATTTATGATAATCTTAAATCCAGATCAAATAACGAATGTAGATCCGGGTCTCAGAATAATCCGATTTAAAGATTTAACAGATCCGAGGGATGTTGAACTTGAATATCTTGATTTCAAAGTAGTTTTCATTGAGAAAAATAGGAAAATGTCTTATATTGATATTTTAAACAATTATCAAGTTAAAGTAGAGATTTAAGCATACGGAAAAAATTATTCAATGGATAAGGAAAAAATAGGGGATAGATTTTTATTTTTATATATAAGAGTTTCAAATATGCTTTTTTATAACTCTCCATCTTAAAAAAATAAAAATAATAATAAATACAATTCCACAAATTAATGACATTAAGATATCGATCAATGAGGTAATCCAAACTATAGTTATTCCTGATCCTATCGTAAAGATGTATTGGATAAATATTCGTAAATTTTCATTATGTTTTACATAGATAAATATGCACGCGCCTATGCAAACTCCTATTGAATAACTAATGTTAGTTGTTTCCTTTAATGTGCTATAATCCATAATTGCGAGTGAAAAAGCACCAATTATTCCAAAAATTAAAAATTGCCAGATATTCCTTTTTTCTTTTTCATCGAAAGCTGTTTTTTTTATATGTCCAATCCCATTTCTATACAACGACCAAAATACCAAACCCGTACCAAAAATCTTTAAGAAAAAATGGCCAAAAAAGAGGTCTATATTTTCCAAAAAAGTAAGTTCTATATTATATCCAAGATTAACAAGAACATTAAGTAATTCATCAGGTATTGAGTATTCAAACAGAAAATTCACAGCAGGAATTAGTTCCACAGTGAGTGTTGTTTTAACTACTGATCGTATAGCCCAAATTAATAAAATAACAACAAAAATATCAAAGATTTTATATATTTTTTTTTGAAAAACTACAACAGTAATTTTGATATAGCTTGAAATTGTAGGGATGATTGAAGCACCGATAAATAGATTTATTAATAGAGCTATCACAAATATGAGCCAAATTATTGGAAAAAAAGAGGGATTAGAGGTGAAATCAATAAAAAAATTGAAGGTAAAAAATCCTATTAATGCTATAATAGTTGCATACGCCAACATACCGAATATGTTTTTTTTATTCCTTCTTCTAGTTCTTTTAACATCTCTATATTTTATTTCTTCTTCCAATTTACACATTTCTGATAAATTCATTAACCTATCATACTCTTTTCCAGATGTTTTAAATGCTAAAGCTTTGAATTTTTTGGATC
>Ga0315549_1002183_pt1 | contig 19038 bp, 16 predicted proteins | sample SalMarSW160200MG_FD_203101 | JGI IMG/M metagenome (GOLD analysis project Ga0315549, IMG submission 203101) | Salt marsh sediment microbial communities from the Plum Island Ecosystem LTER, Massachusetts, United States - Salt Marsh Sediment SW1601-200 ... | reverse complement strand
CTTACAGATTAACTTAAATCTAACTGCACCTAATGGTATTATTTTCAATATTTTTAATAGCAAGCCAATTACAGCATTCAACTCACCAATAGATTTTCCCTTCGGTACTGCTATGGAAGGATTTTATACTATGGATTTCAGGAATTATCAGGCCCAACCAAACATAAATATATTAGTACATATAGATAGGATAAGAAAAATTTCAACAGAATTGAATTCAAGCGATATAGGAAACGAGACAAACAATAATACCAGTAGCATAAAAGCATTACCCTATATTCCTCCTGCTGCGTTTTATGGTGGTGCTGGAATAATGGGAATGGTTGCAATTATTGCCCTCGTAATTGGATATACCTATAAGAAAAAATTTAATAATTAATCTTTATATTTTTCTTTTTTTTTTTGTAATAATTAGCAATTAGTTTAAATTCTTCTGTTAGAAAATAATTATTGATGATTATTTACAACTTATATTTCTTATTTTCATTATTTGTATTGATATTTACAACATCATATTATGTTGTAAAATATATCTATATTAAAAGAAATTATATCATAGGTGGCACAAATATATACTATTTAGGATTATCTTTAGCCTTTATTCATATATCATTATCTATATCCATCATTTCTATCCTTTTTTTTAATATTAAAGAAGGGTATCATAAAGAGATACTATTTCAAAATAGTACTATATTTTTATGGGCTCTATCTCTAATTATCTTTTATTTTTCAAAATATATTAGACCAAAATATACAATGATTATGGATGTTCCTTCTCGATGGAAGATAAAAGGTACAATGAAATTAGGAAGGATTATATGGAAAAATAGACTAAAATCAAAATTTCATCTAAGTTTAGATGATTTAACTCAACATATGTTTATCACTGGAATAACAGGATCTGGAAAAAGTAATTTTTTGCAATCTTTTTTACTCGAACTTACAAAAAAACATAATGAAATCCCCTTTCTTCTTACAGAATTTAAGGGAGAATATCATCACTTACAAACAAAAATAAAAGATATGCTAATTCTCAAACCAGGAAAGAACTTTAGTATAAATATTTTTGATCCAGAAGGGTCAAATCCAAATATTCATGCTGAAAGAGTCTTTAGAATTTTTGAAAGTGGAGGATTATTAGACAATATTGAATATTCACCTCAAATGGAAAAAGTATTCGTTGATATATTAAAAAAAATTATAAAAGATCCTAATTCAAGAAATTGGTCTTCTTTTAAAACCACTTCAGAGGGAGTGGGAAATGATTCAAAAGATCCCTATTTTAAAAATAGTATTACTGCTGTACAAAATAGAATAAGAAGATACTATACGGGTAGTCTGCGAAGAATATTTAAATCAGACTCTAATTATAAGGTAAAGGATTTATTTAACTATAAAGTTCTTTTGGATTTATCTTCTATTATTGATTTAGGTGGGGAAAAAGAAGATGCTCTGTTTTTTCTTAATATGATCTTAAAATACCTATGGGATAAAAATCTTGAAAAGGGAAGCAGAAATTATAAAGGGATTCAACATATTACTATTATCGAAGATGCCCAATACTATGCACCCCAAGAACTCTCATCACGAACCAAATTGACTTCTTATTTGGAAGATATCGCTTTACTTTTAAGAGGGACAGGAGAATGTCTAATAACTTTAGCTACGCGACCCAATATATCTAAAGAGATTCTAAACAATGCGGGTGTTCTTATCTGCTTTCAAATCCATATGCATAAAGAATTAATGCGAGAATTATTAAATCTACAAGAATGGCAAGTAAATTATTTATCAGAGTTGCAAAGAGGTCAATGCATAATAAGAGTGAATTCTATTGAAAAACCGTTTTTGCTACAAAATCGATGCGTTGATCGGTATTGGTTAACTAATAATGAAATTCTTGAAAACAATAATAAAATTATAAGAGATAATATTGTAGATATGGAAGAAAATATTGAAAATGGGACTAAAAATTATATTTATGAGGGTAAAGAAATGAAAAAAATCAAAAGAAAGAAATTTAAAGATAAAGACGATTATCAAAATGGTATGCCAGACTATGAAATTGTACTTTGTAAATTCTGCGGGAATGAAATCGATGGCCCTGATGGTTATTGTGCAAATTGTTCTACACCTTTAAAAGAAGAAGATAAAGATAGAATTGAATTGGAGAATTTATGCAGACGGATCAAAGAAAGAGAGAGAAAAGAGAAATAAAAATAAGATTTTTAAGTATATATCATGCTAACTTTCTTAATTTCATTCCAAATTTAATCTATAGCAATCCGTTTTGGTGAATATTATAACTAAATGCTTCTGAAAATACATTATGATAAAAATTAATTATTTTATCTCCTGTATTTTTTTTCTTTAAAAGTTCGATATTCAAAGCATTAATTCTACTAAATAGCTTGTTATTAAACATCACATTTCTATCTGTCTTAGGATTATAAGACACTTCATGAATGAAAATTAGCTTAATTCCTTGATTTTCGCATAAAAAAATCAATGGAGCAATAATTAATTCGAAAAACTCATCTAATAAATTCTGTCTTATTTGGATATTGGAGTAACTTGAAAGCTGAAATCTTAAGTGGTGTGAAATATTATCAATTACTAATATCTTCAATCCATATGGCAATAAAGCTGAATCTATTAATCTTTTTATAGCTTCTTTTTGATGAAGATAATCTCTAATCTTTACTTTAGGATAAATTAGCAATTTCTGCTGTAAATATTCTAGTCTCTCATTATCATTAGAATACATAGAAAATAACCTTTTTTTTGGAAAAAGTTCACTTGCTTGAATCCATATACAAGATTTCTTATTATTCTTATGTCTTAAAATAAAATTAGAACTTAATTGTAGAGCTAATGTTGTTTTGCCTGTTCCAGATTCTCCATATATATTAATAATTGAGAAATTGTAGAACTTTTGAGATAATATTGATACTAAATTAGTATTTTTATTTTTATTTTTAACAGAATTTTTCATAAAAACTCAATCCTCAAGCAGTAGATCTAATATTTCATTCTTAACAGCATCTATCTTGCTACTCTTATCATTTTCTTCTGAATTTATGGCATTATACACATCTTGATGATCAGATTCATTGAACATTTGCTGTACCATAAATAAAGTCGCAAGCTCGTTTACTTGGTTACTATTTTGAGAAGCGCCACCTTTTCTAAAGATAAAACTCCTTTGTGCATTACCATCCTTACTTGACTTTCTATATCTTGAATACAAGAAAAACAAGATAATAATACCTACTATGACCAAACAATACATCGGGCTCTTATAATAAAGCATTATAAAAGCTCCAAATAAAATAATATAAAAAAACCCTTTCATCTTTATATCACCACTGTCCTAATTCGATTTTAATTTTTTTTCTTTTTCCTGATTTTGTCAATATTTCTATAAAATTATCCAGAGCGATATTTTCTCCTAACTGCTCTTCTGAGGATTTGTCACTAGTATCATTTAGAAAATCTGAAAAACTTACCAAAGAAATTTGATTATCATTATTTTTTTTATTTTTTGTTGGCTTTAGAGTTGGAATGGAGTTCATATAATTATGTCTTGAAGATTTATTATACCCATTATTACCAGCTACATAATTAATCATAAATTTTACACCAATAGCTGAATATTTCAATATAATATAGCCAAAACCGATAAAAATGAAATAAAGAAAGCTAAATTTTGCTGGAATAAAAATATCAAATGTTAAAATGTAAACAATTAGCCCCAAGAGAATAACCACACCTATTTGACTCAATGATTTTAATGGATTGTTTGTAAAACCCACTTTTATACTACTTATATCAGCAGCTGATGGACCTGCTGCTATAAGAATAGATATTACAATAATTCCTGCCAATAATCTATAATACCAAATAAAAGATGCATTAAGTGCTATATCAAAACAAAACCATGCAATATAGCTAGATATAAAAAGGGGAGCAAGACCTACCAAAAATGCCTGCAAAAAGCTTCCTACTCTACTTCTAATATGACCTCTCATTTCCCTATAACTCACCTTTATCTCTGATGGAACAATTCCCATTAATAGACTCATAGTATAATGGCATAATTCATGGATAACGATTCCTATGAATGCAATAATATCCAAAAATGTACCTAAGATTCTCGAAGAAATTGCATTTCGAAGCATATTTAGAAAGAATCCGACAATTAATATAATTAGAAATAACCAAATACTATCAAACATGAATTTATCACCATATCGATGTATATAAACAAAAAATGGGTAAAAAACCAAAAAATAAAATCATACAATTAAATTTGAAAGACTTAACCATATTTATCATCCTAATATGAGGACTTAGAATTATAAAGTACAAAGATTTTTAAACCCGAAATCATCTGGTCAAATATGTATAAAATATCGATATTATTTCATAAATTTTAGATGCTGTCTTTTTTGGTGTGATCAATGAAAATCTGACTATAAAATTATTGTATAAAATACTTTTAGAAATATATTATAAATTCTAAAATAATTTCAGAAAATAATGTAAAATTCTTATGAATTTGAAAAATGTTTTGTAATGATAATATCTAAAAGCAAAACTCCTTCCTTAATATTCTTAAGAAAATAAAAAATTGGTTCATCAAAAAAAAATTGTGATTAAAAAATGGCAACACAAAATGATCCAAATGGTTATTCTATGGGAATCCTTAGCTTAACTTGCGATATATGTGGATCTCCCGATATTGCAGATACGAAACAAGGATATGTCTGTAAGACATGCGGTATTATGTTGGAGATTCAAAAATTAGAATATCATAGACCTTATGTTGAGACAAAAATCCAGCACGAGGTATTATCAACAACTAAAATAGGATTACAACGAGAGAGACTCGCTAATCCAAATGCATATCGCTTAGAAAAACTAAATAAAATGCATAAAATAAAGTCTAATGATGATTTTATGAATCAACTTGCAAGAATTGAAATATCTAACATTGTAGCTTCTTTAAGACTCTCTCCAAAACTTAAGGAATCGCTTTACAGAATTTATCTAAGGATCAGAAAAGGACTAGAATCTGGTACAAAGTTTAGAAATCCTCAGAAATTAGTACCCTTAACATTATATTATCATCTTAAAGTGAATAATATCCCTCTTGATGAAGAAAAATTATTAGAAGTCTCTAAGATCAGTAAAAAAGAGTATAATTCATTTAAACATCAGATAATAAGATTTTTTCCAAATTATTATCAGAGAGACCGAAAAAAATTTATATTAAATCGAATTCTCGGAATCGCTGAAAATTTTGGAATGGGAATGTCTTTCTATAATGAAAGTAAGATACTTTTACCAAAATTATGGGACGTAATTAAAAACACTAAAGATGATGTTATCGCAGGGCTTATTGCATCAATAGTTGCTCTCTGTCATTATAAAGAGAAGGTTACAGTAAATAGTATTTGCTCCTATTTAAATATACGAATGAGCACAATTCAATCCCAAGTAAAAGAGAAAATTTTCCAAAGATTTCAAATATCAGGATTTCAGAGCCTTGTTAGATCTTCAGATATTCTAAGAAAAGTGATAGAGAATTTATTTAGAGTTAAAGAAGAGAGAAAAATGGATTCAGAACCAGTAAAAGATAATGCCTTGAAAGAAGGTATTATCTTATCATCTGATATAGTCCAAATAAAATTAAGTGGAAACGTGAAACCTGTGTTTAATTCTCACAATACTATGAAATATTATATTTTTGCTGTCAGAGATGAAAGCTTAGGTGAACCAAATTTTATTTCCTTAAAAGTTCCTAAAGCTCAAAGTCTAAAACAAATTGGAAAAGAATTTAGACCTAGAGTACATAGACACATTGAAATTGAGTCTATAAGATATCATAGTGGAAAAGGACCGCCTCTAATATCAGCTTATTGACTTATTCTTAAAATCTTTCTTTTGTAATTTACTTTTTTTATTTTTCTTTTTTTGTATTCTATCTGTTATTATCTTTGTATTTTACATTTTTTCTTTATATAGACTCATATTGCTTTGACTAATAATTATAAAATATATAAATTAAAACCAAAATGAGAACACACATTAGATGTTATGGAAAAGTAGTACTTTTAGGCTTCATTGCCTTATTTTCGATATGTTTCGTACTTCCCAGTAATAATCATTTATCTGCTGATGAAATTGCTGATACTGAGAATACGATTGCAAACTCAAGCCAACAGACCAACTTGCAGATTATTGAAGAAATTCTAGATGAAAAAGTAGCAGATTTTACGAATAATGGGTATTTTTCTCAACTCTATACGCCCTCCTTACAGGGAACTTATTACGGCTTGTATATTCTTGATATCTTAGACCGTCTTGATTTAATTAATCAGACAGAAATCACAAATTATATCATGGCTCAATTCAATGATGACTACAATATTTTTATGGATGACTATAGTTTTCGATATTTGGATACGGATTTTGATTTGAAATATTACCCTCTTACCTCTATTTTACAGACAAATTGTTATGTGATATTGTCCCTTCAATTACTAAATCGGTTGAATCTCATCGACACACAATATATAATTCAATTTATTTGGAGTTGTTTTGATTCTGAGCAAGGTGGATTCATTGGACAACCATATGATAATAATTTAGAAGAAGAATTTAAAATAGCAACTTTAGATAATACTTTCTTTGCCGTAATAACGCTTGACCTTTTAATGAATGATTGGATGCAATATACTACCGAAAGAGACTTAATTATTAATTATGTCAATGGACTTCAATCAAATATACCATCAGATCTATTATTTGGAGGATTTTTGAATGATAATAATATTGAATTTGAATCACTGGATTCTTTTGACCTTAATATTCTATCCTGTTACTATGCAATTAAAACTCTGGAAATTTTTAAGATGGTTGATACAATTCGAATAGATGATTTTAATCAATATTTATCTAATCTATATGATGATGATCTTAATTATTTTCAATATTCCAGGGTGATGCCTTATAATAATTACTCCAATATAGTAGCCACAAGTATAGGATTAGATCTTTCATTAAAGACAGAGTGCCCAGCTATTAATCATTCTGAATTATTAGACTTTATAATAAATAATAGAAATGAGTATGATATTTGGGATGCTTCTACAAGTCATAATATATATGAATTAATAGATACATTTCGAATACTTAAATCACTGGAAGAATCTGGAAATTTAGCCATATTAACTCAAACAGATAAGGAAAATATTGTAAATGCGTTAAACCTATTTAAAAGTTACTGTAGCTTTTCGCTTATTCCTAAAGAATATACCAGTCAAGAATTAATGTACAGTATTATTCAATCATTTTCACTTTATAATAGAATCTCTGATTTAGAACTTCATGAACTTTATAAACAAATTGAAAAAACCTATTTTGATTCTTCTCAAATCCAAAGTCGTGGTTTTTATAGCTATATGAATGTAGATGGATTATATAGTATCTTAAGAACATTACCGATTGAGTATTATAATGTTGGAAATCATTATTATACAGAAGAGATTGACTATGCATATTCACATAAAAATACATATATGGCATTAAAATCGTTGGAGAGTCTATTTAAATTAGATGATTTTGAATTCATCCATGATTTAGAAGAAATACTAAATAGTATTATAAATTCTCAATTTTTAGATGAATCCTCAAATAAGTTTGGGGCATTTTTACCCTACGAGAACTTCAGTGTAATTTTAAAAGAGTATCAAGAGAAATTTATCTTCTTTCATTATTCCTATTATGCAATTAAATGCATGGACTTTATAACTCATTATTTAGATCTGGGAATTGTCTCTGAATTAAATTTCGATAAGAGTGCTTTAATTAGTTATCTAGAGAAAAATATTGTAGAAACACCTACTACTCTATATTACAATTCAAATAATACAAATAATATAGAGGCAATTCTACAAGATACATATTTCCTTGTTGATTTGTTGATGATATTGGATGAATACTTATTGGATACAGAGAAGATTAAAAATTATATTTTGGAAAATATCGATTATACAAATATTAAAAACATATACTATTGCTATAAATTAGATGAAATACTCGATTTGGGAATAGAATTTGATATAGAGCTTACTCATCTCTTGATCAAAAATATTTATGATAACACATTAAAAGAATTCTATACTTCAACAGAACATAAGGAAATAGATGGAGAAATCTTATATTGGATATGTTATATGTCAAGAAATGATGATTTACGAGTAAGTGTTCAATATCAAGATCCTGTAATGCTTCTTGGTGAAAATAATATTAATGTTTCTATTTGTAATATTATCCTTGAGGATTTCGGACCTTATGCTGTTGTAAAATATGAAAGCCCCAAAATAGGAACTGTTGTATTAATAAGACAAGAACAAAATCTTTATAATGGTACGATCCCTATTCCTCTCGAATCAGATTGCTACCCAATAATTTACGGAAATATCTCCTTATATGAAGGATTGACAAAGATTGCAGGTAAATCATTGAATTTTTCGACTACCTATGATTTAACTTATTTTTATGACATTATAGAATATGAAGACTCTATATATTTCGAAATAAACTCATCCTTAATAACAGCACAAGGAATGAAAGCATTTGAAAGCATGGAAGCATATGTCAATATATATCAAGATGAGAACTTAATTGACCAAATAACATTCCAGATGACCGATTATATATCTTATAATCATTTTAATCTTACTTACAATTACCTTTCCTTTGAAAATTATACCTTTGACCTATTTTTAAATGATGGGATAAGATTAGAGCCTTATCAAGTCACCACTTTTGAGAGAGTAAGTAATTTCGATGTAGAAATAAATTATTCTCCTGTAGTACAGCTTAACAGTGTTAATATTATTACTATAAATCTTGGAAATTGTAGTGATGATGTTATTGTTAGGTTTGAGAGCTTACAATTAAAGACAGTAATATTTGAGAAAAATGAATATAATAACTATCAAGGAGATGTCCTTATACCTTTACATCCGGATAACTATCCTAATGTTAATGGCAATATCAGTGTGTATTATCAAGCAGAGAAAGTCTTTAGCAGAGCTATAACATTCGGAACTACTTATGATATTGATTATACTTATGATGTGATTAGGAATGGAAATACAATGGATTTTAAAGTTAATTCGTCATTAATTACTGGGTATGGAAGGGAATCATATTCAGAAGAACAGGTATTTATGAAAGTATATAAGGACGGAAATTTGATAACTAATAATCAAGCTTTCACAATGAGTTTAGGCGATACATGGAACTTATTTAGTTCTTCATATGAAATGCTTTATGCCGATAACTATACATTTGAATTATACTTAAATGATGGAATTAGTTCTGAATCTATTAAGATATTAACTTATGAGGGTATCTATAATAATGCTCCACCTAATGAGCCAGTTAATTTCATGGCGCCCTTAGGGATATTTATGATAGGAATGCCAGGTTCAGTTATCATGTATACTTCATATCGAAAGAATAAAAAAATAACTAAATGATTTTTTTCATAATTTTTTCTTTTTATACTTTTATCTCTAAATCTTTTTAAATATGCAACCTGATTCCTATTCGAAATTATTAGATGATAGCAAAACAACAAGGACACTAAAAAGTACCGCTAGTTCAAAAAAGAAGGATATAGAATTATTTAATGTAATTCTCGATGCCTTGAACGCCTATAAGGGAAATTACCATAAAAAATTTAATTTCGGAAAATTAATAGCTCAATTAGGTATATCGATTAATGAAAGTGAAGATATAATTAAATTAATTCTTAAGTTTCAGAACTTATTTCATAGTACTTTCAATGATTATGAGCTCATCCCCAAGAAAATTAATAATTCATTATATTTTTTAACAGAGAAATTTACCAGTAAAATCCAAGATAAAAAAGAAGAGAAAGATAACAGAAATAAGACAATTGAATTAAAACTAAAGCAAGATGAATTGAATATGTTAAATGATATTATTTATATATTCAAGCATGTAAATAGAGGAAAAGGTTTTGATTTATCTTTAAATAATTCTGATCTTATGCACAATATAAAATCTCTGAAATCCTCTTATCCTGCTATATTCTATGCTAATGGAAATAATTTAATATATCCCTCAAAACTAGGATTAGAACTTGGTGAGACTATTAACTCTTATTTCAAATGTAATCGTCTTTTTGAGAAACTTATTATAGATAATTATAAAATAACAGTGATATGATATAATTGAGTGATTCTGAACAATATCAAGATATAGTAAACATAGTTGAAATTGAAAATAAATATCTCAATAAAGAAAAATTAGAGACAAGAAAATATCAGTTAAGAATTGCAAAGGATTGTGTAGGAAAGAATTCTCTTATTGTATTACCCACGGGTTTAGGAAAGACAATAATTGCGGTACTCGTCGTAGCATTTAACTTAGAAAAATATCCTATTGGAAGTAAAATCATTATCATGGCCCCAACAAGACCTCTAATAAACCAGCATTATGAAACATTTCGAAGCTTTTTATCATTACCAGAAAAAAAATATTGTATCTTGACAGGGAAAAACTTACCTAAAGAAAGACCTCAAGAATTTCAGACTCATCAAATCCTATTTTTCACACCTCATACTTTAAGAAATGATTTAGCAATGAAAAAATACTCCTTAGAAAATACTTGCCTTATAATTTTTGACGAAGCTCATCATGCAACAGGTGATTATCCATATGCCTTGATCGCTGATGAATATATTGATCAAAATCCTGACGGTATTATTTTAGGAATGACAGCATCACCAGGAGCAAGTAAAGAAAAAATTATTCAATTATGTCATAATTTGCATATACCTCCTACTAACATCCATCTTAGAGCAAGAAAGGATACTGATGTAAAAGGTTATTTAAAACCACTTGACATTTATAAAATTGGAGTAAATCTTACTTCATTGATGGATGATACTTGTAAGGCAATAAAAATTCTATTAGAAGAACGATTGCAACATCTTGCTGAGTTAGATTTTATCAAAGTTAAAGCAAAAGCTCTGCATAAAAAAGTTATCAGAAAAGATCTTCTCAAATTAAATAATGAGCTTATATCTCTAGTTCATGGAGATGGTAATAAGACAGGCGTATATTCTTCTTTATCAATAAATGCTCAAGCATTAATTCTCTTTCATATGATAGAATTAATTGAACAACAAGGTTTGGATGTATTACTTATTTATTTAGAAAAATTACAAAAAGATGCAAAAAAGAAAAATAGTTCTAAAGCTACAAGGGTATTGGCTTCAGATTATCGAATCCGTCAGATTCATTTAGAATTGATGAAAAATAAAGAGCTTAATTCCCCAGTATTAGTACATCCTAAATTAAAAATACTTCGCCAAATAATTATCGATGAGTTAAATAAGAATCATGATTCTCGTATTTTAGTTTTCGTGAAATTAAGGGCTTCTGTTAGAAATATTGTAGAAAATTTAAAGGAAAATAAGTTGATCAAACCAATTAGATTCGTGGGTCAAGCTACAAAGTCAAAAGAAGATAAAGGTTTGAACCAAAAACAGCAAATAGAACTCCTCGATCTGTTTAAGAAAGGGAAATACAATGTCTTGGTAAGTACTAATGTTGCGGAAGAGGGATTAGATATCGCTGAATGTGACTTAGTTATATTTTATGATGTTGTAGCGTCAGAAATTCGGTTAATTCAGAGAAAAGGAAGAACAGCTCGGCATAGAAAAGGAAAAGTTATCATTCTCTATTGTAGAAATACCAATGATGAGGTGTATTTAAATATTGCTTTAAATAAATTAAATAAAATGCAGAGAAATCTGCAAAAACCAAGCCTTCTGAAAGAAAATGAAAAAAAGATAAAAAATAAGACACAATCTAATTTGGGAGATTTTCTATCTAAAAAGGATAAAGCTAAGAAAGAAAAAGCTCATTTAGATATAAAGGTACACTGCAAATTAGATATGAAATTTGGACTACGTAAGAAGCTGAGTGAAAATAGATTGCCCTTTATTGTTGTTGACTCGCAAATAGATATTGAATTATTTGATAAAATAGCTATTCAAATATATGATCCAAGAGACTTTTCTGAAAATAGTATCATAGGAAAAAATCAGATTCTTCAGGAAAGCCATTCCTTAGGAGTCAATATCTTTGATTTTATTGATTTTTCTGAGAATTATGAAAGTGAAAAGCGCTTATTAAAAACCAAATTTAGGAATTTAGGGAATACTTACAATCTACAAGTTATTAATATTGATACTCCTGAAGAATTATTCTTTATTATAAAGAACATCTATCAGCATAATATACAAGAGGAGAAAAAATTATGAGTGAAGAGGCCTGTTGGAAAAAAGATACTACTCCTTATCTGATTTTTAGATGCAGTAAATGCAGACAATATTTATATGTTAAACGATCACAAAGGAATAAGAAGTGCCTAAGATGTGGAAAATCCCATAATATTAAAAATATTAATGAAGAAGAGATTGTCAATGGAATGAGTATTGCTGTTAAGCGTGTAAAAGAAAGACAAAATGAACTTGCAAAGAAAACATCAGGGGGCAAACCTGAGCTTCGGGGAGCAAGCGATTTTCATGTATCATCTGATACTAAAAACTTAGGATTTATAAAAAAACATAGGAAAAGTAATGAGATAAAAGAGAGATTTCAGGTATTACTGAAAGAACTTTCAAGCAAATATAAGATATTTCCAAAATATATGATAGAATTACTGATTGAAGATTATCAAATAGAAAAATCAGACCTTAAATTTCTAATTATCTCTGCTCTAAAAAAGGAATTATTAAAAGAAGTAAAGAAGTATTATTATCAGGTATCAAAAGTGAAAAATAAATAATTTTGTTATCCTGTCATTTCTTTTTTGAGGATCGTTAAATGAATATAATTTTTGGGAACATATTTTATTTTATACTTACGAGAGCTGAACTTATAAAAAGGAATAATAATATTTGATACTTTTATTTTATGTAATTCTGAATTTAATATTATGTTTTCTTTTGCTTTAAATATAGAATCCTTCCTATTTCCCTTAATACTCATGATTAGATAATTAATTTTATTATGTTCATAATTTAAAAGTATTTAAAGAAAAATCATGATTTTTTAACTTCTTCCAAATATAATTTCATAAAGTATCTTTGACTTTTGCAAAAATCAGCTCTTTGAACATCTGAAAGACTTGAATTTGTTAGAATTAGCCTTATTTTCTCTAATATTTCAAGATAATCCTTAGTTGATTTCTTAGGCTCTCGCTTTATAACCACGTCAATTTTATTTCTTGGAGTATCTCGATCTAATTTTGGGATTTCTAAATTGAACTTGAGTTTATTAGATGTCTCATCATGTCGAGCTTTAGAATCCATAATTAATTAAGATTAATTATAGAATAATAAAAAGAAAAAATAAATTAATTAAAATATATAATTTTATTAAATATATTAAAGTATATAGATATCCTGTATATTTGGAATATCTATAAACTTAATTTTATCTAATCTAATAGAAATCTAATAAGTATTTAAAATTGTAAAAATTATCTATTAAAATTAAAATTTAGCCAAGTATAATAAAATTATTAATTAAAATGTTTAAAAAAAGAAGTTGAGATTATTGTATAAATTACATTTAAATAAAAATCAATATATAAAATCTAAAAAAAATAAAGATTCCAATAAGTATAAACCAAAAAAAATAAGAATCAATTCAAATTGAATTGGGGGTGTGTTTGCTTTAATATTTGGAATCTTAATTTTGTGGACTATAGATACAGAATTACCTTATAGGGAATGGACATTTTTATTAATCATTTTAATTGTATCTTCTATTTTAATTTATCAATTTTTAAAAGAAAAGTTAGGATAGAGGAAAGCACTAAAAAAATTAAAAAAACTCCAATCCTCTAGATTATCTAGAGAGCTTAATTCAAAAGCTAATGAAAAAGAGTATTTTAATCAAGAAAATGAAGATCAATTATTATTAAAAAAACAAAAAGATTCTACATTGCATAGTTATTGTGAGCATTGTGGACAACAAATAAAGAATATTCTCTTATTTTGTCCTTATTGTAATAATAGATTGAATGAGAAAATAATTAATAAGCATTTAGTTTCATTTAAAGGAATTGATTTACCTAAATATGAAGTAGATATCCTTACGGATTTAGAATTTATATTAGAAAGAGATTTCAAATTTGTTTCAGACAAAAAGTAAAAAGATGATCTTTCTTTTACAGTAGCTAATAATCATGTAAATGGAATTTCTATATCAAATACTAAATTAAAATTTATAATTGATATAATTGGAGATCTCAAATTTCTTGAGTATCTTGAGTTACATTGTTCTTTAAAAACTCTACCTGAATCAATAGGGGGACTTATATTATTAAAAAAAATAGATTTAGCAAATAATAAATTAGGAGAATTGCCTGAATCTATAGGGAATCTTGGATCATTACAAAAATTAAAATTATTTATAACGAATTAAAGATTTTCTGATAACTGCATAATTTTCTTATTTTTCTTGATTGTTTTTTAAATTTAAGAAAAAATCGTACAATTGCACGTAGAAATTTGGCGAAGGTCTCAAAAAAATGATTATGTGTTACTTTTTTCCGTAATTTTTTCCATACGCGCTCAATAGGATTCAATCGAGGAGAATAAGGTGGTAAATACATCAATTCCAACTTATTATGTCTTTGTACAAATTCTTGAACCCTTTTTGCATGATGTGCTCGTGCATTATCTAATACTATGATAATTTTCTCTTTGTCTACATAATAATGAAGCAAGAGAGCTAAAAAAGAAATAAATTGTTCAGCCTTTAATGAGTCAGAAAACCCTACACATAAATCTCCTCCAAAAGGATCGACGACTCCAATGATATGTTGTCGCTTTCGACCTCCATACGTTGAAATTTCTGGTTGATGGCCCTTTAGTGACCACATTCGCACGATCGTAGGAGCATGTTGCACACTACACTCATCTAAAAATAAAATTACCGTATTTTCGGTAAGGGCATCGAATTTTTTTTTAATGCAACTACAAATTCTTTTTGACTTTCTGCGTTTGCTTTAGGAAATTTGTAGCGTGGTCGTTGAAGTGTGAAACTTAATGAATGGAGAAGTTTTTGTGCCGCACGAACACCGAGCTTCACACCAAATCTTTTCTTCACGTGATAAGCTACGCTTTTTCCTTCCCAGTTGCTAAACTCATATCCTAACGAGCGAGGGTCTGTCAAGACATCTGTTTTCAATAGTTCTTTTTGTGCTTTTGTTAGCCGAGAAGGACGTCCAGGGGGTGAACGAGGTTTCAAAGCGTCTATTCCTCCATTATTAAACAAATTTACCCATAATTGAATCGTTCTCGAAGATTTATGTAAGAGTTCTGCAACCTTTCCACAGCTTTTAAAGTCATGCATGAATATCAACGCCATATAACGCTCCCTGAGCTTAACATTTTTTTCTCTCTTGTATAATTTTAATAAATTAACACGATTAGGAGCACTTCGCATAATTTGAAGCTTTTGCATAGTTTATATAAAAGTTGCCATTATTATGATATGAAGTGATATCCATGGATTATAAAAAAAGGAATAAGTATCAGAAAACACTTAATTCGTTATAAATAAATAAAAATAAAATAAGAAATCTTCCTAAATCAATAGGAAACCTTAGATTATTAGAAAAGTTAGATTTACAAAATAATAGAATAATATATCTCCCGGAGACTATAGTTAAACTAACTAAACTAGAAAAATTAAATTTAGGCTATAATAAAATAATAGAACTACCTGGACAGATTGGAAATCTACTTTCATTGAAATATCTAGATTTATCCTTTAATTACTTAAAATTATTACCTAAATCAATTGCTAAATTAAGATCATTGGAATCTTTATCAATAAATGATAATAAATTTGTTATTTTACCAAACTCAATAGAAAATCTTAAATCTATAAAAGATTTAGATTTTACTACAAATTCTATAGCATTTATTCCACAGTTTATTTTAGATTTACCATATTTGGAACAGATAGGGATTACTAATGAGGCAACTATAGGAGAAGAAAATAAAAAAAGGATAAAGAAGTTAAAAGAAAGGGGTGTTATAATAAATTGGAGATTAAAGGATACAGGATAAGACTTATAGATATATTTCAAATATCATGCTATGCTCCTAAGCAATATAATAAAAAAAATCTTTTTTCTTTTTGAATAGTTATTAAATTTTATGTATAATCCCCGCTTATTTAGATTTAATATTTAAAGATTTAACAATCTTCTTACATAAATTTACTCCTAATCCTGTCTTTCTATGTAATAAATAGGGATTTATATTCGTAATTTGAGAAGCAGTATGGTATCCTGCATTATAAAGAACTCTTGCTCGCATACGTGCAACATTTTCTAATCTCAGAACAAGATCAAATAACTCTTCTCTAATTCCATAATGAATACGTATCCTTAATGTTTCTGACATTTCACCAATCAAAATCATATTATCCCGAATATCTTGCCCTGAAGAACTTAAGTGAATAGCAATAATCCCGATAAACGTTATTATTCGCTCAATATTGTCTTTAAGAGAATATAAGTCTCCTGCCATAACATTATGTCGTTCTAAAATGCTATCGATAGGTTCCTCATCAGTCCATTCTAAAATAGGTTCTAACATTTTATGATTTTTTACTCGATTTTCAGCAATCAGAATTTCATATGCTCCTTTTATTAAATCTTTGTAAGAAGTTATCTCTTTTTTTTCTAATTTATTACGGATGAGTACTCCTGAAGCGGGATATAAATAGAGTCGAATGATAAGTTTCCCAAATTGAGAGCATTTTATCAAATTCTCTTGATTTGATAATAAAAGTCCCTTTTCAAATAAATAACTGAGAATGTATTGATTCTTTATAGACTTTGGAATAATATTATTGATATGTTTTTTAATGTTTTTATCAGAAAATTCGAGTAAATATATCAAGAACTCTGTAATATGGTCGCAAAATTCAAATGTAAATTTCTGCTCAGCAAAGTTATCTGATAGACCATTTTCAAACCCACAAGAGCATTTAATCCCATTATCTATATCAAATTCAGTGAAAAACACCCCAAAATCAGTTTTGACATATCCCGATATGTTCCCTGAATTTAGTTTTGTTATTTTAATTTCCGATTGTTTCCTTTTAATTTGCTCAATTCTGTGTGAGTTAGAATGTAATTTCAAAATATTTGACGGGCTAATTTCTTTTATCATTAGAAGTTGATCAATTGGTATTTGAATTTGTTTCATTTGATTTTTCATAATAAACCAAAAATACGTCTTCTCAAAAAACTCCTTTAATTGTAAAAATGTTATATTCACTTCTTCATATACTCGAAGTAAGACTTGCTCTTTAAGGGTATTAATGGTGTTTAAACCTGAACCGAGATTCCCATATTTAGGGAGCAAGAGTTGATGCTCATAATCGCAAGTAAAATAATGGTCTTCAATCCAAGATTTTTCTTCAAAATTATTTACTAATATAATCCCATGACCAATTGAATCAAGTCCAGGTCGTCCTGCTCTTCCAAGCATTTGAAACACCTCGTTTGAAGAAAATGGTTTAAAATAGGAAAATCCATCTCCATTTTCATGAAATCCACTATAATTCTTTATGTTTTCTGCGGTGGTTGTAAATTTCTTAAAATCTTTTAATATAACTAATCTTGCGGGTGTATTCACTCCCGCTGAAAGAGTGGTCGTGCAACAAATGACTTTAATAACTCTTTTCCTATAATAATCTTCTATAAGTTTTCTTTCTTTCGGTAATAATCCTGCATGATGGAATGCGACACCATTTTTTATTATTTTCTGTAAATCATGGTGCCCTCCTCTTATTTTCTTTAGTCTCTTTTCAATTCTCCATATCTTTTTTTTTTCATTCTCCTCTAAAAGATTTTTTACAATATTTTTAATTAATATAGCTGTATCCAACGTAGCTCTTCTTCTATTTAAGAAAATTAAAACCTGCCCTTTTTTCTTAAGAACTTTATTAACAATGCGCTTAATAGTAGAATCCTTATTTTGACTAACTTCAATATGATAATGTAAGGGAACTGGTCGTAAATCTGATTTTATAAGTATAGTTTTATTTCCCAGAGAATTTAGCCAAGAATTAAAGAACTCAGGATTTGCAATAGTTGCTGAAAGTCCAATAATTTGAGGATTATGTAAAAATTTATTTATCCTCACTATTAGAGATTCTAGCCTTGGTCCTCTAGATTCTTCTCCAATGATATGAATTTCATCAATAATAATCGTTGATATTTTGAAAATCCATTTCTTATCATAAAAATTTCTAATTAGAGAATCCATTTTCTCATAGGTCGAGATAATAATATCTGCTTTTTTTAGTTTAGAATCATCTATATCAAAATCCCCAATTGATAATTCAATATTTAGCCCAAATCTGGAATAACTCTTTTTCAAATGGATATATTTCTCTGTTGCGAGTGCTTTAAATGGAACAAGATAGATTGCTTTACCAAATCCATGAAAAGTATTATGAACAGCAGAAATCTCACCAATTAAAGTTTTTCCACTTCCTGAAGGAGCGCATACTAAAAAAGAAGTCCTAAAAAATAATCCCTTTATTATAGCTTCTTTTTGAATATCTCTAAGTTCAAAAATTTTGGATTCAAATAAAACTCGTAGAATACGCTCATCTGTTATAAGTTTAAAAATTTCCTTGTCTTTATGCTCCTCTATTTTTTCTCCATTCTTTTGCTCGGAAAAATCGTATATTGTAATTATTCGATCACTTTCGTTATTATCATATAAAATAATCTATCATCGCTCTCTATTTAAAGAAAAAAAGAGGGGTGCGTACAAAATTCAGTGATGGAAGAATATATTCTTTTATTAAATTATAATTTTAGGAGAAATATTCTAAAATAAATCAATTTATGCATTTTTATCACTAACATTTGTA
>Ga0315549_1002180_pt1 | contig 19062 bp, 14 predicted proteins | sample SalMarSW160200MG_FD_203101 | JGI IMG/M metagenome (GOLD analysis project Ga0315549, IMG submission 203101) | Salt marsh sediment microbial communities from the Plum Island Ecosystem LTER, Massachusetts, United States - Salt Marsh Sediment SW1601-200 ... | reverse complement strand
AGGCGAAATCGCAGCGGTTCCAACAGCCCATTTGCTCTTTTTTTCATCACCCTTAACCTGCCAGTCGTTGAGATTCCTGCCGTTGAAGATCCGCTGCCAATTATTCCGACCGAACTCAGAAGCGGTCTCCTCAAAGAACGAAACGCATTCAGCAATTTCCGGCATAGAGTTTAGCCAGTTATGCTCGTATTCGATAGAGAAGACGCCTTTGAAGCCCTGTCGGTTTAGTTCTGTCAGTATCGCCTTTGAATCGCTTGCACCGGTGCCCCATATAACATCGTGCGCCTCACGTTTGCCAAACTCATTTAGGTCCTTAAAGTGAGAACTAATAATACGCCCTTCGAGTTTCTTTACCGCCTCAACAGGATTAACGCCCGAACGCATCCAGTGGCCGGTATCTGCACAGGCTCCGATGCGTTTACTGCGGCCCTGGCATACCTTTAGCACCGTGTCCGGATTCCAATAGTGATTAGGCACTGGATGATTGTGAATCGCAATGTTTATCTTGTATTCTTCACACAACCGGTTAATGAGCTCGAACGCATCTTCCGGAGGCTCAGAGACGATCGTCTCAATTCCCATCTCACGTGCAAAATTAAACACCTTGCGACATTCTGCTTCGTTGTTCGGCAGGGCAACTACGCCATAGTTAACGAGCTTTACGCCTGATTCACGAAGCTTCTGTAAGACCTCTTGCTTTAGTTCTGAAGACATATTGTGGTCGAACCTTGCATCGGGTCTGTCTTTGCTGAGTCTCTGGCCAGGATAGGCTTCTATGTACCTCAGACCAAGCGATCTGGTTTTATCAACAGCCTCATAAAACGTAAAGCGATTGAAGGTATACGCCTGCATACCCAGCCGCCAATCCTCCGACCCATCATCAGCCGAACAAGCGTAAACGAGACTGGTAAGGCAAATGCCAAATGCAAACCAGATTTGTCCGAATGTACAATATCTGTTCATCTTTGTCACTCCTATCAAAAAACGTTCTTCTGAGTTATTAAATACCCATTTGCGACGGCTAAAGGTTCCAACCCTCGCGGTACTTACAACGTAAAAACTCGTTGGCCTCCGGGATATTGGTAATTTTCATGTTCGGCCCGTCCCAGAGCAGTTTTGTGCGCGTGAGCATTTCCCTAAGTTCGACCCGCAGGGCAACATTACCCAACAGAACCACCTCAGCCAATGAACCTGCCCAGTCGAAATTGGAGCCAGCCGGCTTGCCACCTTTGCATGCCTCGATCCACTCGACGAAATGACCAGGCGAACGAGGCAGCACCTGTGGTGGCTTGCCATATTTTTGCCGGCGTGATTCAGGGATTAGCCTGTGTTCGAGCATTTTTCCCTTGTCGCCAATAAATAACACTCCGTTTGTGCCCATCTGCTCGCCTTCGTTCATTTCGTCCGGCCGGGGCGGTTTCAAGCCACCATCATACCAGGTCACCGTGACCGGCGGCATATCCTGCCTCGCAGGGAAGTTGTAATGCACGATAGACGCAACAGGGTATGTCTCTTTATTCACCAGGGTTGAAGCAGCCTCGACACTTATGGGATGGCCGAGCTTCAGGGCACGAAAAACTGGGTCAAGACGATGACAACCCATGTCACCTAAGGCGCCGGTTCCAAAATCCCACCAGCCACGCCATTTGAACGGCAAATAAGCAGGATGATACGGTCGATACGGGGCCGGCCCAAGCCAGAGGTCCCAACCGAGGGTCTCTGGTACCGGCGGCGTCTCTTTGGGTCGGTCAACGCCCTGTGGCCAGAAAACATTGAAAAGGCCATTAGAAGGTCTGTCTGTCCAAACATGAACCTGACGCACAGGGCCGATTGCACCGTCCCAGATGTATTCACACATAATACGGGTTTCCTCAGAAGCTTGGCCTTGGTTTCCCATCTGTGTGGCGACCTTATGCTCACGGGCCGCCTCAGCGAGTTTGCGAGCCTCGTATACCGAATGCGTTAGTGGCTTTTCACAGTAGACATGCTTGCCTCTTTTAATAGCAGCTATGGAAGCAACTGCGTGAACATGATCTGGTGTTGCGATCGTGACAGCGTCGATGTTTTTGTCCTCTTTGTCGAGCATTTCGCGGAAGTCACGGTATTTTATAGCTTCAGGGTAGCGCCTGAAAGTCCCAGCCGCATTGTGCCAGTCAACGTCACAAAGGGCGACAATATTTTGGCTTTCAACGCCCTCAAGGACGTTTGCTCCTCGTCCGCCTACACCTATACCAGCTATATTGAGTTTTTCACTCGGTGGATTGTTGCCAGGCCCACCTAATACATGGCGCGGAACAATAGTAAATGCAGCCGCTGCCGCAGCAGCGCTTCCTAAGAAATCACGCCTTGAAATTTTTTCATCTTTATGTTTGGAAATGCTTTTGGTTCTCATAAAGACACTTCCCTTCTATTACGATGTATTTGTTTTTGAAAAACTCCGTGTAAAACACGGGGCTAAATATTTCGTCCCTCGTCCATCGTCCATCATCTATATTTCCAGCGACCATCCCTCGCGATAGTCTGGCCTGACATACTCGTTCGCTTTGTCATCGTTGGTGATCCTCATATTTTTACCATCCCAGTCCAACTTTTTGCCCGGATTGAGCATAGCGAGATTGCCCATAACGACGGTTTCGGTAAGCGGACCTGAGTAATCAAAGTTCGAGCAGGCCGGCCTGCCGTCTTTGCATGCTCGAATCCAGTCAAGTTCATGGCCGTCTCTGCCGGTATCTATCCTGGGCAGTGTTTTTGGTGGCCGCTTGTACTCTGCCATCTTCGTTTCAGGTATCAATCGAGGGCTACCGCCATAACAACCACATACTAAAATACCTTTGTCACCTATGAAGAGTGTCCCACTGCCGTCACTGCCCAGGTCTGTGATATGCCGGCCAGGTTCAAGACCAACCGGCTGTTCCGGCAATATTCCACCATCATACCAGTGTAACTTAACCGGCGGTATACCTTCACGAGCAGGGAATTGATAATGCACCACAGAGGCTCTGGGATAGGTTTCCTTATTGTCAACTCGTTTCCACATCTCACGAACGTCGTATGAGTGGCTTGCCTCCACGCTCACGGGATATTTTAATTTAAGGGCCCAGAATGGTGCATCCATAACATGACATCCCATATCTCCCAGGGCCCCTGCCCCGAAATCAAGCCAGGCCCGCCAATTAAATGGGTGATAAGCCGGGTTGTATGGCCGCTCCGGTGCCGGACCAATCCAAAGATTCCAGTCCAATGTACTCGGTACTTGCGGCGTATCCTCGGGTCGGCCAATTCCCTGTGGCCAAACAGGCCTATTGGTCCAGCAATGCACCTCGCGCACATTGCCTATGGCACCATCCCATATCCATTCACATACCAGACGAGTTCCTTCGCCGGAATGGCCCTGATTTCCCATCTGGGTCGCAACTTTATACTTGCGGGCAGCTTCTGTTAGCATACGTGCTTCCCAGACCGTACGTGTCAAAGGTTTCTGGACATATACATGTTTGCCACGCTGCATTGCCGAGATCGCGACCACGGCGTGACTATGGTCCGGCGTAGCAACGATTACCGCATCAATATCCTTCTGCTCATCTAACATCTTTCGAAAGTCTTTCCACTTTCTGGCATTAGGATATTTCTCGTATACCTTGGCTGCATAATTGTCGTCCACATCACAAAGTGCCACAATGTTTTCGCTCTCACAAGCCCTCACGTTATTCTGGCCCATACCACCCACTCCAATACCAGCTATGTTGAGCTTCTCGCTGGGCGGCGTATTTCCTGGGCCACCAAGTACATGACGCGGTACAACTGTAAACGCAGCTACCGCTGCCGCAGCACCTCCTATGAAATCACGCCGAGATATCTTACCGTCTTTTTGTTTGGTGAGTTTATTCGTGTATTTCATATTACTTCTCCTATTCTGCTATCTTATTTATTATTTCTTGGGCCTGCTGACGCAATGTGTCACTCTCTGTGGTCTCGACAACCTTCTGCAACACTCGCTTTGTCTGTTGGCCGAAACTGCGATAAATGTCTGAAGCGATCATGACAACAGCCAACTCCGCTTCAAGGCAAAGATCGCTATCATCCAGATATTCGGCTGACATTTGTAGAGACTCAAGAGACTTAACTTCGGCTAATCCGGATAGAACTCTTTTTTTCTCAGCTTCATTTGGAGCAAGACTTATAGCCTTTCGGTACATTTCGATCGTCTTACCGATAGGCCTGTCACTTTCGAGACCGAGCAAACGGACAAAACCCCGCAGTGCTAGGATACGGTGAACTTGGTTGTCGGAAGATTGCGCTATTTGCAATAAATCCGTAAGAGGTTCGGGACTAGGCCAATCTGATAATGCACGTATTGCAGCATCCTTCACTTTTTCGTCATTACTATTAAGAGCCGTACGCAAAACAGGCAGAGCACTATCGTCACCTATCCTGCCAAGCACGCTTAGCAAAGAGCACCTGGTCTTTACGCCCTCAACTGAAGGCAATCTTGCAAGGACGGCTTCGGCCTGGTGGTTTTTGTCGCTTATCTTATGAGCGACAGCAGCTACAGTCTTTTCAGCCTCACCTCGCACTGACTCACTTGGTACGTTTATAAGAAGCTCGACCAACGCAGGTAAATCATTTGGATCAGCTATCACCTTCAAGACTTTGAAAGACTCTCGCTGGACCTTTAGGTCCGGATCCTGTGCAGCTTTGAACAAGGTCTGGGTTCCTGCTACGATATGCCGTTGAGCTATGCTGCGAATCAATTCAACTTTAACTTCCGGCTCGGCTGATTGAATATTGGCAAGAATCGCCTGGTTAATATCTGGGCCGCGTAGACGATATAGACTCTCGCGTGCGGCTTTCTGCTCTTCTGCCTTACTGGTTGCCGCCGTCTGAGCCAGCAGTAGCACGCTGGAAGTGTCACCCAATTGACCCATTGCCTTTAAGGCTGCTACACGAATAGAGATATTTTCAACCTTTGTAGCCTGGATAACCGCTGGCAAAGCAATGCGGTCGCCGCGATCAGCTAATGCCGCAAGCAGTTGCACCTGAGCAGCAGGAGGGAGATTCGGTAGCTCCTCGGCTAAAGCTCTTGTTACCTCCGGCCCAGGTATTTCCCTTACCAGCGCAATAGCTGCGGTCTGCATTGCGGGATCATCGCCTTTGAGCGCGGTGATTACCATCTTGACAACTTCATGGTTCGGCTGGCCTGTCGCGATAGATTGTAAGACAATTGAGAATACAAGAATCAAAAAAATGAGCTTAAAAAAATGACAAAACGTTTTCAAATAACGATTCACACTCAGAGCCCCAAGAATACGAACAAAAAGTATCTACACTATACGACTTAATTGCGTAAAAGAATGCCCCATTACGATATTATGCACTTAATTACCCAGCGATTATTGCGGCATAGGGCCCCGTTGCTTTCATTTTTTCTTGTCTGTCGCTGAACCGACCATACCTCGCATCGCAGCGGTACGAATCAGCTCTGGATACTCCTCTTTATACAATTCTTTATAGATGGTCATAGCCTCATCTTTTTTGCCCTGGGCAGTCATCTTATCTGCACATCTAAGATAAGCATCCAAAGCGATAACTTTCATTTTGTCGGAGACCTTGTCCTTTGCTTTTGCAAGAGCTTTCGTAGCATCGGGGCAGGCGATTTTACCGAGGGCACTGATCGCAGCCTCAGCTATCATCGGCTCTGTTTCATTCATCAGTTTCTCAAGTTCCGCAACCGCTTTGCTGTCCCCTCGCTCACCCAAAGAGTTGATAATCCCGACTTTTATCTTGCTGTTGGTCTTAGACAGAGCCTGACGTAATGTTTTATTCACAGCTTCACCTGATATACGCTCAAGTGCATATCTTGCCATATCAGACAATTTCTCGTCAGTGAGCATCTCAGCCAATGTAGGCACAGATTGCTCGGTGCCGATGATACTCAATTCTCTGCAGATGAACTGCTTGCCGGCATAAGTTGCGCCAGATTTCAGCACCTCAAGCAAGCTCTTTTCAATCTTTTTGAGCTCTGCTGGATTACCGTACGCCTTTTGAATAGTGTCACTGACTTCGGTCAGCGCTAAACGGCTCTGGCCCCAATCATAGGTTTTAACTTTTTCCAACAATTGTTCCATTTCTTAATCCTTTTCTGAATTAGTATCAGCTTGCGGTTTGGTAGAATCTTTCCACTTACGCTCTTCATTTTCGGTTGGAAAATCGGCAGGGACTTTCTGTGTGACCTTGCCGGTAGCCGCCCATTCGGTACCTCTCTGTAGCGTCGTGATAAAACCAACGCATTCCATGCTTGGCACCGGAGGCCTTTTTGCGTGACCTAAAACGGTGTGAAAGACTCTTCCCTCGCCATAGTTTATCGTAAACAACACTGGTTCGTGTTCTCCAGTTCCACCCTTGTTTGGATCTGCGTATGCGGTAGCCAAAACAGTTAAATTCTTAGCAGGTCCCCGGAGTTCGCTATAAAGCTCATCTTGGGCATGCATCCACTTTACAGGCAATCCCTTTGTGATAGGATGGTCCGTGTCTCGTATTATAACCTGAAAAACATGTTGTGGCGGATGAGACCCCCCTCTGCCGGGTTTCATGTCACGGACAATTTTGCCATCACGCCAACGAACATAAGGGCCGGACTTTTCATTTCTGCCCCCCCATCCGCCGAGACCTGTTATCTTGTTGAATTCGACCCACTTTGGAAAGGCATTGTCTGAAGAGTGATAAACTACCACACCACCACCTGATTTGACATAATCCACAAAGGCCTGCTGTGTCTGCTCTGACCAGTATTCACCATCGTAGTCGAGTATTACCACATCGTAGGCCGTAAAATTGGGCTTAAATTCTTCCATATTGCCGCCCTTGGGAGGGCTCGTGGCAAAATCAACCTCGAACAGGCCTGTTTGCTCTAATATTTTCTTGATAATTGGACTGCTTACCTGCCAATCATGCGACACGTTCATCTGGCCATTCACGATAAGCGCTTTCAGAGGCGAAACATCCGCCAAGACAGAGGGCAATTGAACAGTTAAAGCTACGCACAAAACTACTGGTAACACAATATTAGAAATACTTGACCCTTGTCTCATTTCTACTGCCCTCTTTTTCCATATACTGTATCTCATATTAGGCCTGCCAACTCTCTTGTAATTTTCTTAACATCTTACAGATGCCATGGGCTTCGCATCGTCCGACAAAGCATCCTATTAGCCGTATCATCGTTGAGAAATTCCTCTTTGTCCGGATCCCATCGCAGCTTGCGACCCAGAAGCATCGCAATCTCACCCAGAAGCGCTACGCTAATGGAACGATGAGCAATCTCGATTGGTGTGATGGTCTTTTTGCGGGACCTGACACAATCCAAAAAGTTCTGCTGATGATCCCGACTGTGATAAAGCCTAATCTCATCTGGCCCAATCACCTCATTTATAACGCTCTCCGGCTCTGCCCAAAGCCCCTGGCGACTGACATGTATCCAGCCCTTTTCGCCATACCAGCATGTCCCCATCCCATGAGATTGTTGCTGAGCGTTCGCTACAATCATCGTAAGGCCGTTTTTATACTTGCACGTAAACTTGTACTGCGCCGGCACATTATAAATGCCGTCTCTCGGATACTCGCCCCTGCCTTCGATCTCAACAGGTCCGCTCAAATCAAGCCCCAGTCCCCAGTGAGCAACATCAACATGATGACCGGCCCAGTCGGTAAGCTGGCCGCCTGAATAGTCCATAATCCATCGCCAGTCCCAATGAGGTCCGTCGCGACCAAACCTCATATAAGGCCGCCATGGAGCAGGCCCAAGCCAGAAATCCCAGTCAAACCATTCGGGCGCTGGCTCAGTAGGACGAATGGCTCCCCTGCCACCCGTAGGCAATCCAACTTCAACTAAATGTACTTTGCCAATTCGCCCGTTGATAACCAATTCAGATGCATGATGGAAATCTCGTACTGATCGCTGCCAGCTTCCGGTTTGCCATATCCTGCCGTAGCGCCGCACCGCTTCAACCATCGCCCTACCTTCGTGAATCGTCCTTGCCAATGGCTTCTCACCGTACATGTCCTTTCCGGCTCGGGCAGCCATGATTACCGGAATAGAATGCCAATGGTCCGGCATTGCCAGCGAAAGTGTATCAATATCCTTACGTTCTATCACATCGCGGAAATCACGATAGGTCTTGCAGTCGTTGTTATCGTATGTGTAGTCAACAGCCATTTTCGCTCTATCAAGACGCCTTCTATCTACATCACATACGGCTAAAATCCGCACTTCGTCCTTACCAAGGAATGCGTTCATATTACTATTGCCCTGCGAGCCAACACCGATACAGCCCATTGTTATCTTCTCACTCGGAGCGTTCGCACCGAACACCGTTGATGAGACTATGTAAGGAAAGGCGACCGTACCAGTAGTCATCGCCGTGACTGTCTTTAAGAATTGGCGTCGATTCATTCTTTTATCGCACAACATGTTCGAACCTTTCGAATATTTTTAGATATGATAGGAATTGCGTATCGCAGTGTTGGGCATTCTTGTTGCCGTAGCACCGCCAAAAACATCTTGCCTGTCATGATGTACCCCCTGAACTACAAGCACCAAACACGATCGCCGGATACGCTCGGTGCCTGTTCAAGGCTCCCGTTTCATTTTTCAAACGCCGCGTCAAAGGCAACTGCAGATGGTGTAAAGTCCGCCTTCTTTATAGCCCCACAAGCTTCTTTCGCACCAGCCTCTCTATCCATTCTGATGTCTTCCCACTCAATCGAAAGTGGGCCTTTGTAGCCAATATCGTTTAACGCGACAATGATCTCTTCAAAGTTGATGTCACCATGTCCTATCGAACGGAAATCCCAGTAACGACGGGGATCAGCAAAGTCAGTGTGCCCACCAAACACACCGACCGTCCCATCGCCATGTCCCCACCAGGCATCCTTCATGTGAGCATGGAATATTCGGTCGGGGAATGTTCGGATGAATTTGACATAGTCTACACCTTGGTAGCCAAGATGACTCGGGTCATAGTTGAAACCAAATGATTTATGTCCCTTGACCGCCTTGATCGCTCTATCAGCCGATGCAATATCAAACGCTATCTCCGTTGGATGCACCTCCAACGCAAACTTTACACCCTCAGCCTTGAACGCATCGAGAATCGGCGTCCATCTCTTTGCGAAGTCCGCGTATCCCGCTTCAATAGCCTTTGGTGAGGCTGGCGGAAACGGATAAAGCAGATGCCATATACTGCTGCCCGTGAAGCCATTCACCACTTTCACTCCAAGCTTCTTAGCAGCTTTAGCTGTCTGCATAACGTTCTTTGCGGCTCGCTTGCGAACACCTTCGGGTTTACCATCTCCCCAGATATCAGGTGGCAATATAGCCTTATGCCGCTCGTCAATATTGTCACATACAGCCTGGCCGACAAGGTGTGCCGAAATTGCAAAGACCTTTATCCCAAATTTTTGCAGCAATTGTCTCTTTTGCTTGCAGTAGTTGTCATCTTTCAGTGCTTTATCAACCTCGAAGTGATCTCCCCAGCAGGCAAGTTCCAATCCATCGTATCCCCAACTCGCAGCCTTTTCTGCAAGAACCTCCAAAGGCAAATCGGCCCACTGGCCTGTGAAAAGCGTTACAGGTCTAGCCATCGTTTTACTCCTTCCCTTTTGATATGTGCCTATCCTGCGTCACTCTGTCTGCAAAATTAGTCGCCCACAGATAAAACGCCTACAAGCGCCACCTTATTGCAACTTCCTCCCCCTTCTGCCGCTAACGTATAAGCCAGTCTCATAAAAAGACTTATGCCGACACTTTAACGGCTCGTATCTCTAACAACTGCAGAATAAAGCATTATACCCCCACTAAGCCTATTCGCAATCGAAAATTTTCCCTGCCCGAACACGCAAAATTCCCCTTCCCTCAGTAACCACAGACTATCTCTGGTCTTCTAATGTAGAGCGATATCCCAATCCGTTACACACACTCAATAAAGAGTCCTTCCGCGCGCCACGCGAGACGCAATATTCTTCACGAGATACGGTGAGCGGCAGCCTCACAGAAGGATTTCAACGACCCCAATCGAGTTTCAGGTGAAGGCACACAAATTATTGATTTAGAATCCGATTGTCGGTATAGCGCTTATTTAGACGCGCACATACATCAATCAAGAATAATCACATTCCAAATAATTGGCCGTCTTGGTCTATTGCATAATCTCCAACTTCACATCAGGTGACTCGGCATAATCGTGCCATATACGCTCGACATGCTCAACATTAACCTTTCCCTCGTGCACATAAAGCCGATAACGAAAGACATGGTCCTCGCCTGGTTTCATTTCCCAGTCGCCCAACAGTGAAGGTGCAAAATTGAAGAACACGTGCTTGTGTTCCGGCGGCCAGATGCGCATGGGTTCGGGGTGACAGAAGTTTTCCGGATGACTGTAGAAGGTCACACCCTGCCAATCTTCAATCTTTCCAGAGTTATCGCACCAACGAGCACGCGTGGCGTGACCATCAACGCGAGTTTTGCCTTCACTGGTCAGGCAGGCGGAGTCCTCATCCTTCCACTGACGTGCGCCACGGAAGCCAAATCCACCGTACCGATACTCGACCTGGTGCAAAGGACTATCCGCAACACAGCGCTGGGTCGATTTGAAATCCACCAGCCAGTACCCCTTATCCGGTCCACCGACGTCATACACGCGAACATCCCATACTTCTCTGAGAACGACCTTCTCACCATTCGCTGCTTTCAAAGCAACGTGCTCCTGCTCCGCCTGAAAACCGCCATAGACAGGTCCACTGCTAGTCGAGAGAAATTTCACAAATCTAACCGTACCCTCGCCTTTATTAAGGTTCCAGAAGTCTATCTCCTTTCCCTCGAACTCGGTCTTTGTCCAAGGCATCCATATTCCTACATGGTGAATATGATCCGGCGGATGGATGTCGGTAAGCACAGCGCCTTTCGGCGACCATAAAGGATGAATAAATCCGCTTCGTTCATATAGTTTGCTCTGTCCCAGTGGAGGAGGCACAATCCCATAGTTATACCTTAGCACGTTGGCACCATCCTTGACGACATCGATATACTTATCCTTCTTTACAAGTTCCACAGCTTCTTCAGTTAAACAGCTACCCTTGACCAGCTCATATACACGCTTCTGGCCTGGCTCTGTCACACCAGAGAGAATCCACCACAACTTTGGACTCTCCCCCGCCTCAAACTGAGATGGCACACTTTTCTTTGTTTCACCATTCACTTGTCTTATATATACACTCCCCTCCTTGATTTTCTCAGCTACCGGCTCCAAAGAAACACAAATAGGTGTATCCACTCGCTTGTGCACACCCGCCTCAATCGTGATTTTGGCCAGGATCTCATCGGCAGCACTTGCTACACTTACCAAAGTTAAACATAGAAAAACCACAACTACACCCAGTCTTGAAACTCTCTTCTTCATTTTGCTTCTACCTCCATAAAATCCTTTAACAGAAAAACAGTTGTTTATCCTTTTACGCAAATCAAAGGCTCGAGCTTGGCTACTTTCTTGGCTAATCCAGCCTTTTCTGTCGCTTCTACCACTGCGCTGACATCTTTGTAAGCGCCGGGAGCCTCCTCGGCAACGCCACGGGTCGAGGCGCCACGAATAATAATGCCCCTTTCAGCAAGCGACCTTATGACGTCCTTGCCGTGCCACTGTCTACTCGCCTGTTTCCGGCTCATGGCCCTTCCGGCACCGTGACAACACGAGCCGAACGAAAGATCCATTCCTTTTTCCGTACCAACCAATATGTAGGAAGCAGTGCCCATTGTACCGCCAATAAGAACAGGCTGGCCGGTCACTTTCAGATCGGACGGCAACGAAGGATGACCGGGGCCAAAAGCTCGTGTTGCTCCTTTGCGGTGGATGTATAATTTTTTGGTTTGTCCCTGAACCGAGTGTTGCTCGACCTTGCAGGTGTTGTGAGAGACATCGTAGAGCAAAACCAGATTAGCCTTTGGCAAAAGATCGCTGAAAATCTGTCGGACTAAATATGTCAGAACCTGCCGATTTGCCACGGCACAGTTGATACCGCAATTCATCGCGCCGATATACTGCCGGCCTATATCGGATTTAATCGGTGCACAGGCGAGTTCCTTTTCCGGCAGCTCTATCCCCATACTTTGAGCGGCTTTGACCATCTTTGGAAGATAGTCGGTCGCTACCTGATGGCCAAGCCCGCGTGAACCGCAGTGAATACTCACTACAATGTCATCTACCGCCAACTTAAAGCTCTTCGCACACAACTCATCATAAAGCTCAACGACCTTCTGCAGCTCTAAATAATGGTTTCCCGACCCAAGTGTCCCGACCTCATCTTCCTGCCGCTTCTTGGCATGATCCGAGACAAAGCTCGGCTGTGCTTCTTTCATCTTGCCACGCTCTTCTATCCGCTCAAGATCCGACCTGTTGCCATAGCCTCGCTCAACGGCCCACTCTGCTCCCCCAACGAGCATGTCATCCATCTCACTGAGCGATAGTTTGAGTTTTCCTCTACTTCCGAGTCCAGCGGGTATTCGCCGTGCCAGCGCATCTGCAAGTTCAGCTTTACGAGGCACAATGTCACTAATTGTAAGACCTGTACACAATGCCCGTACTCCACAGGCAATGTCAAAGCCAACACCTCCGGCAGAAATGACGCCGCCCATCTCTGGGTCAAATCCAGCCACACCCCCTATCGGAAAGCCGTACCCCCAATGAGCATCCGGCATTGCGTAAGAAGCCTTGACTATGCCGGGCAGACTTGCAACGTTTGCTGCCTGCCTATAAACCTGGTCATCCATCGCATCAATGAGCTGCTTATCGGCGTAGATGATAACCGGCACATGCATCTTGCCGGTCGGCTCTATATACCATTCAAACTCGGACCGCCTTTTCAGATTTTCAGCACACATCGTATTCTCCCATGCGCTCATACATCAACTATACACTGCGCCATCCAATTTCCGTTTTTGTCCTGCTTGACCTTCAAATCTCCATACGTAGCAGCTTTTACCTCTACAACAGGCTCGTGTTTGTTTACGTTTATTGGCTCACCCCAGGCACTGGCAATTAGCTGACCATTTTCTACTTTGACCTTGAATCTGCCAAATAACATCCGCCGGGTTGCCATTTCATAGAGTAACGCATTTAGCCAACCGACAAAGAGTAATTCATTGTCCTGCTCCTGGCAGTTAATTTCAACCTTTTCTTTGGGTTCTATTGTTTGCAGGTCCGTGATTACTGCCGTTAGAGCCAAAGCTGCCTGCTCAAAAGCTTCCGCCAGGCTCGGCCCAAAACCGCGGATACCCATGTCAGCCGGATGCTGATAATGTTCCCAATATGCATTACTCATAAAAAAGTGTTAATTGAATCGCACCAAAGGGTAAATTATTTCGTTACACACGTCATTCAATTTTAATATTGACGCCCTAAAAGGCTACGAAATATAGTTCATATTGTTTTTGATTATACCACGACTTCGCCAAGAAATATATTCTGAGTTCTTTCCAATTTTTGCTATGGGAGAAAGTTAGCAATGAAGGAAATTGTGCCGGGTTATTGGGAAACTATTCCTTTTCGCAGAGGCCTGAAGCTACTGCCGAGAAGACGACCAATCGTAGTTAATCAGCAGGCAGCTCAGAAGACCAGCCAGTCTCATTATGGCTCGATGAGACGTCACGTGCCTTAACGCGAAACTTGAGAAATACATAGCTACCGCCAATTTTTACAGTCCACGTTCGGCCGCTTTGCCAGCCGCTACTGAAGCGTGTATCGTTAGTGCATTTAAAGTTATATTCAACGCCACCACTTTCATCTACGGCTTCTACCGCAGTCATTGTAGCATACCAGTCAAATATATCACCACCGCCATGGAATTTATAAGGTTCCACTTCCCACTGCATCGGATCGGGAGTGGGTGCTTTGAGATCAACCGTAACCGATGCAGATTGTACGGTCGTGTTTTGATTGGGCGACTTATCTCTGGCACGAACCACAAAAGTATAATTGTCCTTGGGCAAAGAACCAGCTTCATAAATGGGGCTATCTTGCCAGTCACTGCTGTAGGCTGAGTGTGAAGTGCATTCGAACTGATACTCCACACCGCTGGCGTCCGTAGCTATTGTGGCTTCCATCCGTATCGATGTTGGCGAGTTTGCATAGGGTTCAACCTTCCAAGTCGACGGATTTGGAGTGGGAGCTTCGCTATCCTCAGCGAGAGTAGAAGTACCTCTGAGCCCGGACCACTCGGTCTCCAAACGGTTTGCTTTGTTGCGGGCCTTGACCCTATACGAGTATACAGTATTGGGCAAAAGGCCCGTATCCTCCCATTTTGGCTCTTGGCCTGGTGCAAATGAAATCCAGCCGCTATTGTAATCTTGATGATACCAGTCGACGAAATAATACTCCACACCGCTGCCATCTGTAGAGATGGCGGTGGTAGCAACCATCGCAATTGAGTACGCCGATGTAGGGTAAGGGTCTTTAGCCCAGGTCATAGGATTTGGTCTCGGTGGTACGGAAGGAGGCGGCTGCACTTTCCAATTCTCGGCCAGAATGGCAAAATCCCTGAAATCTACTATCGCATCTCTATTCAGGTCCGCCTCCAACAATGTTTCATTGAAGGTCCACTTTTCAACGAACAGCGCCAAGTCGCTATAGTCTACCCAATCGTCTTTATCCAAGTCGGCAATGTTGCCTATATCCAACAGAGACATGCTGGCCTGAACGGTACCACCATATACACCTATGTTTATTCTTTTCCCATGAGACCAAAACTCTGCAGTCCAATCCGAACCGGGATCACCCGCATCGATACAGTGGCTGGTTTCACCATCCACAAGCCAAGTCTTGCTTACTGAGTCCCACCTGCCGCGTTCCGATTTCAAATGGTAATCACCATCGACCCATAAATCATCACTTTGATCTTCACTGCCATTGTCATCCCAGTAGCCATTGGTAGCGAAAAGAGGGTCAACTACGAAGTCGCCCGGACCAGCCGATGCTCCACCTGCAAAATTATCGTTTTGGTTCATCCAAAAATTGTTGTATGCATTATTGCACACCCCAAAAATACCGGCACCAGGTTCTGCTCTGTTCAGCGCTATTATGTTGTTGATAACCACAGCACCAGGACAATCCGCCAAGGCTCCACCATACGTACCGGCCCAGTTGCCCACGATAGTATTATTGGTTACAAACTCACAACAGGCGTAAAGTCCACCGCCGGCAAGACGAGCTTTGTTTCCTGCAATAATGTTGTTGTTTATACTACCATTGCACCCAAAAGCAGCACCACCTTTGGCAAATGCATAATTGTCTGCGATAACGTTGTTAACAATATAGCCATTACAGTAGCACAGCCCGCCGCCGGAACCTGGATTTAGATTCGAGTTGTTGGAAATGTAGTTGCCGACTATCGTTCCGTCACAATATGCAATTCCACCGTTGTTCTGTGAAATAGTATTACCGCTGATCGTACCGTCACAGCCATAAATGCCACACTGGCCATTAAATACTATCATATTGTCAACGATACTGGGAAAGGCGTTGTTACGTCCATAGATACCGTCACCGGCGCAATCCCTAATAACATTCTTCATGATAGTAGGTGATGTACTATAGCAATAAACACCCCGGCCGGTAATAGTAAAACCCATGAGCAATGAATCACTGGTCTCACTGAAGTCAAAGCTCACGCTGTAGCCGGAGGTGACAGAAATGACGGTTGACTGGACAATGGCCGGGTCATTGGAGTCTTGGCTAATGACTGTTATAGCTCTGCCGGTGAAAGAGACATTCTCATTGTATACTCCGGGCGCAACGAGGATTGTATCACCGTGCCAAGAGGCATAAATAGCATCTTGGATTCCCTGGAAGTCAGCCGGCCCATTGTCATCGACAGTTATTGTCTCTGCGTAGCACGGAGCCACTACCAGTGCCGAAATAAGGAAAAACTGTAGTTGCCTCATTGTGTTAGCCATCCTCCACAACAGTGCGTAACAAACATAATTTTAGCACAAACACCCTGTCAATTCAAGTCAAAAACCGCTTCCCTGCTCTACGGTGTGCGTGTCGAGTTTGTAGGTAGTTTTTTGGCCTTTAGCACTAATTTTTCCGTAGGCGCGTACCCATCCCCAAAACTTCGGCGAGCTCAGTCGAGCCGCTACGCTTGAGGATGCCACACTATCCGATACCTATCTATGGTGAAATTTGGCCGTGCCCCCCTGGCCAGGGGGGCACACTCCGTTTTGGTTAGCCCCCAGGCCTGCCCTGGGGGTTAAATTCCCTGTGATTTTTATCACAGGGGCAAACCTCTAAGATGAGAATCATAACGATGCAGAATTCTGGAAGCCGACACTGGTCAAGTGCTTAAGCATGCCATCCGATTTGAACAATTATTGTAACCGTTCACGGCCTTATATGTTGAATTTGGGCCATTTTACGTCATTGCGAGCGAGGCAGAGCCGAGCGCGGCAATCTCTCTGTTGCGAAGATCTGAGATTGCTTCGGCCTAAAGGCCTCGCAATGACACAAAAACGATGGTTGGCACCCGTGAATAGTTACCAATTATTAAGTTAAGGTGCCCCTCGTTATCACCACACCTCGTACTCAATGCTTGTAAATCCTAAGTATCCGGTCGGCCAATGGACACATTATGCCCCCTCAGGAACAATGAATATCTCAACTCGTCTGTTCTGGGGATTACCCTTTTTGTCCGGAGCATTGGGCACAACCGGACGGTACTGCCCAAAGCCTCGTACACTCATCCGCTTAGGGTCAACATTGTTATCACCCATTATGTCTAATACAGATATTGCCCTATGTGCTGACAGGTGCCAGTTAGTCGGGTGTTGAGCGCGCGTTGTGGGCTTGAGAATAGGAATATCATCGGTGTGGCCTGCAATTACGACGTCAAAACCCTTAGCTTCTTCAGAATTCAATATCTCACAAAGTGACTTTACAGCCTCGACAGCCGTAGGTGCCACCTTATCACTACCCTTTTCAAAAAGCAGGTCGCTCTTGAATTTTACAACACCACGGGACGAATCGTACGTGACCATCTCATGCTGTTTAGCAAAATCCTCCAATTTTGTAATAAGTTCCACAGGCAGCGGAGTTGTACCGTACAGTAATCGCTCCTGCATCGAAGCAATGAGTTCCTTCTTCTTAGCCAGGTCCTCTTCGAGCGCTGCGATTTTCTGCCGGAGCGCATCCACTTCAACACCGCCTTTTGCTTGAGCCGCAGCAAGCTGACGCTTTGCCTGGTCAAGCTCCAATTGAGCGGCCTGCAACTGGCTTTCAAATTGTTCCATGCGCACACGCTGTGTATCGTTTTGGATTCTCAAATCTCTTAACTCGGAATCGCAGCCAGCAGCCAAAAAGACAAAACCACACACAAGCAAAACCGCAAAAAGCTTCAGAAACCGCATCCTTCAATCCTTTCCAAAATGACGTAATCTATGAAATCCTTTCAGTCCTATAAAACACGCAAGCTCTTTGTTCACAGGCTTTAGTAGCCAGTTAATTTCTCCGCTTCTTAATCACCTGATAAAATAAAACCAATTTGTATCCAACCGTCAAGAACAAACTTGTAAAATATTGGTATGGCCAAGCTAATCTGCCTATCAGCTATTCTTTTCTCTATTCTCAGCTTTCTCTTGCATTTTGGACACGCTAAGATCACAGCGGCGAAAGATACTTGTGTTTGCTTGGTTTCCTCATCCTTTGATGAAAGCGCATTATAAGCGAGATGGTATCCGTTCTAATTGTAATGGGATATCGGCCTTATGTATGACATCGGGATTGGCTTTAATTATGAATTGTTTCTAGACCTTTTACAGCTACAAAAAAGATAAGCAGGAAAAGTTACACGCTGATTTTCTAAGGCGGTATAAGGCTATGTCCGGGTGCCACCTGCCACGCTGTTGCTTTATTATTGATGAGCGCGTTGGTAATCTGAGCCTGCTGAGTTGGCCGAGAACACTCAAACCGACCCTACCAAGAAAAACCGCTTATGGGTTGCGGATGCTGCAAAGGCGAAGATTAGCGCAAATAAAAAAGGGCTGGCATATTCCAGCCCTTTTATTGCAATAAGAGGACCGTTTTATGCTCTGCGTCTTCGCAGAAGTGACAGGCCCCCAAGACCAAGCAACGCAATGGTTGCTGGTTCTGGAACAAAACGAACGTTGTCGATTCCAATCCAGGAACTCGCTTCCTGGGCATTACGCAGTTCTACGCCGATTGAAAAGCCCTGGAGCATCTCCATGGTATCAGCGGCAAATGCCAGAGAATACGTCGCCCAGGGTTGTTCTGCATCGCTGGGTAACATCTCGAACGTATCGGTGGCAAGCACAACCCTTTGGCCCATGGCATCAGCGTACAGAGTGACTTCCAGCAAGGCAGGTGTTGTTGCGCTCCAGTTATCTCTTGCGTCTACCATCAGCAGGAACTCGTCACCAGCCGCGATCACATGGTCTGTCGTCTGATATACCGAGGGATCTCCACCCATCAGGAAGCCGGTCCAGACTCCATCAGTAGAACCAGGCCAGTCTGACTCAACGCCGGAATCTGCTATTGTACCGTCAGCCTCCCAGCCAGGAACCTCGGCAGGTTCTGAGGTATCAGCATAGTAGGCGCCATCATCCATATCCCAGCCTTTAATTTTACCATCGCCGGGAAGTTCAAAGCTGGCATTTTCGAGTGCCGGCATGACATAATCTGCCAACGCTAAACCACTAAACAGTCCTATCACTAGTGACACAACCAAAAGTCTTTTCACCATAATACTCCTCCTTTTCGAGGGTTAAGGGTGCCTACCCACGCGTTTGGCTAAGAGCCATACCTGCAGATGCTCTCGGCAAGCTAAAAATCTATTGCCGTGAGTCTTGTCCGGCCGAAGGAATGTTCAGTCCAAAATGACTTAGAAAGTGTATGAAAAGTGGTCTTTTGTCCGACAACTGATAATGGACAAAAGGACTTATCCAAGTGACTTGACGAATGAACAATGGAAATTGATCGAGCCTTTGCTTCCGCCAGTCAAGCCCGG
>Ga0315549_1002178_pt1 | contig 19069 bp, 18 predicted proteins | sample SalMarSW160200MG_FD_203101 | JGI IMG/M metagenome (GOLD analysis project Ga0315549, IMG submission 203101) | Salt marsh sediment microbial communities from the Plum Island Ecosystem LTER, Massachusetts, United States - Salt Marsh Sediment SW1601-200 ... | reverse complement strand
CGGTCTGCCGATTTTTGCACCTATCGCTGCAGGAAGTCCGAATCCCATGGTACCCAATCCTCCTGAAGAAACCAGTGTTCTGGGTTGAGTGAATTTATAAAATTGCGCTGCCCACATTTGATTCTGCCCCACTTCCGTACAGATAATGGCATCGCCTCCGGTCAGTTCATATATTTTCTCTACAACAAAAGCAGGCTTTATCTTACTGGAATTCTTATCATATTTAAGAGGGTAAGCATTCTTTAAATACTTAATCCTTGACAGCCACTCTTTCCTGTCGGGAATTCCTTTTTTTTCGATATAATTTTCATACTCGTTCTTTAAATCAGTAAGAATGATTTTTGCATCTCCCACAATAGGTATTAATACTCTGACATTCTTACCAATTTCCGCAGGATCTATATCTATGTGAATTATCTCGGCATTTGGTGCAAATTCAGATAGCTTACCAGTAACCCTGTCGTCGAATCTAACTCCTACTGCAATAATAAGATCTGCTTCGGTAAACGCAAGATTAGCATATTTGGTTCCATGCATTCCGGCCATACTTAATGACAGCTGATTGTCTTCCGGAAAAGAGCCCATTCCCAGAAGTGAAGTGATAACCGGAATTTTTGAAACCTTTACAAATTTTCTTAAAATATCACTTGCCCCCGAAGAGATGACTCCTCCTCCGGCAAAAATTACTGGCTTTTTACTTTCGGCTATTTTTTTTGCCGCCTGTTTGACCTGTTTGAGATTGCCTTTGATTGTAGGTTTATATCCCGGAAGATATATTTCTACCTTAAAGTTTTCATCTATAAGATCTGTTGTTACATCAAGCGGAATATCTATCAGAACCGGACCCGGTCTACCGGTAGATGCAAGTTTAAAGGCTTCTTTTATTACTTTTGGCAGTTCCCTGACATCTTTAACAAGATAATCGTGCTTTATTACAGGTGCAACTATACCGGTTATATCCGCTTCCTGAAAAGCATCTGTACCTATCTGTGCTCTGCTTACCTGCCCGGTTATTGCCACCATGGGTATTGAATCCATATATGCATTTGCTATACCTGTTACAAGGTTGGTTGCTCCCGGACCGGAAGTGGCAATACAAACCCCGGTTTTTCCTGTAACTCTTGCATATCCGTCTGCTGCATGTGCCGCTCCCTGTTCATGCCTTACCAGTATATGCCTTATATCACTGTCAAACAAAGCATCATACAAGGGAATTACTTTGCCTCCGGGATATCCGAATATTACTTCTACTCCCTCTTCCTTTAAACATTTTATTATCATTTGTGCGCCGGTTATTTTAGCCATCTTTTTTTCACTCCCTATATTTGTAACAACTTTATAACACTAAAAATGTTTTGATAATTATATCATTATTTTATTCTTTTTTAAAAAATAAAATTCTAAAAAATTTTTAAAATTATTTTAATACTGCCCCTTTTGCTGCCGAAGATACCAGCCTTGAATATCTGGCAAGATAACCTTCTTTTATCTTAGCTTCCGGGGGGTACCAGTTTTTCATTCTTTCTTTGATTTCCTCATCACTGACAAGGAGATTTATCTTTTTTTCAGGTATATTTATTTCAATTATATCTTCTTCCTTTACAATACAGATCGGACCCCCTGCCTGAGCTTCAGGTGATATGTGACCAATAGAAGCTCCTCTTGTGGCGCCGGAAAATCTTCCGTCTGTAATCAGGGCAACTTCTTTATCCAGTCCCATTCCTGCTATGGCCGATGTTGGGGCAAGCATTTCTCTCATTCCGGGTCCCCCTCTGGGACCTTCATATCTTATTACTACTACATCTCCGGAATTTATTTTTCCGTCCATTATAGCTTCAAGAGCTTCTTCTTCGCTATCAAATACCCTCGCTTTTCCTTTATGATTATACATCGAAGGATCCACGGCTGATTTTTTGACAACACACCCATCGGGTGCGAGATTCCCGTATAATATTGCGATACCCCCGTCCTTTAAATAAGGATCCGAAACTTCTCTTATGACCTCTTTATTTATAATATCTGCCCCGTATATATTATCTTTTACTTTTTTACCACTTACAGTTTGTAAGTCGCCATTTATCAGATTATTTTTTAAAAGCTCATTCATAACCGCTTCTACTCCGCCGGCCCCGTATAGATCTTCCATATGATGTTTACCTGCAGGGCTTATTCTGCATAAATTAGGAGTCCTTCCGCTTATTTCATTTACAAGATCCAGAGTAAATACGATTCCTGCTTCATTAGCAATTGCAGGTAGATGCAGAACAGTATTTGTTGAGCACCCAAGTGCCATATCGACCGCAAGCGCGTTTTTTACTGCATCTATGGTTACTATATCTCTTGGTTTTATATTATTATTAACAAGATCCATGATCTTGATTCCTGTAGTTTTTGCCAGCCTTAATCTTTTAGAATAATAAGAAGGGATGGTCCCATTTCCCGTAAGTCCCAGCCCTATTGCTTCCGAAAGACAGTTCATTGAATTTGCTGTGAACATTCCCGAGCAGCTTCCGCAGGTGGGACATGCTTCCTCTTCTATTGACTTTAAATCTTCCTCCGTATATTCACCTTTATTATATTTACCGATAGCTTCATAACATGTACTGTAATCAATGCGTTCACCTTTGAATTCACCCGACAGCATGGGCCCTCCGCTTATTAAAATGGCTGGAATATTTAACCTTAATGCCGCCATCATCATCCCGGGAACAATTTTATCGCAGGAGGATATAAGTACCAGACCATCAAAAGGATGTGCCATGGATACTGCTTCTATGCTGTCTGCTATTATCTCTCTGGTGGCCAGGGAATACTTCATCCCGATATGATTCATCGCCACTCCATCACATACGCCTATTGTAGAGAATTCCTGGGGAGTGCCCCCGCCAATCCTTATTCCTGCTTTTACTGCTTTCGCAATACTCTCAAGATGCATATGACCGGGAATCAATTCATTTTCCGAATTGACAACTCCGATTATAGGCTTCTCTATTTCTTCATCGGTATATCCCAGGGATTTAAAAATAGATCTGTGGGGCAGCCTTTCGACTCCTTTTTTCATTATATCGCTTCTCAATTTTCCTCCTGTCCTCTAAAATTTATTTATAATATATTTAAACAATATAACCAATAATCTCGAGATTCTTATTAAGGATATTACAGGATTATTAGGTTAAGGTAAATTACAATCCTGTAACTAGGATAGAATACCCACTGAAGCCAGTAGACCGATTAGAATTAAAGGAATACAAACAAAAAGAGAAGTAATATTTACTTTATTACATGTAAAATGAGTGTTTAAGAAGCTATTTTTAAGTTTTTTAGTAAAAATATACTTATTTGTATTCATAATAGTCATCGAAAATTTATTTGAAGAAACATGATAACATAGATACTTTACTAAAACAATTAAAAATTTACAGGGCTTAAACCTCCCCGGCTAAACCCTGTAAATTCAATCATTTATTAATACTTCTGATATTTATCTAAATCTTATGATATTTGTTATTCAGAAGAAACTCCCGGTTCTATAATTTTAACTTCCGTCCCCTCCTTGAACTCAACATCTTCACCTTTATTTATAGCTTCCTGCGCCTTCGACCTGTATTCCTGAGCCTGGAGATGTTTCTGATTCAGGTTCAGCACACTATTAAAGTGCTTTATGGCTTCCGTATAATATTTTAATCTGTACATAACAAGCCCCTGCCTGAACTCTTCGTCTACCATACCCTGTTTATTGGTAACACCATTTCTGCTCAATATCTCTTTTATATCATTACTGGGTCTTAAGTAATTATTGGTCTCGTCTGTGAACATGGTAAATATTCCCACAACCTGACCGTTAGAATTTAGAACAGGTCCTCCGCTGTTTCCCGGTCTGGCATCCCCCTGGACCTGAAGGACTTCCGTACCGCTCAACATCAGCCTTCCACTTATATTACCGTTCGTTATTGTAGGATTCAGTACATTCTCCTGACCTATATCGGATGTCCACGGATATCCTATTATTGTAAGATTATCCTGTACTTCCACCATCGAAGAGTCCCCGACCATTGCACCTGAAAGAGCTTTACCTGTCTGCGGTTGAATTTTTATAAGGGCAATATCTCTCTGGTCCCAGCCACTGAAATCTATTACCTCGGCTCTGATAAAAGTCTCGTTGTCTGCAGGATTGTCGGGTATTCCAGAACTTGCAGCATTGAACTGTACATAAACCTCTCTATCGTAGGAACCGCCTTCAAATCCCTCGACCCTTATGTTCTCATATGCCCAGTTCCAGTCGGCATCCAGCCAGTCATCCAGCTGGCTGCCATAAGTTTCGGTCAAATAGGTGTATATCAGATCATATTTGAAATCCACTTCGCTGACCTCAACCATGTGTCCAGCTGTGATTATATGGCCCGTATCGGGATTTACGCAAAAACCTGTTCCATTAAAAGCTTCATAATAAGCATCGCTCCATACGTTATCCCAGGGATCAAGAACATACCCCCAATAATAAGTAGTTATAAAACAAACCGAGGGTTGAGTTAAAATCACCTGGTCCTGAGAAGTAAGTTCATATGAAACACTCTTTTCTTCACAGCCCATGCATGAAAAACTGATCACAAATATCAGAATCAGACATAACAACAACCATTTAAATTTTTTACCCATTTTCACCCCATCCTTATTATTAAAATACAAATTTTTATTAGTATATAAATAATATATTTAATTATATTTTCTTTTAGCTGCTTAGTCAATAAATATATTAAATTATTATTATATTTTCAATAATACTTATTATAAATATTTTTTATAAAAAAATATAAAAATAAATATTTTTAAATAATAATTATATTAGTTATTTAAAATTCTTGTATAATATTCAATATACTTTGGTACTATCAATTTGCTATCAAAAAATTTAGCTCTTTTTCTGGCCTCTAAACCCATTTCTAATCGGATTTCCTTACTTTCAAGTATTTTCACGGCTGCTTCACTCATAGAATCGATATCTCCAGGATCAAATAAATAACCTGATTTCCCATTTTCAATTACTTCTTTTAGTCCCCCTACATTTGTTCCGATAACAGGAACCCCGCAGCTTAATGCTTCCAGTGCAGAAAGTCCGAAACCCTCACTTTTCGAAGGCAGCATATAAACATCACTGATATTAAGAAGCGGGATTATGTTTTCCTGGACGCCAAGGAAAAACGCACTACTGCCCAGATTGAATTTACACACAAGATCCCTGATCTTGCACATATCGGGTCCATCGCCCACAAGAAGCAATTTACTTTTTACTTCTTTGCTTACTTTCTGGAATACTTTAACAATATTCTCTATTCTCTTAACCGGTCTGAAATTGGAAATATGTATAATTACTTTTTCATCCGGATCAACAAATTCCATATTTTCTCTGTTTTTTGATGTCCTTTTATACTTTTCGGTATCTACAAAATTATAAATCACTTCCATTTTTTTATTTGTCCTGAAAATCTTTTGAGTCGTTTCTTTCAGATAATTTGAGACACAGGTAACACCATCACTTTCCTCTATGCTGAATTTGGTAATTCTATAAAAAGACTGATGGTTACCAACAAGCGTGATGTCAGTTCCATGCAAAGTAGTTATAAATCTGATCCTGCTCCCTATTATTTTCTTTGCCAGATAAGCTGAAGTCGCATGAGGCATAGCGTAATGCACGTGAAGAAGGTCCAATTTTTCGGATTCTATGACTTCAGCCATTTTTGCACTCAATGAAAGACTGTAAGGAGGATACTTAAAAAGTGAGTATTCCATGGTTTCTACTTCATGAAAAAAAATATTCCTGTAAAACCTGCTCAACCTGAACGGAAGGCGATAGCTTATGAAATGTATATTGTGCCCTCTTTTTGCAAGTTCGATACCCAGTTCGGCAGCTATTGCTCCACTGCCTCCGTAAGTCGGATAACAGGTCATTCCTATGTTCATATATTCTTCTCGCTATCTACTCAGGGGGTCACGGATTTAAAAATAAACCGGTCTGGTTTATAGATAAACCGGATTCATTTCTATACTTTTTACTTCAAATACTTAAAAAATTCAAGAGGATCATCGATTCTTATACCGGATTCCATATAATATGGTTCCCCGTATTCTGCCTTTACTTTTAATCCCGAGCATTGATGCCTGCTGTTTACTATATTAAAGAAATACCTGGAAGCTATATGGGTAATTTCTTCTTTTGGGACATCGCTGTAGAACTGGGACGCATAAGCAGCGACCGCACTGGATTTTTGTTTATAATACTGGCTTATATCTACTATAAAACTGGGTTTGAATTCATAATGAAGCATATAACTTATCACTGCATAGGGTCTGTGATTGTCGAGACCGGTTTTAAATTTCCTGAGGCCGGAGATAAAAATAGCATCTTTTAGCAACTTGTGGGAATTTTCATGATCGGGATGTCTGTCTTTCCAGAAAGGTATGAGCACAAGATCAGGCCTGTACTTTCTTATGGAATTTATCACCTTCAATCTGCTTTCAGGATCGTTATTGATATTTCCGTCTTCAAGTCCCAGATTTTCTCTGATATCCAATCCCAGGATCTTCGATGCTTCTTTTGTTTCTTTTTCTCTGGTCTCAAGGTCACCGTTAGTGGAAAGCTCAGCTCTGGTAAGATCTATTATTCCTGTGCTGTAACCTTTATCTTTTAATTTTAAGAGAAGCCCTCCGCAGCCCATTTCTGCATCATCCGGGTGAGGGCTGAAAGCAATTACATCTATTTTAATCACATCTATCATATTTACTTTTTCCACTTATCTTCTAAATAATTTCCAAAAATTTATGTGAAAAATCCATTGGCTTTATGGCAGAATCTATATCATTTAAAAACTCGAATCCATATTTATTCAGATAACTGAATATATTAATCTCACGCTCCTGTAAATTACCATTCGGAAATATATTTGTATAAATTTTCTTTACACTTTCTACAACAAATTCATCCTGTTTTTTTAACCCGGAATATAGTTTCTTGTTGAGAACCTTTATCTCTTTTTTTAAATTTCTTTTAATTCTATCAAAAGAATCCGAAATATTCATTTCAATATCTAAAAATGCTTTTTCCATTTTCTCAAGTCTTTCACTGATATCTTTTTCCAGATCCAGCATTGACCCTTCCAGATCGATCTCCATTCTCTTGCTTATTATTTGTTTCGTTATCTCTTCTTCGTCCGGGACTAACATTGCATCGGTAATTTTAAACTTTTTAAAAAGTTTCCTTATTTTCCTTTCGATTATAGTTGCAGAAAATCTTGGATATATTACCGGCATTTTTAAACCATAAAGATCATATAGGGGTCTTAACTGAGCAAAGTAACTTATTTCCCCTGGTCCGCAAATCGAACATAAAACCGGCAGCAGACTATCCTGAAACAAAGGTCTTAATGCTGCATTCAGGCTAATACCTGCCGGACTACTTGCTATTAAATCCCAGAATTCCTTTTTGTTATACACTTTATTTCCAATCTTAAATGAATCTTCACCATCCGGGTATATTCTTTTCCTTGTGCCGCCCTCACAATAGAAAAAATCAAGTATTTCCGCTGCTGAGTTTAACTGGCTGTGATAACCGCTGCTATTTAATTCTTCACCAGTTGAGTTTATGAGACCGCTTATCTTGTTATGATTATTTACATCAGATTTCAGCAGGTCCTGACCTGATTTCTTTAGATTATTATCAGCGGGATCTATAATAACAAGGCCATGATCCGAAAACATCCTGGTAACCACACCTGAAAAAAAAGCAGCAATATTTAACCTGCCGCCGCTACTTGAACAATTCTTCATGATATCCGATAGACTATTTTTTAAAAAATTGATAATTCCGGATTTAAAACCAGTCGGGTAAAGAAGATCCTCAAGTCTTTTAATCATATCCTTTAATCTGTCTTCCGGAAGATCGATATCCGAGTATCTTGTCTTCCTGTCAAAACCTGAAAGATCAAGTTTAATATTTAAAATCTCACCATTAATTATATTAAGATTATCGACCTGATCTGCGCTGTCATCATCAGATGCGTTCCAGAAACATGGAATCACCGGTATCTCTAATTCCCTGTGAAAAAAATTACTCAATTTCAATATGGTCAGTATCTTAAATATCATAAACAGAGGACCTGTCAAAAAACCGGGTTGCTGTCCGCCTATTATTACCACTGATTTCCTGTTTTTAAGTTTATCTATATTTTCTAAGGTTTTTTGGCTGCAGCCAATCTTTTTATTGTAATTTTCTAATATGCTGCAAATTTCTGTCCTTTTTTTTTCATCATAGTCCGCTTTAATATCAAAAACTCTTTTTTTATAACTTTTTATATCCCTGTAATCATATTCATAAAATTTACTGATATTTTTATAATCAAAAATATAATCCAGGAGCAGTTTATTATAATAAAATTTCGCGGTCCTTATTTCTTTTGATTCGATCATTTAAATATAAAAACTTATTAAATAAAAAACTAACCTGTATAATATTTTACATATTATCGTATAATTATCCATGCAATAAATAGTCATCATAAGAAAATTGAACTCAAATTTAACATTGCATTTTAAAAAACCATTTAATGTCGGAGAAATATTTCATCCTGACGCTTCAGGCAGCAGTGGAGGAATCAATTGCTCCGAGAACATAAAACTAAAGGCAAGAATAGATAAAAATATAATCAGCGATATAAAATTTAAGGCATTTGGCTGTAATTATACCATTGCCGCAGCCAGTTATCTTACCACTCTGATTAAAAACAGGGATATTCTCAGGTCCGCTCTCATAACCGGAAAAGAATTGGAAAAACATCTTGGAAAATTTCCAGCAGGTAAAAAATATGTGCTTAATATAGCTATAAATGCTCTTAACAACCTGATCAGCGACTATATTTCAAAATCTCATAATGGAAGTATTTATGAAAAAAACACCAAAAGAGTTGCAGTTGCCATGAGCGGAGGAATCGACAGTTCAATGGCCGCCAAACTTTTAAAAGACGATGGATGGGAAGTAATCGGCATCACAATGAAATTGCTTCCCGATGATTTTTACTGGAAGAATAATACAAAGACCTGTTGTTCCCTTGAAGACATAAAAACAGCAAGAAAAGTATCTCTCAAACTCGATATTCCGCATATTGTAATAAACTTTGTGGGTCCATTTGAAGAAAATATAATAAATCCGTTTTGTATGGAATATCAAAAGGGCCATACCCCCAATCCCTGCGTGGAATGTAATAAATACATCAAATTTGGAGCACTTCTGGAAAAAACAAAAACTCTTGGTGCAAGTTATCTGGCTACCGGCCATTACTGCAGGATCGAAAAATCACTCTGTAGCGGACTATTTGAAATTAAAAAAGGAATCGATAAAAGCAAGGACCAGAGTTATGTATTATGGAAACTCAATCAAGATCAACTATCGATGATAAAGACTCCGATAGGAATCTTTACTAAAGACTATATAAAAAAAGAAACCGGAAAGATTTTCTCTTTTTTAAAAAAGAGAAGTGAGAGTCAGGACATTTGTTTTATACCTGAGAATAATTATCATTCATTTCTGGCATCAAAACTCCGGAATATAAAGCAAGGAACAATTTTAAATACCAGAGGGGAAATTATCGGAACACATAAAGGATATCCTTTTTATACTGTGGGCCAGAGAAAAGGCATGGGTATAAGCCATTCAAAACCACTATACGTAAAAGAAATAATACCGGAAAAAAATATCATTATAGCAGGTGAAGAAAAAGATATTTTACAGAGATCTTTGAAGGTCAAAGATATCAATTTTATTGCCGGCAGTCCCCCCGGAAACAATTTCAAATCAATGGTTAAAATAAGATACAGCTTTAAGGAAACCCCTGCTGAAATAAAAATCGAAAATAAAAAAACATCCACTATTACATTCGATACTCCGCAAAAAGCTGTTACACCCGGACAATCGGCAGTTTTTTATATCGATGATACCCTGATAGGAGGAGGAGTAATCATGAAATCTTTAAAATCTTAGTCTTCTATCCCCCAGTACTCTTCTGCTTCTTTCTCCATCTTCATGAGCCTGTCATAGTAATCCGGAAATTCATTCAAATGAGCAAGAGCAATTTTTCCAGTTATCGATGGATCGTCATCAGAAACATTAGTATTGGGATCGATTTTTCCATGCTCCAATTCGACATCCATTCCTACTCTGAATTGCTCTGTATCGAACTTGGACCAATCGATTCCGAGTTCTTTACCAATGTTCATCGCTTCTTCGGCAGTAAAGTGTTTCTTTTCACTCATATTTCACTCCTTTCCAATATAATTTTATCATTAATAATCCAAATCCTCTTATAAAATTATAAAATATCTGATTTTAATTTCAAGATTTAAAAAAGTTCTCTAAAAATATCAAAATGCCTATTGACATAAATGGAACCATTTGTTATATTTAATTCACCCTTAAAGCAGGAGGTAACTTTCAGAAGTAACTGAAATCTATAGACGAAAGAATGTAAAAAGTAAGTAACTTTCAAAAAAGAACCTGAGAAAAGTTTTAAGGTAGTGACCCCAAGATGTTGAGTAACCTAAGGCGAAAGCTAAGGTAAAAGGTAACTTGGGGTTTCTTTTTTGCCTGAATTCCAATTTTAGAATTGATTGGATGTATTGGTTGTAAGTCCCCTTTCAAGTAATTTTCATAACTGAAATCCTTCCATACGGTAAGAAGAATACTCTTATCAGATGAATTGTTATTATTTACAAACTATAAATTGCAAAAAAGTATTAAAATAAGTAAAATATTAAAAATTAAAATTTATAAAAGAGGGATTTATGGACAACCCAGGATTTGCTTTCTTTGAGGGTAAAATAATTCCGATAGAACAGGCCAGAGTAGATATAAGGACAAATGCATTGCAGTATGGTACCGGAATTTTTGAAGGAATTAGATGCTACTGGAACGAAAAAAATAAAACAAATTACGTTTTCAGAATGGAAGACCATTATAGAAGATTTATTCTAAATTCCAGAATAATGATGATAGATATAAAATATTCCATAGAAGAACTCTGTGACATAACTGTAGAACTGTTAAAAAAAGAAGGATATGAAGAAGATAGCTATGTAAGACCGTTTGCATACAATAGCGGTTTAAATATAGGGCCCAAATTAATAGGAAACAAACAGGATCTTTTCATATATACCATACCACTTGGAGAATATCTGGATATAAGTAAAACAATAAGTGTCTGCATTTCTTCATGGGACCGCATACCGGATAATTCCATACCCCCCCGTGCAAAAATATCAGGATCATATGTAAATGCGGCATTTCAAAAAACAGAAGCACTGTTAAATGGTTATGATGAAGCACTTGTCCTGACTGCTAATGGCAAACACGTCAGCGAAGGGAGCGCTATGAATGTTTTTATGGTCAAAAACGGCAATTTGATAACTCCCCCTGTGACCGATGAAATATTGGAAGGAATCACCAGAGACACGGTTATAAAACTTGCTAAAGACAACGAAAATATCGATGTTCAAGAAAGATCGATAGACAGAACAGAGCTTTATATAGCTGATGAATTATTTTTCTGCGGAACCGGTGCCCAGATTTCTCCAATAGGCAGTGTAGATAAACGCCCTGTCGGAAATGGTGAAATGGGTCCGTTGACAAAAAAACTACAGGAACTTTACTTCCGTGCAGTAAAAAACGAAATCAGTAAATACTCTGGTTGGTGCAGGAAAGTATAAAACAACGATTTAGATTCGCTACAAAGATATCCCGGATAGATACGTCATAATTATAATTGTCTTTTATTTAGCTTTTATCAAACTTTTTGCTTGTATTTATAAGGTCATTGGTTATTTGGCATTTATTTGCTTTAATTCAATAAGTATCTCTTTTAACAGGGTTAATTGAAGCCTTCTGAAATCGACATCGCTTGAGAGTTTTGCCCATTTTCTGGGATTATCTTCAGGGATATATTTATCAAGTTCCGACAGTATGTCTGCCATATCGCTCTTCCTTTCATCTATGGAGCGGACTACGGGAATCGAACCCGCCTCTTGAGCTTGGGAAGCTCATGTACTACCAATATACTAAGTCCGCTTTATACCAGATTCACTTTATTAAATTCGACACTTTTTAATATGTCTAATCTTAATTATATTCTAAAACCTTAATTCCCCGATTTAATCTTAATTTTTTAAAATAAATAATCTTGATCGGCTATCCTGCCTTTACCTATTATCATCTTCCGTTTCAATAATATCTTCAGCCTCTGCCGGCGCTGCTTCAGCGGCTTTTTTTATATCTCTCTTCTCCGGTTTTTTCCCTCTTTCTCCTGAAATAAGACCGACAATGGTAAGATTTGTTTTTATGACTTTAATACCCAGCTTATCCGATACGATACCGGCAGCTCCGTTTATTATTTCCTGCATTTTTTCCGGAATATTTGTATCTTCGTTTAATCTGGCATTCATATCTATTATTATACCTGTTGGTTTTGGAACTATTTTTACCCTTACATCTTCCACTCCATCTATTTTAGTCACTTCGTTTTTAATCTGTCCGGCTACCGTTTCGAGTGTTACCATAGCATTTCCTGTTTTGGAGCTGGATATATTGGCTGCCCTTGTTTTTTTTCTATAGAACTCTAAAATCAGAATAAATACACTGATTGCAAATACAGCCACTAAAGCAAGAAATGCAACAAATGCATTAATACTATTTCCCGGATTAAAAATTCTCATAGCAATATCTGACCATACAAAATATTCTGCAAATACATTTATCATAGAGATAATTGAGACACCGATTATAAATACCAGTATCAGTATTACTACTATTTTGTTAAATATATTCATTTGATACCTCCGTAATCCTTTATATTTTAAAAACATTTAAAGATTATAATAGGCACTATAAAAAGTCAATAAATCGGGACGGCACAGGAAATTGAACTGCTTATTAAAATTATTAAAATAATTATTTCCAAAAATAGTCCAATAAAATGTAGATTTTTGACGATTTTTATGGATTGATTCATTAATTATGAGGTATAATAATATTTTTGTTATATTTAGCTAACAGGATAAAAAGGAATGAAAACACTTATAATTTTAAATCCCGCTGCTGCAAAAGGGAAGGCTCTTGGAATAAAAGAACTTATCGAATCTGAATTCCAAAAACTTGAATTGGACTACCATATCCATATAAGTAAAAACTCACAGGATATTATTGACACTGTAAAAGATAACCTAAAAAATGATTTCTCCAATTTCATAGCTGTGGGAGGTGATGGTACCGTTCATTATATTGCAAATGCTCTGGCAGGAACCGATAAAAAGCTGGGTGTAATACCAACCGGTTCAGGAAATGACATTTTAACAAGCCTTGGAATTCCTTCCGATATTAGAACCTGCTGTCAGATCATAAAGAAAGGTAAAATAAAAAGAATAGACCTTGGCCTTATAAATGATAAATATTATTATCTTTGCGTTGCAGGCTCGGGTTTTGACTCACAGGTAAACGATCTTGCAAATAATACCCGCCTGCCGCTAAAGGGACCGATAAAATATACATATGCCGTCTATAAAACCTTAATCACATTTAAATCAAAGAAATTCTTTATTGATTATGATAGTAATCAGAGAGAGATTTATGGAATGATGATCGCAGTTGCTAACATGCCCATGTACGGAGGCGGCATGAAAATAACTCCTGCAGCAGATTATCAGGATGGGTTATTCGATATATGTATAATAAAAAGAATGAGTAAATTACACTTTATAAAAGTTTTCCCAAAAGTCTATGAAGGAAAACATGTTGAAGATATTCATGTTGAGATTTTCAAAAATGACAGCTTCTTGATCGACAGTGAATACCGGTTCAGTGTTTTTGCTGACGGAGAATATATCTGTAAACTACCCGCCAATTTTAAGATTGTTCCAAAAACATTGAATTTTATTGTCGGGGATTAATATCTTACCCAGGCACCATCTTTTACTACAAAGACTGTCGATAACGGGGTTATTCTATCGCCAATGGAATCAAACTCAATGTGCCCTACAATTCCGTCATAAGAAGTGGTTCTAAGTTCGTCTATGTAATCTTGAGGTAAAATGGAGTTGGACCTTTTCATCGCTTCGATAATCACGAAAACAGAATCATAGCTGTAAGGAGCGTATGGTCCCGGACCCTCAATAATTATATCCGGATCATCCAATTGATTCAAATAATTATTAAAATCATACCAGAAGCTTACAGCTTTAGAATCTTGAGAATAATCGGCAAGAGAAGGAGGTTCCGGAATCACTGCAATCAAACCTTCAAGGTATTGAGCGTCCGCTAATACAAAAATATTATCATCCATTCCCAGTGTTTCTGTTATGAATTTTGACTCCAGACCAATTTCTCTTACTCTTGATATAAGAGCTGCCACCTCATTATAATTTGCACAATAGAATATCGTATCAGGGTCTTCTATTAATAAATTCTCCGCAATAATACCTGCATCTTCTTCGTTTATTTTTATTGACATTGGTTGCAGAGTTTCAATACCATTATCAGACAATACTTGTTTCAGATAATCTACCAGCCCTATAGAATATTCCTCCTGGTTATTTATAAGTATAATTTTCTGAGGATTGATTTCATTTTTAATAAAATTTGCAATATTTTCTACTTTCTGTTCATTGTTCATTAGCATTCTAAAAAAATTATTTCCTATCCCCGAGATTTCCGGATCCTGAGCGGATGGAGAAATTATAGGTATGTTATACTCATCATAGACCGGTACGGAAGCTTTAGTGGTTCCGTCAAATGTCGACCCTATTACACCGGCTACTCCCTCGTCTATCATCTCCCGTGCAATCAGAAAAGCTTTTTCAGGATTGCCTTCATCGTCTTTGGTAACAACCTGGATTTCATAGTCGAATCCGCCTATTCTTACCGGAGACAATTTTGAAGCAGCGAGTTCTACGCTTACCAGCTGATTCTCTCCGAAAGATTTATATTCACCCGAAAGAACTGACTGGTTGCCTATTTTAATCACTCTTTTTCCTGATTCGCATGCCTGGAGATTAATAAGTAAACAAATTGATAAAAAAATAATTAAAACCAGAATAGAAAATTTAAAAACAGGGGTTAAAAATATTCTTTTTGAATTCATTTATTCACTCCGGAATATAAAAAATCAAAATAAAAGATAAAAAATAATAGGAAGATTATATAGGATTATAGCAAAAAATCCAAAATAATAATTATTTTGGATAAAAGTATGCTAAAATTCAAAAAATAATACCTTATCTACGGAGCATCTTTATATCTTATGAATGAATCAACTCTTCAAACAAAAAAAAGACTTAAAGAAACATATGAATACCTGGATGCCCGCGATATACCTAAAAGAATCGACTTTGGATTGATACTCGGGTCATTTCTGAGAAAATGTATAAAATTCTTACCCCTTCAAAATAAAATTATTCTTGAAATAGCTGATATCCCACATATGTCTGCTCCAAAAATACCCGGACATGGCAAAACCATTGTTTATGGAAAGCTGGAAAATAAAAGTATTCTGATATTCTGCGGAAGACTTCATCTATATGAAGGGTATGATATAAAGGAAGTGGTGTACCCTGTTAGTTTATTGTCCTATTTATCAGCCGCCAATTTAATAGTCACTAATTCAGCAGGAGGAATAAATCCCGGATTTGCCGAAGACGATATAATGATCATAAAGGACCATATAAATCTAATGGCTGATAATCCTTTTTTTGGCAGTGCATATGATATAGAACATGATTATTTTGTAGATATGAGCTGCCCTTATGATAAAAAATTATCGGATATAGCACTTAAATCAGAAAAGGATTCTGGTTTAAGATTAAAGAAAGGCGTATATGCTTGCGTAAAAGGACCCGTTCTTGAAACTAATGCCGAAATAAATGCTATACGTAAATTAGGAGCGGACGCAGTAGGCATGTCAACTGTTCCGGAAGTCGTAATGGCAAATTTTCTAAAAATGAAGGTACTTGGCCTATCCCACATAAGAAACATTGCAGGTCAAAAGAAGTCTGCTTCCGGGAAAGATATGAAATTCAGCCATTCTGAAGGTTATACAAAAGAAATCTTTATAAGTGAGAAGCTTGCCAAATTAATTGAAAATATTTTAAAAAAAGCATAAATTATAATAATTAGAAATCAAAAAAGGAGTTAAAATGAGTAAAGTAGCAATAATTACCGATAGCACTTCTGATATACCTGAGGAATTGGCGAAAGAATTGGACATAAAGATCATACCGCTTTCAGTAATCTTCGGTGAGGAAAGTTTTCTGGATGATGGAAAAGATATAACAATAAAAGAATTTTATAAAAAAATTAGATCATCTGAAAAACTGCCCACTACAACCCAGCCTACCCCAAAAAATTTTATAGAGTTATATTCGGATATCCTTAAAACAAGTGATAGCGTTATCTCTATCCATATTTCTAAAAAAATGTCAGGTACCATAAACTCTGCAGAAATGGCAAAAAAGGAAATGACTGGCAGTGACATAGAAATAATTGATTCCGAATGTGTTCACATGCCTCTTGGTTTTTTAGCACTAAAAGCGGCTCAACTCGCTAATGAGGGTAAGTCGAAAGAAGAGATCATAAAAGAAGTACACGATCTAAAATTAAAGATTAAAGTTCTAATCGTACCCAGTACTCTGGAATATTTAAAAAAAGGCGGAAGAATAGGAAAGGCAAAAGGACTCATCGCTTCACTTTTAGAGATAAAACCAATACTCACTATCCACGACGGTGAGATATCTCAATTCAAAACTGCAAGAAGATGGAACCAGGCTAAAACAGAATTAATAAATTCCATGAAAACTATGGTAAAAAATCCCGAAAATCTCATAGTGTCGATAGGAGATTCTGATGCGAAAGACGATGCAGCTGAAATGTATGAAAAAATAAAAGAGGCATTCAATCCCAAAAAAATATACAGGGTCGATATTGGTATCGTAGTCGGGTCTCATCTTGGACCCGGAGGTCTTGGTATAACTTTTTATGAAGATTGATAATGAATTCGAGAGTACCGAATTTCTTAAAAAAAACATCAGAAAATTACTCCAGGATAAAAGAGATAATCTGCTGACTCCGTTTAGAAAAAAAATAAGCAAAATCATAGCAGATAAATTTTTTGATACGGATTATTATATTAATTCGAATAAAATCTTGATTTATTATCCTTTCAGAAGCGAAGTTGATACAACCATTGTCATAAAAAAAGCTTTAAAAGACGATAAAAATATTATCCTTCCACAAATCAGCGGTCAACGGTTAGAACTCTTTTATGTAAATGATCTGAAAAAGCAGCTAAAAAAAGTGACTTATGACATCATGGAACCCAATGCTGTCTTATGCAGGAAAGCCAAAATCTCCGATATAGACCTGGCAGTTGTCCCGGGAGTAGGATTTGATAAAAATCTTAACCGGCTGGGATACGGTGGCGGATTTTATGATAAACTTCTTCCGTATATTCCGAAGGGAGTAAAAAAAATAGCACTTTGTTTTGATATCCAGGTAATCGATATGATTCCTGTATCTAAAAATGATATTAAAGTCGATCTCTTAATCACAGATACCGGGATTTATTATCCTTAAGATATTTTTTCAAATGGTATAGATTAAAAGAACTGGTAATGTATAAACGAATATTAATAATGGTGTTATAAAAAAAGTAAAAATAAAATGAATGATCGTGATAATAATAGCGGTATTGCAATTCTCATTCCGGCCTACAATGAAGAGAAGTACATTGGAGCGGTAATCAAAGGCTGTCTTGGATATAATCTTGATATAATTGTCGTCGATGATGGTTCAGTTGACAATACCATTAAAATTATAGAATCAATCAAAGCACCGGAAAATCTTAAAATAATACCGATTAAACATATTGTAAACAAAGGGAAAGGACAGTCTCTTAAAACAGGTTTCAGTCATATTATCAAGAATAATTATTCCGGGGTTATAACTATCGATGCTGACGGGCAGCACGATACCCGTGAAATCGAAAACTTCTTAAAAGTCATAGAAAAAGAAAAACCGGATTTGATAATAGGAAACAGGCTAGACAATACCAAAAATATGCCCTTTGTAAGATTGGCCACAAATGTCTTTACTTCCTGGATCATCTCCAATATTGCAGGGAGGAGAATCAACGATGTACAGTCCGGATTTAGATATATAAGCGCGAGAGTTCTAAAAAACATCAAGCTGGAAACCAGAAACTTCGATACCGAACCGGAAATAGTCATTAAAGCAAGCTGGCTCGGATATAATATAAAAAATATACCTATCTCAACTATATATCATAAAGATTTCGTCAGTTATGTAAATCCAATTACCGATACCATTAAATTCTTTAAACTGGTATTTAACAGTCTTAAATGGAAGAGAAAGTTTAAGAAGTAATAGCAGACTATCATTTAAAAAATCTGATATAACTCATAAAAAACTGCGGAAACAAACATGACAAATATGATAATCATAGAAGTAATCGGGATAGCTTTATTCTTAAATTTATTTCTGTTTATGTATTCACCTGTGGTCAAAGCCATTACCCGGTAAAATATTTCAATAGAAAAAAGTATTATGACTTCTCCCGGAATAGAGGTTCCATGCCTTATAGTTCCTGAAAACAGAAATATCATAGTAAAAACGCCTGTAATAAAACATACAGGAAGTGCCGCCTTCAAATAACCCAGTCCAAAATACCCTGAAGTGGATAAAAGATTTCCCAGAAAAATAGCAGCTAATATATAACCATAGGACATGCCTTCCCGGTATTCGCGTATTCCAAAAACGCTCTGCAGTATTTTGAATTTATCCGTTATGAATACGCTGACATCCTTGAAAAAATAAAAAAATATAAAGCCCAGAGCGGCTCCCGCAAGCAAAACAAGCAGGCATTTTAAAAAGATTGAAAAATACTGTTTTAACATTCCGAAGGATTTTCCTCTTTTATTATCTCTATCATTATGCCGCTTATTTTCCTATCGAAGTCCTTATCGGCAC
>Ga0315549_1002177_pt1 | contig 19069 bp, 17 predicted proteins | sample SalMarSW160200MG_FD_203101 | JGI IMG/M metagenome (GOLD analysis project Ga0315549, IMG submission 203101) | Salt marsh sediment microbial communities from the Plum Island Ecosystem LTER, Massachusetts, United States - Salt Marsh Sediment SW1601-200 ... | reverse complement strand
TTGTTGTTTTGAGCAAGGAAATGAAGCCGTTTAACAGAATAACATGTTTCATGATTTTTAGCGTTGCTTTAATAACATCGCATTATGCGCTCGCAGAAATTTTCTTGCTTTTTATTTCCCTTGTTTGGATTTCTCTGGTTGCAATGAAACGACCTAGCAGAAATATAACCGTAACTCTGGTTGTATTCTTCTTCGTTGCGATGTTTTCTTGGTATCTTTACACGTCTAGTTCAGCTGTTTTCGATAGTCTAGTGTCCTTTGGGAACTCTGTGTATGATCAATTGGGCGGGTTCTTCAATCCAGCATCGAGAGGACAAACAGTGTTGAGAGGTTTGGGATTAGAGGCTCCACCGACTATTTGGAACATGTTCAGTAGGGCATTTGCATATCTTACAGAATTTCTTATCTTTGTTGGATTCGTTGGATTAATCACAAAGCGAATGAATAATTATTTTGAAAAGAAATATTTCCTGTTCACCGCAATGGCTATTGCATTTTTAGGTGCACTTATAGCGGTGCCAGGTCTAGCGAACATGATGAATATGACAAGGTTTTATCACATAATGCTGTTTTTCTTAGCGCCCTTGTGCGTGCTAGGCGGTGAAGTGCTCGCCAAGTTACTATCTCGGCGACGGACAGAACTTTGGGCGTCGGTTTTATTGTTGATTGTGCTGGTACCTTACTTCCTGTTTCAGACAGGTTTCGTTTACGAGATCACAGGAACTCAAAGTTGGTCTGTGCCTTTGAGCAAGTATCGGATGGATCGATCGATTTTGATGGGCACATACGCGTACGTTAATGGTTGGAAAGCATCTGGTGCTATATGGTTGAACGGATATGTTGATGCCCAGGGTGTAGAAGTGTACGCTGATTGGTCTGCTCATGAGTTAGGTAGTTACGGTAGGGTACGGTATGTACAATATTTGTCAAACACAACGGAGGTACCGCCAAACGGGATAGTATATCTGAGTTATCTGAATATTGTTGAAGGAATAATCCTAGGCGAGGGTTATATTTTCAACACTACTGAACTTTCCTTCATTAATGATATGAATAAAGTATATGTTAATGGAGGCTGCGAAATATATATTCCTTATTCCAATTAGAAAATTGGCAATATCCTAAGAGTTGTTTTTTGGATTTAGAATTAAGAGGTGCCCTTGTATGCATTGTTATTCAAATATCCGCATATTCCTAGGCATATTTTGGAATAAAATGCCGAAGAAGCTGAAAGCTTTTCTATATTTAAAATATTTAGATTTTTTGGATCGGATGAGATTGGATGATTTAGCTAGTATCTATACGAATAGTTTCTTTGAATGGCATAATCAAATTATAGTATTGAGAGATGTAGAAGCAATAACTAATGTTCTTTATGAAGTCTTTAATCCTAAAAGTGTTGTGGATTTCGGATGCGGTATAGGTTCGTATCTTTATTATTTCTCTAGATTTGGTGTTAAAAAAATCCAAGGATATGAAGGAAGCCCTTCTGTCTTCAAGCATCTAATGGTGAACCCTAAGTATGTAAAAAAATGCGATTTAAGAGATGGAATAAAAATAAAGTATCATTATGATATGTGTTTATGTCTCGAAGTCCTTGAACACATATCTTCACACTTTGAAGACATTATAATTAACTCTCTCTGCAGCTCGAGTGATAGTTTATGCATCGCATGCGCTGCCCCTCAACAAGGCGGTCATCATCATACAAATGAAAGACCGCATCGTTACTGGATTAAAAAATTTAAAGAGAAAGGTTATTATTTCAATGCGGAATTGACGAACGAGATAAGAAGAAAACTAAAGAAAAAAGTCACAAAACTTGTTTATATGCCAGAAAATTTAACGATCTTTCAAAAAAATAAAAGAAATACTATTTAATATCTATGAAGGATTTTCTGAAGATGAACCCAAAAATATCAATTATAATGCCTGTATTTAATTGCGAAAACTTTGTAGCTCAATCAATCGAGAGCATTCTAAATCAAAGCTTCAAAGATTTTGAATTCATTATTATTGATGGAGGATCCTCTGACGGCACCGTTAAAATCATCCGAAAATATAAAGACAAAAGACTGAAAATTATAGAGCACAGGGAAAGATTTGATTTAATAAAAAGTTTAAATGAAGGATTAGATACCGCAGAAGGAGAGATCATAGCCCGTCAAGATGCTGACGATATTTCAAATCCCCAAAGATTAGCTAAGCAGTTCCATAAGTTTCATCTGGATAACGACTTGGCAGTTTTAGGCACATCATACATTTGCATAGACGAAAAAGATAGGATGATCAAAAAAGAATTTCTTAAAAAGGAAGTTAGATTCACAGATTTTAAACAAGGAAATCGTCTTTGTCACGGCTCTGTTATGTTTAGAAAGGATATGGTCTTGAAAGAGAACGGGTATGATCCATTTTTCATCAGTTGCGAGGATTATGAACTCTTGTGTCGTATCGGTAGTAAAGGCTACAAAATTATGAATCTTAATAAACCTCTATATTATCTGAGAGTTCATGACCGTAGCGTGTCAGCAATAAAATGGCAAGAACAAATTCTATACACATGCCTCATCAAAGACATTTATTTTGGAAATTTAAAAAAGGACATTATAAAAGAGCTCCTGACTAGAGACCACAAACATCTCTATTCGATACTCTCCCCAGAGGCAAAAAAAGACTATCACTTGAGTTTAGCGCGAAAGTATATTAAATCCAAGCAGTATATCAACGGGCTAAATGAATTTTTGAAACTAGCAAAGTTGAATCCAAAAGAGGCAAATAGATTGATGATTGCAGCGGTTCAGAATCCTAGTAAAGTTCTCGATGAAACATGGTAACTCACAAGTTTTCATTGCCTTTTGAGAAGTAAAAAGTTACAAAATTACACCATATTCTAAACTATTCTGCATTGGAGCATCATCCGGGGTAATTTTAGTCACGTAGGTGAAAACTAAAATGCAAAATCTTCCTCTTGTTTCGGTCGTGATATTAAACTACAATGGCTTAAAATACCCCAAAGCATTATTAAAAGAGTGTTTGGATTCCGTATTAAAGAGCAATTATCCGAATCTAGAAGTAATTTTCGTCGATAATGGGTCAACAGACGGAAGTGTAAGTTTCGTTAGGAAAAACTACTCTAAAATAAAGATAGTTAACAACAAACGTAACTTAGGCTTCTCTGAAGGGTTCAACACTGGAATAAAAGCCTCAAAAAGAAAATATATAGCCTTATTAAGCAACGACATGACGGTTGATCCGAACTGGCTCAACCCAGTTATCAAACTTATGGAAAGAGAACCGCAAATAGGTCTTGCTGGCTTTAAACGCCTCATCTACGGAACAAAGAACCGCATCGACGGCATAGGCGGTGACCTCTACCTCTGCGGTCGCGTTAGGACAGTTGGAACGTATAATAAAATTGATAGAGGACAATACGACACTATCAGAGAAGATCTTGGCTACATCGGCGGAGCAATGGTTCTTAGAAGAAAGACACTACAAGAAGTCGGGCTATTCGATCCAGACTACTTCATATTTTCTGAAGACATCGACTTATGTTACAGAATCCGAAAACACGGTTACAAAACAATCTACGTCCCAGATGCCATAATTTACCACAGAGGCCAAGCGACACTAAAGGGAATGGATCCAATAGGTCGATATACAGCGTATATGTCACATCGGTCGCGGATAAGATGCAACCTCATCCATTTTACTTTCATAAGACTACTTTCCGCATTCCTGATCGATCTTGCTTGGCTTTTTCTGGCAAATCCTACGAACAAAAGGTTGCTTCTAAAAGCTTATTGGTGGAACCTCAAAAACATAGGTACTGCTCTAAAAAAGCGCCTGCATTACGGTCCTTCTCCACCTTTTGGTTGTAAGTTTCCCGTCACACCGTTTCGTCTTTCAGATTTACTAAGACGGCTACGTGAAATAATGCACTTCTAATTAATCAAAAAAGAAATGCTGGCTCTAAAAAGACCTGGAACAGGCATCAGTCCAAAATATCTCGACTCGCTGATAGATATGACCCTATTAAGAGACGTCAAAAAGGATACACCCCTCACATGGGACGATCTAGAGAAGAAAAGATAACAGGCTTCTTGCAATTACAAAGCTTCAATTCGCACGCGAGACTTGACATGAATGGCATAGTAATAGTATGAGTGAGCACCCAAAGTGGCCAATTTGTAATTCTGCAAGAACAGACAAAATCTTAAAAATGGAAAACAAGTACAGCATGTTTAAACGCAATAAATGTGAAGTAGTCTTTACATCGCCAATACCTTCTGACGAAGAACTTCATGATTTGTTGATCAAATTGGAAAGAAAAAAGTGAGATAATAATCTTCTAAGGTGTATATACAATTGATGTAATGAGGTCGGTGACATGAGTTTAGTTAGTTTCGTTCAACTTGAAGAATCCAACATAAAGAAAGCGATAGAAGACTCGCTAAACCTAATTGATTATCAATTTAAGAAAGACATCCAAAAAGTCGCCATAAAGCCCAATATGTGCTACTATTGGGATTACACCACAGGACAGACCACAGACCCAAAATTCGTGGCTGCACTAATCGACGTAATCCGCGATCAGATTTCCCCTGATGTAACCATTTCTATTGTAGAAGCAGATGCCTCAGCCATGAAGTGTAAGCAGGCATTTAAATTTCTAGGATACGAAAAACTCGCAAAGGAATATCATGTAAATTTGGTTAACCTTTCAGAAGTAGAAGCAGAACCAGTCAAAGTAGAAGCTGGTAACCGAAGCTTCAATTTTATGGTTCCAAAAATTATCCAAAACGCTGATTTGCGGATAAGCCTTCCGAAAATAAAATACATGGAATTATCCAAAATCTCATGTGCACTAAAAAACATATATGGTTGCAACCCTTATCCAAAAAAATTCAAATACCACCCGATACTCAGCGAAACCATAGTCGCCTTAAACAAGATTATGAGATTTGACCTCTCCATCCTTGACGGAATGATTGTTTCAGGTTCTCAAGTATCAAAGTTAGGACTCGTAATGGCTAGTCAAGACCCGGTGGCAATGGACGCAGCAGCCGCCACAATTATGAGAGTAAACCCTAAATCTGTCAAACATATTATGCTCGCCGAAAAAGAAGGCATAGGAAAAACTTCCTTCACAGCAAAAGGAATGAATCTAAACTACTTCAAAGAAAAATATCCACAAAAAAATCTTACAGATAAAACAATAACCCTTGGATACAAGCTAGTTTGCGTGCTAGGTCTGGATAAACGCTTGCTCTTCTAATAATGCTATAAAAATTTAACGAGAGATTATAATGAAAAAAGTCAACATAGGCTTAATTGGGCTTGGATACGCAGGAAAATTCCACCTCAGAAACTGTTTAAAATTAGAATCAGTTAATCTCGTCGCAGTTGCAGATGTCTCAAAAAAAACCCTAAATCTCGCTAAAAGAAGTGGTGTGAAACAAACATTCACAGATTATAACGAACTTCTAAAGCAACCAACCATAGATGCTGTTCTGATTTCACTACCTACCCATCTCCATACATCCTCTGCAATAAGTGCCGCAGAAAACGGAAAACACATTTTTCTAGAGAAACCCCTTGCTAGAAATCCAGAAGAAGGAGAGAAAATCCTTTCAGCAGCAAGGAAAAACAACGTAAAACTAATGGTTGGTTATCCTTTCAGATTCAACTCTACCTTTTGTGACCTTAAAGACAAAATAAAAAGCGGCATGCTTGGGGACATACAAACGGCGCACGTTGTGAACTGCGCACCCGGAGCCTTCATGCACAGAGGACTAGGTACAATCCCCCAACCAGTCCCAAAATGGTGGTTCAACAAAGACCTAACAGGAGGAGGAGCACTAATCGATTTGGGAAGCCACATGATAAACTTGGCACGTTATTACTTCGGCGAAGTTACCAACATAAAAGCTTACCTAGGCTACAGATTCAACTTCGACTTCGAAGACCATGCAATCTGCATCGCCAACTTCACATCCGGAACCACAGCAATTATTAATGTAGGCTGGTTTTCTCAAAAATCTGTCGTAGGAGCCGAACTTTTCGGAACGGTCGCACACGCATACGCTTACCAGCACTCGCCCAGTAAACTATCCCGCGTTAAGACTGGAATTCAGCTTCTCCTCGGAAGAATCCCCGAATTCTTGGTGCCATACCTGAAAGAAGTTTCATACTTCGTTAACTGCATAAAAGAAGATACTCCCCCCTCACCCTCAGGCGAAGATGCACTCAAAGACGTAGAAGCAATCTCACTAGCATACAAAAACCAGATACGTTTAGATTAAGAATTAAAAAAAATTCTGAGTTGATCTGCACGGGCGACGTAAATCGGAAGACATAAAGTATCCTAACAACTTATTGCAGAACCGGCATTAAACGACACAGCGTAACCTCGAAAACCTAGCTATCGATGTTTTTGATGTAGAGAATAAGTCGGTGTGAACTGCAGGTCAGGAATATCTGTCAAGAAATTTTGGCATCTAAACAATTACACATATCCTTTCTATAATTTTGTACTACAAGATTTCTGTTACCAATGTTTTACAAAGTCCAGCTTAACGATGCTTGATGCGGGATGTGGTCCGAACATCTCAAGTTTATCACATGTACCCGAGAATGTGCACTGTATTGGCATAGACGTTAGTTCAAACAACATTTCAAAATCCCACAGAAAAGCGAAAACTAAAGACTATCGAAATTTCAGTTTCATAGTAGCAACTATAACAGATTTGACGTTTCAACGTGAAAGTTTTGATTTAATTTTGTCTTGTGATGTTTTGGAACACGTAAAAGCCAAACACAAGGCCATACGTGAAATTTCACGAATATGCAGACAGCAAGGCAAATTTGTAGGCACAACAACAAACTTGTTTAACCCGCTAATGCTATTAGACTCTTATTTACCAAAAAGCATAACATACGTGCTTACCCGAAAATTCGCTGGTGAACATCATTATGAAAGGCATTCAAGGTTCAGTGCCCTTAGATTACTGCAGGCACTAATTGAAGCAGGATTCAAGAAGTGCGGAGTGAAGCTGTTAGGTTTCCCGCCTTTCAAACCTTGGATATACGAGTTCTCTAGCAAAAAATTACCTTGGTATGCATTTCTCTGGATAGCTTTTGATAGCTTGACAAACAGAAAACACTTAACATTACTAAAAGATACAATAGTTTTTCTTGCCCTGAAAAATTAAATCAAAATCATTGGATAACGTTCTGAAAGCGGACAGAAATACGATGTAAGCTGATAGTAGCGGAAGATCGTGATCGATACGAGTTCAACGTCCAAAAATGGTTGCTGGATCTACATACAAAAATTGAATGCAAATTGTAATGAAAACTGAGAAGCAAATGAAGCTTTAAGGATAACTGCAACAGGCCACAATTGTAGGTGAAAAAACTCCATGGAAAAAGCGTTGAAAATGGGCAGAGTCTCAGCAACCGGAAGTTTTCAACTGTTTGTTGGTGTGGCAACGTCCAGTGTAATAATGGCTGTTGGAGCAATAGTTTTGGCGAGACTGTTGTCACCTGCAGAATACGGACTGTACTCCGTGGCCCTAATTCCTTCACTAATGATAAACCTCTTCCGAGACTGGGGAGTAAACTCCGCCATAACAAAATACATCGCACATTCTAGGGCGGCAGAAAAGGAGGAAGATATACACAACATAATTGTTGCAGGACTGATTTTCGAAATCTCAACCGGACTGGCCTTGTCGCTTCTTTCCGTATTCCTCGCAGGCTCCATTGCCTCAACAATCTTTCACAGACCAGAGATAGCGCCTCTAATATCCATAGTTTCCATCACAATATTCTCAGGCTCATTATTAAAAGCGGCTCAATCCAGCTTCGTTGGCTTCGAAAGAATGGAACTCCAAAGCATTACTCTCATCTGCCAAGCCATAATAAAAAGCGTGCTGGCACCACTACTAGTACTCCTAGGATTCGGAGCCCTAGGAGCAGTTCTAGGTTACACCTTCTCCTTTCTAGTCGCCGGCATCATCGGCTCGACAATACTTTACTTCCTTTTATTCAGGAAACTGAAAAGAACCAAAATCAACCTATCAAAAATATCTAAAACCCTAAAGAACATGCTACACTACGGAGTTCCCCTTTCAATTTCATCCATCATAAGCGGATTCCTACTCCAGTTCTACGGTTTCATGATGGCATTCTACTGTAGCGACGTCATGATAGGAAATTACCAAGTCGCAATCAACTTTGCAATCCTCCTAACCTTTTTTACAATTCCAATATCAACCGTACTCTTCCCAGCCTTCGCAAAACTAGACCCACAAAACGAACCCCAACTTCTCAAAACAGTCTTCACGTCCTCCGTGAAATACACAACTATGCTTCTTGTACCCGCCACAGCAGCTGTAATGGTCCTGTCAAAACCAATGATCAGCACACTGTTTGGGGAACAATATGTTTACGCACCATTCTTCCTCACCCTATACGTTATAGGCAATCTGTTCTCAGTTTTCGGCAACCTAAGCATGGGAACCCTCCTAACCGGTCTCGGAGAAACCAAAACGCTAATGAAGCTAAGCTTGTTGACGCTGCTAATCGGTCTTCCCCTATCCTTTCTGCTAATCCCCAACCTAGGCATCATAGGCGTCATACTCGGAACCCTTTTCGCCGGTATACCAAGCATGTTTCTGGGACTCCACTGGATATGGAAACACTATAAAGTCACAGCAGATTGGGGATCATCCGCAAAGATATTTGCAGCATCAACCATCGCAGCTGCAACCACATATTTATTCCTAAACTTCCTCCATACAGTTGAATGGTTAAAACTCATAACTGGTGGAATCGTTTTCTTAACCGCCTATATCATCGTAGCCCCTTCTATAGGAGCAATCGTTCAAGACGACATCACCAATCTAAGAGCAATGCTCTCCGGTCTGGGCTTTATTTCAAAAATAGCAAACCTGCCACTCAGCGTAGCAGAAAAAGTTGCCGGAATTAGTTCTGCGAGGAAAAAGTGAAACCATAAAAAGATTACAATCATATGCACAGTGACATGGTTTAAATCTTAGTAAATCTTCTTAAACCTGTGAACGTTGAAAAACATGATGAACAGATTCCATTCTTTCATTGCTTTTTTTCATTCTTCGAAGAAAACAATATTGCTAATGTTAATCGTCGCTCTATTATCAATTGCCGTCACTACCACAATCTCCATAATGTTGAGCAATATCGACAATTTGTCGATTCCAAGCCTTGGAAACATAAAAACCATTGGCGTCGAAGCCTACTGGGACCCAAATTGCGAAAACAAAACAGAAACAATTGGTTGGGGCATAATGTGGCCCGGATCATCGAAGAACGTTACATTATACATACGAAGCGTAAGCAACGTCAAAACGACCCTTCACCTAAACACATCAGACTTGAACCCAGCCGACATTTCAGAATACATAAATCTGTCTTGGGACTATGAAGGAAGTCGCCTCAATCCTGACGAAGTAATCCAAGTGACGCTGTTTTTATCCGCTTCTATTAATGATTCGTTCATTCACTATCTTATTGCCAACGATGTACAAAATTTCAGTGTTGATATTCACATTGTCGCGGTCGAATAGAAAATTATCCTACTTGCCATTGGAGTTCAGTTAATCTATAGATATATAGTAACAAAGGAATTATACAATATTTTAAACTGTTTGCAAGGCAGGGATTCTAATGGGCACCCGTCAAAAAGTGATTCTGATAACAGTAGATTCTCTGAGAGCCGATCATTTAAATTGTCTAGGCTACGATAAACCAACAACTCCAAATATAGACGCCCTAGCCAGAAAAGGAGTCTTATTCTCTAAAGCATTCTCAAATGGTGGAGGCTCTGCAACTTCTTTTCCTTCAATAATGACGTCCACTTACGCCTCAATGAACATACCCAGCAACAGGCATAATGCTTTCTGGATAAAACTTTCTGAAAAATGGTCAACAATTGCTGAAGTATTAAAACATGCGGGCTTTTACACAGCGGCTTTTAAAAACTTCAAAGATGACTTATGTTCAATTTTTGGGTACAACAAAGGATTTGATTTATTTGACGAAATCATCCATTTAAACGATAAAACTATAGATAAGATGTATAGGAAAATACGTTATTTACAAGGATATAAATATGTCAGAGCAAACAAAATAAATCAAAGAGCGATTTCTTGGTGCAACAAAACAAAAGAAAACTTCTTCTTATGGTTACATTATATGGATGTTCATCTTCCCTACAACCCTAAAAACATTTCACTTCCAAATCGAATCCAAACGATAAAACTAGTAAAAAAGATGCAAAATGAGCCAGATCATCTATCGCAACAAGAGATAGAGAAGGTAACAGATCTTTATGATGCTGAAATAAGATATTTGGATAGCCGAATTGGAGAACTATTGAGTAAGCTAATGAAGATCGGCATAGCACCAGACGAAACATTATTTATACTGTTATCAGATCATGGTGACCAATTTATGGAACATGGAGAATTTGGTCATGGAAGGTTATATGACGAAGTACTGCACGTACCATTAATCCTCTGTGGTCCAGATATTAAAAGAAACACAGTAATTCAGGAACAGGTTAGTCTGTTAGATGTTGCTCCGACAATAACACATCTTCTAGGTATTGAAACAGTTGAAACTTTCTGTGGGACAAGTCTTCTTCCCCTTGTTGAAGGAGAGAATGGGAAAACTAGCCACGTTATTAGCGAAGAAATAGGTCAAGATTACTCATGCCGAACACAAAACTGGAAATACATTAGACATGATAGATCGGACACCTATGAACTCTATAATTTACAAGTAGACCCAAAAGAAAAACTAAACGTCCTATACGAATACCCAGAAATAGTTGAAGAACTTGACCAAATATTAAACCAGCATATCGAAATGGAAAAGAGAGTGAGCAAATCTATCATCAATGAAAGAGATTTTTCTGAAGAAGAGCAAGAGTCACTAAAAAAAGTTCGCCTCCGGAATCAACATTTTGCATCCAAGGTACTAGGTCTTCCTCGACATCAATCAAAAGAAAAACCTGTGCTACAGAATAACCAAAAGGAAGTTGGAAAATAGACACTCTGTAGACTCTTCCAACTATTGGAACCATAAAGACCATTGGTGTAGAAGCCTATTGGGACCCAAACTGCGAAAACAAAACAGAAACAATTGATTGGGACACTATATGGCCAGAATCAACTAAAAATGTCACATTATACATACGAAGTGTCAGCAACGTCAAAACAACTCTTAACTTAACCACATCAGACTTGAACCCTGCTGGCATTTCAGAATATCTCACCCTCTCTTGGAACTATGATGCGACTTCCCTTAATCCTGACGAAATAATCCCAGTGACACTGTCTTTATCCACTTCTATTGATAAATCATTCATTCGCTATCTCATCACTAACGATATAACAGAATTCAGTATCGACATTCACATTGCTGCACATGATTAGAATTGAATATCCATTACTTTTTTCTAAAAAGTTATAAGGAATTTTTTTGAGACAATAAGTAGCGCGCGTAAAGATTTACAAAGAGAATAAAAATATGGTAATTTCGACAAGGATAATCACAGATTTCAAAGATCTCCTAAGTATAGAGCACATCTGGAACCTTGAATTGGTAAATTCTGTTAAAAACCCTCAACTCTACAGTCGTTTAATCTGTGGTGTTATGCGCGATTATGAGACACATGGTTGGACTCCTTTGGTTTTCACTTTCTGGTCTGGTAATCGAATTGTTGGAATGGCACCGTTAAAAATGCGAAAGGTTTTTTATACAAATTATATTTGCAGCCTTGCCGATGATGTCTATTCTGACTTTGTTTTTTTCGATAATTACCGTGAACGTTGTATGAATCTGCTAGTAGACGCATTATTTAATCGTTTAAACTGCAGGTTAGCAATGATAAGTCTTGATGCAAGCTCTCCTAATCTTAAATTATTGGAAAAAATTTGTCTAAAGAAGAATATATCTTTCAGTAAAAAACAAAATTTTGGCAGAGCTATAATTCCAGTAGAAACAGGTTGGAACCAATTTTATAATTCGCTAAAAAATAAGGTACGAAAGGAATTTCGTAGAATAGAACGGAAACTTGATCGATCAGGGTCTTGGAATGTTTCATGTGTTGCAATAAACTCTGATTCTATTAAAAAAATTCTAGCTGTTGACCAAAAGAGTTGGAAGGCAAAATGGAGAGCAAAATATAACATAGAAGAAGACACTCTGCTCCGTATTATTTCAGAGGCCTCTCAGCCAAATGGGGAGGTCGAACCGATTTATGAATCTCAAGTTTGGTTTTTAGAAGTTAATGGAGTAGAGATAGCCTATCAAATTGTCCTATTCTATAAAGGTACAGCAGTTTTTATGAAAACTTCGTTTAGCGAAAAATTTAGGAGTTTTTCTCCAGGAAAATTTTTGATTAATGCTGTGATTCGTGAGGTTTTCAGAAAAGGAACTATAAACAAGATTGATTTTGTAACGAATCTTCCTTTTGTTCAAGATTGGAAGCCTTTATGTGAACACAGAACCCTATTAACTATTGAAAAAAACACCTTTCTATCATATATTATCCCAGTAGTGCTCAGCTTAACTGAGTCAAAAAATAGGTCTCTTTTGTTGAACACCCAGATTATTGCTAAAGTTTTGAGGGCTTTCCAATCGTATTTGCAAAATAAGTGATAGCGTACAAGTGAAGCGTTTTTAGAGTTTGGTTCAAGTCTCCAACCACACAGAAGCCACTAACAGAAAAAAATTAAGTGCCAAAAGAACAGTTACCCTTAAAGGCATACTGAAGACTTTATGACACTCCAGGAAAGTAAACTCAAGCAGAAAAAAGAAATATCAAAAGGTAATAAAAGTTTCTTGTTAAATTCATGATTTGAGTAATGAAACCCCCCTTTGCGCTCGCAGTAATGTCCCTTAAGCAAATCTGGAAAACTCTTTGAAAACAGTTTTTCACAGTTGACAATTGATTAGGAAAACTATATTTTAAATTCGATGGGATGTTTGAATTTTGGGGCTTGTCACGTGTATACTTTCAGATGTAAATGATTTATTTCAAATCGAAGAAGCGTGGGACTCTCTCGTACACGAAAACTCCGATAATCCCTTTCTTTTAAGCAGATTTATCAAAGGATTTATGGAGGTTAATCGTGCATATGGTTGGCACCCTCACATCATACTTGTCAAGAGCGAAAATGACCTTTTGGCTATCGCTCCATTGATGATTTGGAAAAAGCTTGGATTTAACTCCGCTACATCTTTAGTCCCGAATCCATTATCTCCAGATATAATCGTTCGCGAGAATTGCAGAAAATCGTGTATAAGTGAAATAATTAATCTTCTAGTTGAACAAAATATCCGCTTTTTGGATCTTACGCAAGAAACATGTTCCCCAAATTTACTGGAAATACAAAAACAATTTCAAAGAATGAACTTTAACGCCTTTTATCGCAATCCAGGTCAGGCGATTAGCCACAATATTATTGATGTAAAAGGATCTTGGGATACCTTCTGTAGTTTGAAAGGAAGATTATTCAGGAAAGAATTGAGACGTTACAAGAGAAAGCTCAACTCTGCTGGTTCATGGCGAGTTAACAAAACTGAAAACATTGATTCACACGTAGTCCAAGAAATTCTAGATGTCGAAAGAAAAAGTTGGAAGCAAGACTTTCGAAAGAAGATGGGCATTGAACAAGATGAAACCTTAAGAATGTTAATTACAGCATTGCAGGCCAAAGCTAAAAGGGAGTTAGGTCTAACATGGGAAATTTGGTTTTTATATCTCAATAATCAAGCAATTGCTTACTGTTTAGTTCTACGATACAAAAAAAAAGCTTTCATAGTGAAAGGATCATACGATAAGAAGTGGAAGCATCTATATCCAGGCATTTATATTAGAAACGAAGCAATAAAATCAATATTTGGTACAAACGTTGAGAGTATCGATTTTCTAACCGATCTTCCTTATCACCGAAAATGGGCTTCCAGAAAGTTGCACAGAATCAGAATTGTTTTCGTAAAAGGATTAGTACCTAACGTGTATATGATTTTTTCAGTATCGAGGATTATAGAGAAACTTTCATTTTTGCTGAAAAGGCTATATTCTATGCTTAAAATTAATTGAGTATGATTGATTTTGAATCATGCTCTATTGAACAAGCCCGTGTTCAGACCCAAGCTCAATTGCAATCAATGGAATTCTGAGAAAGCAAGACGCTATAAGAAAATTGCCGAACACCTCTGAAATTAGATTTTCCAAGATTTAAAAACGCCCTCTTTGATTATTGTTTTCCTTCAAGAAGAGAGAATTATACGCAACTTTATAAGGTCTTTACTGACCAATCATATACTTTGTGGCAACATCGATAAGTTTGGTCAGTTTGTTAAAATAGAATTTACACGGTTTTTTTCTATAATATATATAATTACTCTACTCAAAGGTTTTTATACACGTGTAAATACCCTTTCAAAGAGGGATAAAGAATAATGAAAGCTAAATTGATGAGTATTACAATACTGGCATTTCTAACAACATCACTGTTTTTATTAGCCCCAGTAAACGCAAGCACATTCCCGAATTTGCCTGAGGACCCAATAGATCTCGTGCTCACGGTAGGTCCCACCAAATGGCCTGGAACCGTAGCCCTTAGTAATGTTCCTGTGGGAGATTACGATGTTACAAACTCGCCTCCAAGTTACACTGCATGGTGTGCTCAACTTTTAAACTGGATTGACCCTGGCACAGCTTATTCAGCCACGCTCGAATCTAGTCTTGATCTTATGCCACAAGAAACCTGGAACAAAATTAACTGGCTCTTAAACCAAGAAGTAGAAAAAGATTTGGATGTTCAAATTGCAATATGGCTTCTTTTAGGATACACTGAAGCTGAACTAGCAACTCACGGTTACACTGATTTAACTGCTGCTCAAGTTATGTTTAATGACGCAAACAACCATGATGGGTTTATTCCATCCACTGGTCAAATATTAGTAGTGTATTGCAGAATAGCCGAAGAGTATCTTGATACAGGAGAAGAGGCACAAGACCTGTTAATCGAGCTTGAAATTCCAGGCGAATATGAAGGTTTGACGCCAGGTTTCTGGAAGAATTGTAAATTAGTTTGGGTGGGATATTCAAGAGATGGGTCTTTCTTCAACACTGAATTTGGCACTAGTATAACTATTAATCTAGGTAAACACGATCCAAATGGCGATCCAACATTCGATAAAGCACTTAGGGCAAGAAACGGAATAAACGAGGAAGAAGGAATTTATGATGCTCTAGTTAGGCATGCAGTTGCCGCATTGTTAAATGCTGCACATCCTGATGTTAATTATCCAATGACTGAAGCAGAGATAATAGCTGCTGTAGCTGAAGCAATAAGCAATGGTGACACCGTTTTAGATGCTGAACCTCTAAAGGATATGCTTGAATCTTATAATGAGCTTGGTGGCGGCATAGACGCCCACGGCAATCCGATTTAAGGAAAGTAGCCGTTACCAAAAAGTATCCCCTTTTTTTCCAATTGTGACAAGTAACCTATTAGGTTAAATCGAATGTTAGATCATCTTCAAGAAAATGGACTTTTAGGAATAGACATTATAAATATAAATGATGAGTCACATCTTATTTGGAGGCCCTAATATTAGAGATTAGAAATTATCCTGTGTTTGGTGATGACTTAGATGTTGGATCAAAAACTTTGGAGACTCGGTACTGCCAAAGCAATTAGACTTTTGCAGCTTCTTTTCTTGTCTATTGCGCTGTGGTTTATCTATTGGGCACACATTTATGAGTTGACCTATTGGAACAAAACATTGCTAGAATCCTTTCAATCGAACTTTCCAAACGTTTTGGTTTACTCAATTTTAATAATTGCTGTAATCTATCTTGAATCCCAATCGAAAAGACACCGTCGCATTTCAATGGTCCCTTCTTCTGTTAAGACTCGCGAAATTTCAATGTCCACTTCTTCTGTTAAGAGTCTGGAAGAGTTACAAAAAGAAAACGAGCAATTGAAATACGAACTGATGAAGTCCAAAAAATTGCCTTCTAACAAAATCGGAATAACCCTTCTTGTCGCTGGAGCACTGCTACTCGTTGCTTCCGTCGTGACCTCCTCAATTATTCTTGCTTTTATAGGATTAGGTCTGACCTTCTGGGGAGCCCTCTTCCTTTTCGTCAGGTCAACCAAATTCGTAAAAAGTCCCATCTTAAATGCCACCGCTATATCACCCTACACCACACTCGACAGAATAATCGATGACCTAAACTACAAAGGAAACCCCGTATACATTCCTCCATATCCAAAGGACACATATCTTCCAGAACATCTAGCAGGCCTAAAAGACATGGTCGTTTTCATTTCAGCCAAAGATTCCACAACTATGCCTACCATCGAAGAAATGGCAAAAAAGCAATTTATGGTCAAAAACCCTGAAGGAATATGCATTACACCTCCAGGCTCCGGTCTCGTAAGCCTGTTTGAAAAAGAGTTAAGAGCTGATTTCACAAAGATCGACCAAGAGAGCTTTTATGAGGGTCTACCAACAGTCATAGTAAATAACTTGGGGTTAGCTAGCGACTTTGAGATAAAAGTTGAAAAAGAATTCATTCATGTAAAGATCACTGATTCAGTCTACAACCATCTTTACTCCAAAAACCAGAACCTAAAAACCATTCACTCCGTTGGGTGCCCGTTAACAAGCGCCGTCAGCTGTGCCTTAGCTATAACCACCGGAAAACCTGTAACCATAACCAAAAGTAAAATTTCTCAAGATCTAAAAACCATCGAAATATGGTATCAAATCATAGAAGGTTAGACTAGTGCAGTTTCCTCTTTCCATGTCCGACATCAGCCTCTGGATAGCAATCACTGCAATAATTTTACTTATAACCTCAGAATTACTGTTCTCACACTCAGGACACCTAAACTTTCCAATAGACAAAACACGCCTGCGACTTGCAGCTCTCATCCTCGGTGCAGCATTCGCGGTTACAGTTTTACTACGAGCAATTTCCCCCTCCGTAATCTAAATTTAGCTTTGAAAGAGGAAAAACGCTTCTTCCAACCTGCATCCCCTTTATTACACCCGCTTGGAAAAGCAAGAATCACTTGATTATTCCTAGGCTTTCCCTTGGCTCTTCCTATAGGAAAAATGTTGATCTTAGAAGTGCCTAAGCAAAATAGTGGCGAGTTTAACTCTTTGACTTTAGGAAACATCCGAAATTTTCGGACAAGCAGACAGAAATCAGACAAGCATGTGGATATGTATGCAAAATGTTGCCTTATTTTTTTGGATCTTCATTTAATTATGCCCAATTCTTACAGTTCACTTTGATGGAGCTGCCCAAAAGCCAATTGTCAATTGACAATTGTCTAATGTCACCTGACAGAAATTGACAGAAAAGTGACATGTACAGGGGACGGTAAGGATACGGGTTGCCTAAACATCCCTAAACCATCCTTTTCTTGTCACTTTCTCGTCAACTGACAAAAATACACTGTTGTATCAAATCGAAGTAAACTAAATATCAAGTGCTACTAATCATCATCAAAATACAACTCTTCTAATTAGCAAAAAATATTGAAAGGGGAAGGGGAGGTTCCATCCGCGGAACTATTTCTGTTAGCTGCTGGTTCCAACTATGGTGATGTCGAAGCTGAAGCTCGTTATGTCTGCTGTGATGTCTGGCGATACCGTTAGGGTGAATGTAATGTGGACTACTGCATCTGGATTGATGGGGGTTTCATTATAGTTCCAATCGAAAGTAAGGTATTCTGTGACGTCTGGGGATGTGGGATACCACTCTGAAGTTTCCAGAGATAGTGTTATTGCCGAGCTTCCCTCGTTTTTGATGTAGCAATCTATGTTTTTGCTTCCTCCGGGTTCAAGTGTTCCCCATGGCAAAGAAGTTAGTGAAATGGTACATTCGGGGTTTGAATAAACGCCGATTTCGGCAGTAGTTTGTATCTGTATTGATCCTGCGCTGGATAATGTTTTGCTTGTTTGAGCTGCAGGGAATGCTTGGCTTACTAGAGATAAACCCAATGTGTAAGTGATGAGTATAAGCATGGCGCCGGTTATTATGGATTCTTTACTCACCATTGATTACACCTTGTTATACTATGTATTAAGACTTAATAAACATTCTCGTTTAAACGATCTACACATATACAGTTCTTACCAGATTCTAAAAAAACGTGCATAACTATCCACAAAACGAACAGAACAAATTCATTAATTCTAGTAACATTTTCAGCTAAACTTGGTTAAGCTGAGGTTTAACCTCTTCGCTTTCGCCATAGCATTCCATAATTCTGTAGCAACCTAAGCACCTCTCCGAAACAGACCCGTCATCACCAATCTTTCTTATGTACCCAAATCCACGCGGACATTCTGCATAACCATTTTGAGGATTTGATGCAATTTTTTCTGGGCTTACAACTTTTGCTATTGACCGTCTGAAAAATTGTTCATCAGGAATTTTCGATAACTTTGCCCAGTATAGCACTATCAGAACTATGACTGCTATAACCAAAATAATATCAATTGCCGTCACTTCGAAAGATAGCATATTCATTCAGTTTTTTCCTTTGGCGCTTCTATCTATATAGATTTGATGAATTCGGCATATTTAGCCACCTTACGAATTAACAAATAGTATTGTTAATATTTGTCAACAAGAATAGGTGAACACTAAGGAATGTTTGAGGAAACAATTCATGTATGCTGTTGGACACTTCGCTCTAGGATACCTAACCGGAAAGCTGACAGCCAAATCTCTAAATATCAACATTAATCTCCCATTATTGTTCCTTGCATCAGTTTTTCCTGACATCGACATACTAATACCTGGTTTGGTACATCGGGGACCTCTACACTCCGTGATACTTTTCTGTCTCGTCTTCCTACCCATATTTGCAATCTACAAAAAAAGAGCTGCACCATACTTCGTAGCAGTAATCCAGCACATCATAATCGGAGACTACCTAATAGGCGGAGACCTGCAACTACTATGGCCATTAACCAC
>Ga0315549_1002172_pt1 | contig 19093 bp, 18 predicted proteins | sample SalMarSW160200MG_FD_203101 | JGI IMG/M metagenome (GOLD analysis project Ga0315549, IMG submission 203101) | Salt marsh sediment microbial communities from the Plum Island Ecosystem LTER, Massachusetts, United States - Salt Marsh Sediment SW1601-200 ... | reverse complement strand
AATCAATAAAAAAAAGCCCATCACTACCAAATGAATTTGGTGTGAGGGCAAGCAAAAGTCCCTGTAAAACAGGGGCTTTTACCGACTCAGATGGGATTCCGTTAAACGGAACACCCACTATTTTAATCTTAGCAAATTCAATCTATTTTGTCAAGAGTTGATTGATTTTGGCTCGAGTTTTGAGTCCGACAAAGCCAGTGCCATTTGTCAAGTCCAGTGGAATTAAAATATCCTGAGCATATTTCTCCTGAAAACGAATTACAGCTGATTTGGTAAGAGAAAGAAAGTTTCCAGTAACCAGACCTTCGGGATAAATATCCGGGCCTTGTGATTTTAAGAAGTTCTGAAGGCATTTAACATCTTCGCTGTTCAATCCATAATATAAGTTGGTGTTAAAACTACATGATGCTGGTTCTGGCAATGGCTTTTTATCTTCTTTATTTAAAATAGCAATTATCTTTACCCTTATTTTAGCGATTTCAGCTTTCAAAAACTCAATCCTGGCTAACAAATTATTAATTAGATTATCTTCTTCTTCAGGTCTTTCAATTGAAACAGACCAGGAAAAAGAATAAAAAGAATCGCTATCTAATTTATTTACTACTGGAATAATAAAAAGAGAGGTAATTTCTGTTCCAAAATCCTTAATATAAATTTCTCCCTGCGAACCATGTATTTTAAGGAAATCAATAATATAGTTCCCGCTCCGATTCTTAATAATATAAGGAACTTCAAAAAATTCAGCGGAATTACTGATAAATTCTAATTTTAAATTTCCGCTGCCTCCAATAATCTTATACCAATTACCTTTCCAATTCTTTGTTACATCTCCAATAGTTAACATGCTTTCTCCTGTTAAAGGCAGAAAGTTAATTTTGGATGTAACATGAAAATTCTTAAGATTAGGGCTCTTGTAACAATATTTGCTGCCATAGTTACAGTCATTAACTAAAACAGCAATTACCCAATCCAAAAAAATCTGAGAAAAGTTTTCCTCAAAACCATTTTTTTCCAAAGCATAATTTATGCTTTTAATGCCAGTTTCTGGAGAATGCAAAGAATCAATTAAAATCTCAATCCCATAATGGTCAACTAAATATTGAATAAAAAGACTTATAGCTCCATAATCATATTTTGTGTTTTGCCAATCAATTATTGAATCAGAAGGATTATCAGAAAAAATTTGAATCCTTCTTTCTAAATTACTTTCTTTATAATCATCATAACCAATTAAAGTGGGGGCATATTCTGCCCTGGCTTCATTAAGCCAAATTTCCTCGATAACGCCGTAGGTATTTTCTTTTTGATGAAAAGTAATTAAATGAGTAAATTCATGGGCTAAAAAGCTTTTAGCCAAAGGACTTCTGATGTGTTCTGCATTAAGATAAATCATTTCTCTTTCATTAGAGTCAAAAATCTGAAGTTTAGAATATTCATCATTAGAACGAAAATATCCACCAGCGCTTTCTTTCATTGGATGAATTAAAATAGTTATTTGAGAATCCTTGTCAATTCCTGGATTCCATTCTGGACCAAAAGTAGAAGTAAGAATGGGGTAAATCTTATTATCAAATTCCTGTCCTAAACTGCTTAAGGCCTGATAAATTTCGTTTTGAGGCGTAAAGTTCCACCATTTTTCATCAACATAAAAATAAAGTTTGGAGGTTTTTTTTACTAAAATAGCTGTTAATTCTTGTCTTTCTGACAAATCATAAGACGGGTCAACATAAAAAACCTGTTTTTCCCCAACAGTATCAGCGCTTACACTAACTGCTATGCCTAAGAGTAAAATTAAACTAATGATGAAAACAAATTTCTTCACCCCCACACCATAACAAACACTAGTGCCTTTGACACTAAAATACGAAGTATGTGTTTGTCCTTCACTACCAAATTTTGGTGTGAGGGTTTGTTTGGTGTGGGGGTTCATATTTCTTTATTCTATCATTTATTATATGATGGCACAAGTTTTTTTAAAATGTTAATTATTTCTTCTTGATTGTTTTGACGCGCAAATATTTTTAATTTTTCTAATTGTTCATCTAATTCTATCTCATTAACTTTTGAAAGCCGAGCCATAAAAATATTTTTATTTTGAGTAGCTATGGTTCCTTCTTCAGCTGTTAAAATTTCTTCAAAAAACTTTTCGCCAGGCCTTGGCTCTGTAAAAACAATAGGAATATCCTTATCTGGTTCAAATCCAGAAAGCCGAATTAATTCTTTTGCCAAATCCAGAATGCTTATAGGTTTTCCCATATCTAAGACAAAAACTTCTCCGCCTTTGCCAATTGAACCTGCCTGCATTACCAAAAGCACTGCCTCTGAATTAACCATTATATATCTTTTCATTTCAGAATGAGTAACCTCAATTGGCCCTCCTTTTTTTATCTGTTCCTTAAAAATTGGAATTACACTTCCCCTGCTGTCTAAAACATTGCCAAAACGAACTGAAATAAACTTTGTATTGTTTTTTTGGTTTAATAATTGACAAATCATCTCTCCTACTCTTTTTGTTGCCCCCATTATAGACGTTGGATTAATTGATTTGTCAGTAGAAATAAAAACAAATTTCTCTATCCCATATTTTAAGGCTGCTTCAGCAACAATTTTTGTGCCAAAGATATTATTCTTCACTGCTTCATCTGCCTGCCTTTCCATTAAAGGAACGTGCTTGTAAGCAGCAGCGTGGAAAACTATGTTTGGCTTGAATTGTTCAAAAATATGATTTATTTTTTCTTCATCTCTAATATCAGTTATCAAAGATTTAATTGGCAAGAAATTAAGCTCTTGAATGGAACTTAGCTTCTTTGAAATATTGAATATGCCGGTTTCATCTTGGTCTAATAACAAAAGCAGAGAAGGTCTAAATTTAGCTACTTGCCTTGATAATTCAGAGCCGATAGAACCAGCGGCTCCGGTTATTAGAACTACTTTGTCATTAATAAAGTTTTGAAGCGGCTGCATATCCAAGATAACTTGTTCTCTTCCCAATAAATCTTCAAGTTGAATTTCTCTAAGATGTCTAATAGAAACTTGACCGTTAATAATCTCTGCTAAAGGAGGAACAATTTTAATTTTCCTAAGGCCTGCTTTTCTTCCCATTAAAACAGCGTTTTTAATAGTTTGGGAACCAACTGAAGGCAAAGCAATAATCATTTGTTCTATTTGTTTTTCTTTAACTATTTTAGGAATATCGCTAATTCTGCCTAAAACTTTTAATCCATGAATAATTGCTCCCTGTTTCGCAGAATTATCATCAACAAAACCCAAAAGCAAGTAAGAACCGCTTGAAGTCAAAATACTCCTTAAAATCTGTTCACCAGCATCACCAGCTCCTACAATCAGAGTTTTTTCTTTCTCTTGTTTCGTTTTTCTTTTATTAGAAGTTTGTAAATATACTCTTTTGGCAAAACGGATTCCTCCGCAGAATATAAAAATAAGGAAATAACTGATAAAAAGAGTAGATCTAGGGGAGCTTTGAAAGTTTTTTAAAATAAAAAATGAAACAGTAAAAAAACCAAAACTTAATATAACAGCTTTAGCCAAAGAAATAAGTTCATCGGCGCTCACATAAGACCAGGAAAAAGAATAGAGACCGAAATAATAAAAAATCGGCAAGCAAAAAAGCAAAGCCAAGAAAATCATTGTTTGCAAAGTTCCCTGGTCTAAATATTGAGCAGGAATTATTCCATCAAATCGCAAAAGAAAAGCCAATAAAACAGCCAAGCTGATTAATAAAATATCGGCAATTAAAAAAATAAGTGTTTGCTTTTTCATTGTTTTATTATTTTTTTAAGTGTTTCAACTATATAATCAATTTGTTCTTCCTGCAAATTATTATAAAAAGGCAAAGCAATAGTTCTTTCAGAAACATATTCACAATTTGGAAAATCACCCTGCTTAAACCCAAACCTTTTTTTGTAATATGGTTGAAGATGAATAGGATAAAAATAATTTGAGCACTCAATCCCCCTCTCCCTCATTTCTCTAATTATTCTATCTCTATCTTCTTGCTCGTATTTCTCATTCAATCTAATAACATAAACAAACCAACTGCTCATATTATTAGGAAGCTCAATTTCTTCAAAATCTTTTAATTTTTCATTATATAAAGAAGCAACCTTGGCCCTCTTTTTCAAAACCTCTTCTATTCTCTGCAATTGGACAATGCCCATTGCTGCGCAAACTTCCGGCATTCTGTAATTATAACCCAAACGAATATGCTCAAGCCATTTATTATTATCCTGCCTTCTTCCCTGATTTCTTACTGAATAACAAAAATCAGAAATCTCTTTATTATCGGTTAAAACTACTCCGCCCTCGCCAGCAGTGGTAATTTGTTTATTAGGAAAAAAACTAAAAATTGCCGCATTTCCAAAACTGCCGCATTTTTTGCCTTTACCCCCACCACCAAAATTTTGGTGTGGGGACAAGTATTCTGAACCTAATGCTTCAGCTGAATCCTCAATTAAATAAAGATTATATTTCTTAACAATTCTTGTTAGCTCATTCCAATCTGCTGGATATCCAAAAACATCTACAGCTAAAATTGCTTTTGTCTTTTTGGTAATCTTCTTTTCAATCTTTGAAGTATTAATATTCAAGCTTTGGGGATCAATATCTACAAAAACCGGCTTGGCTCTTTCATATAAAATACAATTTGAAGATGAAATAAAGGAAAAGGGAGTAGTAATCACTTCATCATTATCTCTAATATCTAAAGCCCTAATTATCAAATGCAAAGCAGATGTTCCATTATTTACTGCTATTGCATATTTTCTTCCAACATATTCAGCAATCTTTTTTTCAAATTCTTCAACTTTTGGACCTAAGCTTAATATAGTAGTTTCTAAAACTTCTTGAACCGCTTTTCTTTCCAAATCCGTAATATCTGGTTGAGATAAAAGAATTTTACACATAAAGATAAATTAATAATCCTAATAAAACTGATATTGTTTGCAAAAAATATGAAATGAAAACTGTTTTTCTTATTGAAAATCCTTTATTTATCATTTTATCGTAAAAATGTTCTCTATCCCCTAAAAATATTGACTTCTTTTTTAATAATCTTCTGATATTGGTAAATATCCCGTCAAAAAGAGGCAGGCCTAAAATAAATATTAGCCCCAAAATACTGGAAAAACTATATGGTTTGGAAAAAATCATTGCCAAAACAGCTAAAATAAATCCTAAAAAATAAGCGCCTGAATCACCCATAAAAATTTTGGCTGGCGGGAAATTAAAAATCAAAAATCCCAAAATCGCACCAATTAACACCAAACAAATCAAAGGAACTAAGCTGTTTAGCGGACTGCCCAAGAGAACTAAATTACTTAAAATAAGAAAACTAATTAAAGAAATTATTACTACTCCACCAGCAATCCCGTCCATTCCGTCTTGGTAATTTATTGCATTAATTAAGACAAAAATATACACAAAAGTTAAAATGAATTCAACCTTCATCCCAACTATTAAAAGAATTAAGGCGCTTAATCCAGAAAATAAAATAAGAAATATAAATTTATAAATAGGCTTTATTTTTACTTTATCTCTCCATTTTAAATCATCTCTAAAACCAAGTAGAAAAATCAAGACCCCGCCAATCATTATACCAAAAATCTGCCAAATAAAATTTCTCTCCAGAATCATTTTCAAAGAAAAAACAATTATCACAGTCAGAATCATTGCTAAACCGCCTAAACAAGAGATTGATTTTTGATGAATTTTTAAAAGGTCTTTTGTGGCCAAATCATAAATTTTATACCTATCTCCTATTTTCCAAAGCAAAAAAGTCAAAACTAAAGAAACAAGAAAGAAAATTATTAAAAAAAGCAAATAATTCATAGTTTACAAATATAAATTCTTGAAGGCATATCTTGATGAACAAAACTTTTAGAATAAAACTTAAAACCGTTTTTCTCATAAAATTTTATGGCTGACTTAAGTCCTTCTCCGACTATTACTCTTATATGTTCCACTCCATTTTTTCTCATTTTAGAGAAAAATTCATCTAAAAGCTTTTTAGCCACGCCCCTGCCTTGAAATTGAGAAGAAACAGCAAATGAAACAAGCTCTGTCTCTGGTAATTTTTTTTCTTCCTGTTTAGCATATTTTGTAGTTTCTAAAATTTTTTTCAGTGAATTGATATTAAAAACTTTTTTAAATAAAATTGGAGTGATTTTAATAATATATTTTCTGACAAATCCTCTATAGAATTTCTTTAAATCTATACAGCCGCTTATAAATCCGATAATTGAACCATTGTCCTCAGCTACTATTAAAAAAGCATTTGGCGAGTCAATCATTGCTGAATAAAAATAAAAAAGAAATTTTTCGCCTAATTCTGAAAGAAACCCTAATTTAATCTCTTGGGCGTGAATTTTTGCCACTCCTGAACAATCATCTTTATTAGCTAATCTAATAATCATAATTTCTCTCTGATTAATCGCTTATATTCTGTTTTTATTCTACTAAAAATTATTCTTTCGTCAAATTCTCTCAAAACTTTCTCTCTTCCCTTTCTCCCCATTTCTCTTGCTTTTTCTGGATTATTAAACAAATAAAAAATAGCTTCTGCTAATTTTTCTGGATTTCCTGTTGGAATTAAAATTCCGGTTTCACCATTTTCCACTACTTCTCGACATCCTCTAATATCAGTAGTTATTACTGATTTCTCCATAACAGATGCCTCAATAATTGAAATACCTAGTCCCTCTCGGTACGATGGTAAAACAAAAATATCCATTAAAGCATAAAGTTCATCCACATCTTCTCTTTCTCCTAAAAAGATAACATTGTTTTGTATACTATATCTTCTAACAATGTTAGGATCTATAGCATCTCCTTTTTCAGGTTCTTCGGACCCAATCACTAAAAGCAAAGTATTGGGAAATTTATTAAGAACTTTTCTAAAGGCCCTAAAAAGGTCTAAATATCCTTTTTCTTCAACTAATCTAGCAACAATTCCAATAACCCTGGCATCTGGATTTATGCCAAGCTGCTTTTTTTTGCTTAAAATAAATTCTTCAGAAAATCTTTCGAGACTAAATCGTTCTATATCAATCCCTCCACCAAAATATTTAATCAAATCACGCTTACAAATCTTTTCTTTAATTGCTGTTTCTATATCTTCTTTATTTACGAAAAAAATAAGGTCTGAACACTTTGCTGCTATTTTTTCTATTAAAATAAAAAACTTCCTTTTCATCAAAGAATCTTCTTTTTGAAAATAAAAACCGTGAATAGTATTTACAATTATGGAAACACCAACCATTTTAGCAGCCAACTGACCAAGTAAACCGGGTTTCGGAGTATGAGTATGAATAATATCAAATTTCTCTTTTTTAAAATAAAAAAACAACCTAACAAGGACAATTAAATCAGAAATAGGACTAATTTTCCTTTTAAATTTTATAGTTTTTACTTTCATCTCCTCTTTCTCGATGTCTTTTATCCATTTTCCAGAAGAACAAACAGCGCAAACATCATAACCCTCTCTCTTGAGAAATTTTATTTGACTAAACAATATAAATTTTATTGTAGTGTCTATACTAGTTATATAACAAATCTTCATATTTTTTTAAGAACATTTCTCTTTTTTGAAAAATATCTTTTTAAAAATATTTTAAAAAACAAAGGGCATTTAAGAGAAAGATAAGTTCTCAAAAAATAAATATAATAAAACTCTGAATAACCTCCTCTTTTTATAGCTTCTCTTTGGAGAAAAAGCATATATTTTAGCTGTTCTTTATTCTTACTAAAAGAAATCATCGTAGGTCGATATCTTTTTTTTACTAAAAATAAAGGTAAGTTTTGTCCTCTGGCAACTCTTAAAATTCTAAACCATAGTTCATAGTCCTGACTAGTTTTGAATCTTTCATTATACCTCCCTATCTTATCTATGATTTCTTTTTCTATCATTACTGAACTATGAATAAAAGGATTCCTTTTAATAAGAGTTTTTTTTATTGCTTGAGAGGAAACAGGCACAATTTCTTTTCCTAAAATTTTTGCCTCTTGAGCTATTAAATAACCAAAAGTGCCTAAAACTTTGATTTCCGGATGATTTAATAAATATTCAATCTGTTTTTCCAATCTTTGAGGTAAAGAAATATCATCAGCATCTTGACGAGCAATATATTTACCATGAGCTACTCTTATTGCCTTGTTTAAAGATTTAGTTAAACCAATATTTTCGTCATTAGTAATTATCTTAATCCGAGGGTCTCTTTTTGCGTAATCTCTTAAAATCTCCGGTGTTCTATCAGTAGAGCCATCGTCAACAATAATGAATTCAAAATTTTTGTAAGTTTGCTCCAGAACACTTTCAATTGACTTACTCAAAAATTCTGCTCCATTCCAAGTTGACAAAATTATAGAAATTGATGGTGAATACCTCATGATATTAAACCAATTGTTTTAAATATCTGCTCAAATCTTTTCTCATAGGTGTGCTCTCCTAATGTCCGTTGATAACCAGCCATTGCAATCTTTTCCCGCTCCTCATCGTGCTCTAAATAATACCTTATTTTTTCAATAAGTTCATTAATATTTTTGTAACAGACAATCTCTTTATCAATTTGGTAATAATCTCCTAAATTATCACCATAACCACTTAATAAAAAACCACCACATCCCGGAACTTCAAAATTTCTGCCCTTGATCTGTTCTCGTCTTTTTCCTAAAATGGATTTAAAATTACCAAACCAATAATGAGGTCTATCAATTTTGATTGACTTATCGCTTCTTCTTTTCAAAAATATCTTAACAATTGATTTCAAAAAGTAAACACTAGAACTTTTAGTTAAATTAAGATTAATTTTGCTTTGGGAAAATATTTTTATCATTTCTTTTTGAGAAATTCTTCCGTTTGGCCAGCCCTTGCCCCAACAATTTATATCTATGCCAGCTTTCTTGATCCTCTTAATAATTTTCTTTCGATTCCCGTGAGGTTTTCCTACAAAACTAACATCATAAATTTTTGGTAAATTTACCCCGTTAGAGACACCTTCTCTTTGAATCTTCTCTTTATCTGTAGAACCTCTAGCGGGGTTTAAGGGTTTATACAAAAAATGGTTATAAGCCCATTGAGTTTTAACCACATTTCTATAGCCAATTTTATAATATTTCTCTACTGCTTGAGAATCAGTGGTTGATATCCAATTAAAATAAAATGCCCAATACTTAGAAAAATTATCAAATCTCCAATGATCGTCAGTAAACCAGTTCAAGATTATAGCCATGCTTTTATTAGTAATTTCTCTTATTGTTTCTTTTTTTATCTCATCAAAAGAAATACAAAAAAAGCAAAAATCCGGTTTTTCTTGAAAAACTCTCTCAATCAACATTTTGTTCATTGCATCACGTCCATTCTCAAGCATTATTTCATCAAAAGGAAAGTAAACTACCTGATGCTGTTTATTGTTCATTTTTATTAAAGAATCATAAAAATTATAGTGAGCAAAACTAAAACCTCTTTTAGGATCACCATAATCATATTTCTTTGCTATATAAAGAATTTTCATTGTTTTGGCACCAATTTTTATTTTTAAAAAGTCAAATACATTTACTTTGTAAACAAAAATAATCCACAAGCATATTTAGAATTTTTTAGAAGATTTATATTAATATTTTCAATAAATTCTCCTCTATCATTCACACTAGATAACTCTTTCAATTTTAAGTCGGCGAAATATTTAATAATAGTTTCTGGATCGTGGATTCTATGAGCGTTAAAACATGTTCTCTCTTTCCCAACAGGAACTGAAAAGTATAAATTTCCATTAACTGCTAAAATTCGGGATAATTCTTTACATGCTTTTTTAGTTCCTAAAGGATCTAAACGGTCGCCATATCTTCCCAAACCAACATGTTCTGCGACATGAAGACAAGATAAAGAATCTATTGAATTATTTTCAAAAGGCATGTCTAATATATCGCCTTTCTTTGCTATTAAATCTTTTAAACTTGCCTTTAACGGTCTAATATCTATAAAAGTAACTTTTGCAATAGTGCTTAATAATCCAACCCATCTAAGTTCAGACCCAACATCAACATGATTTTTAACTCTGCTTTCTTTTATTTTTCTAAATGCCCAAACGCCTTGATAAAAATAATGTGGATCAAAAGAAGTCGTCAATGTATTATCATTAACTCGTAGATAAAAATCATGTATTTTAAGCTTTTCTGCATTAGCTAAATTCCTATAATTTTTAAAGGATTTGTAAAATTCTTCTAGTTTTGAAATATTTTGAACCTTTAAATTTCTAAATAATCTATTCATCCTAGCTTTTGATTTTTTATAAAAGCTTATCTTTCTGGCTGGTTTTCCAACTAATCTAATTGGATGCTCCTTAAGTCTGTTGAACCAAACATATCTATCCTTAGAACTCATAATGTAATCAAGATCTTCCTTATTAATTAAGTCTAAAAAAGGAATTAAAACCTGAAGAGCTGTTAAAGAGGTTTTCCCTTGTCTGTATTTTTTAATCCAGTTTGATTCATGGCCGTGACGATGATAATAATAAGAATTAGGCATAACCACCATCTTGGAACCAGTTGCCAGCTGGCGAAAACCAAATCCCCAAGAACCTAGCCAAATTCCTTCCGGATATCCACCAGCCCTTACCCAGCTTTTTTTGGTAAACATATAATTCCCGCTATATCCTGGATTTTCTTCACCAGAAAAATAGTCTTCTAGAAATATCTCTTTTGACTCAAACCTCCATTTTTTAGTAACTTTTCTTATATCTTTTTGAAAATAGTAAAGCTCTTGAAAAGCAACAACATCAGCATCAGATCTAATCAAAAAATCCTTTAATTTTTTAATGCTTCCTGGGACTAAAAGATTATCAGCATCTAAAGAAAACAAAATTTGGTTTTTTGCGTTTTCGATTGCTGTGTTCCGAGCCGATGATTCTCCTTTATTTCTAAGATGAGTTATAACTTTTATTGCTGGATACTCTCTTTTTAATTCCTCTAAAACCTGGGCTGTATTATCAGTTGAACAATCATTAACAATAATTAATTCGTCGCCCTGTTCAAAATTCCCTTCCATAATTGATTTGACTGACTCCCGGATAAAGTTCTGATAATTATAAACTGGGATAAAGAAACTAATCATAAACATTTTTTAATTCTTTAATAACTAAAGGACACCACTTTTGGTAGCAAAGCTGATTTTCCCAAACTACTTGTGCCTCTTTACCCATTGCCAGTAAATCAGAATTGTTGAACGAATCCAATAATTGATTTAATCCTTTTACTTTATTTGAATACAAACTAATTTTATTCCAGTCAATAAATTTCTTAAATGGTCGCGTATCTATATCGCCAATCAAAAATGGTGCTACGCCGAGTTGCATTGCATCATAAAATCGAAATGAATCTCCTCCAACGCCTCTAGGACAAAGAACAAGATAGCTTTCCAAAATGTTTTTAACAAACCTTTTTTCATTACACACCAACTTAGCAATAGCCCTTCTTGTTAATTTGCTAGAATCAGATATATAAACATCTTTTCGGGAGCTTAACTCCTTAAACATCTTTTTTCGAATGTGGTGATTTTTAAAAGAACCGATAAAACCAGCTAAATATTTTTTATTGAGCAAATGATCTATTTCTTTATAAAAAGGAGAAAGTAAAGGAATATCAATGCCTTTCTCAGATTGACGAGAAGAAAGAAAAAGAACGGTTTTACCCATATCAACCAAAGGACCCAGCGCATACTGAGAAACAGTAAAAGTCTTTTTATCATCTAAAATAACTCTTTTAACTTCTCTTTGAAGCTCAGCTAATCCGGTTTTAGCATAATCATGATTAATATGCCAATTAGTCCAAAAAATAGGAAGATAATGCCAATCTGATTCTTCCGGCTTACTTACCCTTAATTCTTGATGTTTTAACAAATAGATAAGGAAATCTTGCTCCATTCCGTAATCTTTGCTATAAATAGGATATCTAAAAGGAACCGAACCCGGCTGAAAAATTTTGTCTATGGGTAATATATAAATTTTCATTTATTTATTATTTCTTTATTTATTATATAAATTGTTCATAGATGTCTTTTCTTAAAAAAGTGTAATCTGACTCCCCTTTTTTTGCTATCATAATATAATTATGTTTCAACAAATTTTTGATAGTATTTTGCATTTTTTTCTTTTCGTCAAATTAATTTGATATCTAAATCATCTTGAACAAGTGATTTAATAACCTCATGTTCTGCGCCCTCAATATCAAGCTTTAGCAGATCTAATTTCTTATGATTAAGCCTCTTCATTATTTGAGACAAGCTTTTACATTCGGCTTCAAAATATTTATTTGTTTTTTGTAAATTTAGAATAGAATGTGAGATATGTTTGGAATTCTTAGGAACGAAAAATTTTTTTACCCCTGTCTTTGACCAAATCCCATAATCAAAATAATGGAGTAAGGGTAATTTTTCCGAATCTATATTATAATATAGATTATCAATATTATTAATTTTCATTTTTTTACCTTGCAGTATTGTTTTTTTGAATTCTTGGAAATGCTTTTTAGCTCTTGGTGTTGGGTCAAAAATATAAACTCTGCACCCAAACCGATCAGCTAATTCACAATCGAAGCTGATGTCTTCTCCCGCACCAACACAGTAACAAATTGAGTAAACATCTATAAGTTCTGTTGGAATAATCCAACCCCCATAATCAGTGCCTAATTTTTCTAAATTCTTAACCTTATGAATCTTAAATCCTTTTTTAATCCCCCAGTAAAGTTTTCTTAGTTTCATTTTCTAAAATATAATTTTATTATTACCAATAAATTTTTTTTTAGTTTATTCTCAAATATCATTTTAATTCTACATAGCATATCCAGGTATAATGGATTAATTCATCAAAATAAACTTGTAAATACTCATTTTCAACATTTTTATAGAGAGGTTCAGGTGTTGGATACTTTTTATCATCCCATTTATCACCCCATCTCGTTCTTTCTGATTTTAATACAGGTGGGAATTCGTAGTATACTTTTAAAACATCTTTTAGATAGTCAGCATCTTCACCCCCCTTTGTTGCAAAAGCCTTTTTAAGACTATAACAATCACCTTGGCATGGAGGATAGTTATCTTCAAACATCAACATTTTAAATCCATTTTCTTTGGCAAATTTTACTCTTTCCACAACGTCTTGATGGTCATCAAAAAAACATAAGGTTTTTTCTTTTGGTATATCATTCCAATCTATATCAAAAAAATCTATGTTATGATAAATTACTTTCTCGGAAATATATTCTCTTAGTCCTAAATCAATATCTATAGAATGGATCTTTGCATTTGGAGCCGCTTTTTCAAAAAACCAAGTACCTTGCCCTTTCCAAGTCCCACTTTCTATAATACATTTTGGTTTTAAAAATTGTATGGCAAACCACGCTGAAAACATATGTGGGGATTTCATCCCCCAATAATTATCTTTAATAGGTCTATTTTTATAAAGTTCGGAAAATTCTTTTAATTTGCTCTTTAAATCACTTCTCGTCCATTTTGATTTACCTATCTGCATTAATTTTATAGTTTTACTCTTCTGTATATTTAGTAAATTGCATAATTTAGATTTAATTTTAGGACATTTAATTGATTTATTTATTAATTCATTAATCTTCTGAGAAAAATCTATTACATTCCGAGCTAAATCCTTCCCAAAAACCAAAGATTTTATGAGAGTTAGACTCCAATCTCTCCCTAAAATTTTTACAACCCAACTCACAATTTTTTTATTCATTCTATGCATCTCTTTTCTATTTTATATCTTTATCTAACCAATTAAATATTGAAACTCTTTGAATAATTATCTCTGTAGGCATTGATAGCGTTTAAATGTTGTTTATCTAATTTGAAATTAATATAACCCCTCTATTTAAATCTCTTAAAGAATATATATTCATTTTATTAAATCTGCAAATATATTTCTGTGTCTACTGCGACAACGGCTAGTTGGAGCGGGACGATATTCAATGGGTATTAATTTTGAAATACTTTGATCTCTTCCATTAAATATAACCTTAGAATAACCAATTAATAATGCTAATTCTCTCAATAATGAGTGGGTAAAAACATTTAGATGTTTATGTTTGTTCCACTCATCAATATAAACACCACTTGCACCTTTTAAAAAATTAGAATCATCACGCATGGATATAATGAGATTGGGCGTATTAATTCTATGAATTGCCCCTTTTTTTAAAACTCGGAGAGCTTCGGCCAGAAATATTATTTGCCCTTTTTGATCCAAATGCTCTATAAAGTCCTCATGAAAAATGACATTAACGGAATTATCTAGAAGTGGCAATCCACGTTTCGTTACATCAAAAATATATAGGTCTGACTTATCTCCTATAATTTCTTTAGGGTAGTATTTGTCCCCGTAGTATTTCAGGTAATTCTCATAGGGTGTATATTTAAGGTCAATGTTTATCCAATCTTTGAGAATCCTGGGACCGCATCCAACATGTACTTTGATAATATCGTTTTGTTCCAATACACTCTTGATTCGTTGGACCAAGGTGGCACTCCTCATCGTGATTTCACCAGCTTCACGTTGTCCCGGTTGTTCTGAATTAATGCGTGATACCTGATACCCCATTGTTTTTAAAAAATATTTAATGCTCCGTTTTATCATGTTTATCATGGCTGTGCTCCAAAGCATGATTATAACCGCATAGAAATGTGCATGAATGCTCCGCGTTATAGACATTCAGCCATTTTTCGCCAATTTCAAAGGCATTAGCAGGTAACGCTGTTTTTTTGCTGTTGGCTACAGTTGGCAAGACATTGATATCGGTTGGACTAAGCAGCCTGAAAAATTTTTGTCCTGCACGTTTCGTTAGTCGTCGTATTCTTTCCACTACTTTCTGGAAAAGAGATTTGATCTTTGCCGGTGGATCCCAACCATAAAAGTAGGCTCGTCTCTTGAGCTCGATTTTTCGTTGTTTCGCATATCTCATACACACACTCTTAGAATTCCCAATTCGTAGTGCTACAGCAGACGTACAATATGCCAAGTTGGCTATCAATGAAATACGAAACCCGAATTCACCATCAACGGATTTCATAAGTGTGTGAAATAATCCAACGAGTGGCAAACTTTTTCTTCGCAACATCAACGGTAGTCCCTGTATAACAAACGGTTTCTTTCCTGAATCAATCCACTCTCTAAAGTATTCTCCGTAAACTTTAAAAAATGCGATGTTTTCTATATTATCAATGTGAGTACCAGCTATACCTCCACTAAGCACATCTATTTCAGGATGTCTCTGCATAAATTCCTTGCATTTCTGGATCATAGGATAGTGAAATACATCATCGTCCGTAATCAATTTGATGAACTCCCCACGCACCATAAGCACGCCCTTATTCCAGGCATGTGCTTCTCCGACATCCGACTCGGATAGAAACTGGTCAATATATCCGGCTTCATACAGTTTCTGCAGATACTCTACAGATCCATCCGTACTTGCCCCGTCCACAACGACAATCTCCTCGCCGGGTTGGCGATTTTCTATCAGCCGAGGCATCGCTTCCTGCAAAAATTCCAGCTTGTTATAAGTTACAACAATATAAGAAAGCGTGTACTCTGTTTTTATATGCATATTTTTATAATAACTCATAATTGAAAGTATACATCTATCTACACTCTTGAATGTTGAGCTTTAACTTCTATCACCTGAAACCCATTCACCAGATCATCAACCCCCTCTTTTATTGTTATAGTAAAGCTTATCGCCCAATTCAGTTTAGTTTACCAGATTTTTAAGCTTTCACCAGTTACAGGAAGCCCAAAAAATATTAATGGTAGTTTGTTTCTATCGTACCTTGATATCTATCCAAGCTAAGAAATATAAAAGTTCCTTGTAGCGGACAAGTTCTTTAATATTAATTGCCGGCCAACCACGAGAAGGCTTGATCATCTGAATAGTATCTGATTCTTTTTTTCTATTTTTACTGCTACGCATCATACATTTGAATAAGGTTTCTTTGTGTCAAAAGCTTTAAATGCCGAGATTAATTCATCTATCCCTTCTTCTACAGTTATAGTAGTTTCGTAACCTAGGCTATTTATTTTTTTATAGCTAACCTCATAATTTCTTTTGTCTGCATCTTTTCTTACCTCGGCATAATGAACATATAAATTCATTTTTTTCTTTAGCATTTCACATATATCTTCTTTGCTGCAATTCATTGTTTCTGAACCTACATTAAATACATTATTCTGCATTTCACTGGCATTTTTTAATCCAAATAAAAATGCTCTACCCATATCGCGAACATGAATAAAGGTACGCTTAAAATGTTTCTCGTAAACTACTAAATAGCCCTCAGTAAATGCCTTGTAAGCAAAATCATTTATTAATAAGTCAAGCCTCAATCTGGGAGATACCCCGAACCCGGTAGCAAACCGATGAATAATTACTTTTCGCCTGTCCATTAATAATTTTTCGGCAATGGTTTTGGTCTGTCCATATAAACTGAGAGGATTAAGCGCGCTCTCCTCGGTACAGACATCTTCGACTGCCCCATAGTTACTCCCGGTAGAAGCAAAAAGAATCAATTGATTTTTAGAGGTTGCTGAAATTATATTCTTTGTACCACCAATATTTACTTCCTCCGCTAACTTAGAATCCTTTCTACAAGCGGGATATCCAACAATTGCAGCTAGAAGTATTATGGCGTCCTGTCCCTTAACGGCATTTTTAATATCACTCAAATTTCTTATGTCGCCTCTTTGGAATTCAAATTTTTTATTTTTAAAAAATGGCATTAGTTGATCCCCTCCATAGATTAGATTATCAAAAACCCGAACATTATAACCTTTGTCAAGTAATTGGGGAATTAAAGAAGTGCCCACATAACCCGCACCGCCGATGATAAGAATTTTCATTTTATTTTTCTACTGACTATTATAAAACAATATTGAAGACTGCCTTGTAATAATTAATAGTTTCTTTAATACCTTTATATATATCGGTAAAAGTAAAATTAGGGTATTTACTCCTGAATAATTTATCGTCGAGCCTTTTGGTCGAAGCACCGTCTTGATATTTAGTATTAAAAACTAACTTGCCACTATATCCGGTCAATTCCTTAATAATTTCAGCTGTTTCTCGGATCGAGTATGCCTTGTTCTGAGCAATATTGATTGGATCTATTTGACTTTTTTTCATCTCAATGGCTCCTGCCAGCATTTTTGCCATATCTTTGACATAAATCCACTCCCGGGTTGGCTTTCCGGTCCCCCATATTTCAAACGCGGGAAGCTTCTCCCTTTTTGCTTGAAGCATGCGGGTAATCATTCCATTTAAAGCATGGGTTTTATTCGGGTCAGTGTAATCACCCGGACCATAAGCGTTTGGAACAAGGAAATTAATAGTTTTAATATTATATTGCATAGCGTAACACTCTGAAATCACAACCCACATTCGCTTACTATTAGCAAAGGACCAAACCGATTTATGCACCGGCCCATTCCACCATTCAGACTCAATTTGGATATCAGCATCGCCCGGGTATGAACAGTTAGAAATAGGATTAATTACTTTAACTTTCGGACAAACTTCCTTAACCGCTCGATAGAGATTTAAAATCATTTGGGTGTTATCATCTACAATATCAGCAGCAAATTCTGTGACATAATGCAGGCTACCAACGTGAGCAGCACAATCAATTATTACGTCAGGTTTTATTTCACTAAAATACTTTTTAGTTAAATCATAATTGGTTAAATCAAGACCATCACGACGTGAAAGAGGAAAGATTTTATGTTCAGAATCTTTCAGGATCTCAACTACATTTTTTCCGACGAACCCATGTCCGCCCAGTATTAATATTTTCATTGTTATCTATCTTTTTTCTAATTAACTTAAACTTATTATATTTTTTTCAATGCAAATCCTTGAATGGGACCTAAAATATTTTCATTTTCAGTGAAGGTAAAAAATTTAGCCATTTTATCCTCAATTTCTTTGGCAGCTTTATCGGAAACGCTGAAAATTTCATCTTTTTTAGCCTGAATCCCAAATCCCTCGAAATTGGCAAACATTTGGGTATAAACTCTAGTCAAGAAATAATATAAAGAAAAACTTTTACGCTCTATCATTTCAAATTTTCCTTTAATACTATTAGAAAATTGTTCATAGTCCAGATACACGTTATGCCAATGTATGCCCACTGGCTTTAATCCAACCATTTCTCTAAGTTGATTAAGCGCCAGCAATCCATCATTGGTATTTTCAATCATTATATAGAGTCCACCAGGTTTCAAACTCTTGAATAGATTATCTATTGCTGCTAATTGATAATCCCAAGATGGTAGGTTAATTATAACTCTTTCAGTTATAACCAGATTAAATTCTTCCTCTAAATTAAGTTTTAAGATATCACCATCTTTAATGATGATATTATTAAGATTACTGTTTAATAAATTTTTTTTTGCTTGTTGCTTTAAATAAGTAGACCTTTCTATGCCAATCACTTTTTTTACCTTTGGCGCAATCGATATTGCGGTAACACCGTCACCGCAACCAATATCCCCAACTATATAATCTTTTTTTAAATATTTTGTTATAAAACCTATTTCCAATTGTTTAAAATTTGCATCAATTAATGATCTTGTATTTGGGTCTTCCCAATATTTACGGTTTTTATCTAATCTAAATTTTTTCATCTTTAACGTCTTATTTAATTTATTAATCTATCGTTAGTTTTAGAAATGCTAATTATTACCATCCGTTCTTTATTGTTTTTATAATTAATTCCACATCGTCATTATTCAACCCATCGTGAATTGGAATTGCTATCTGATAATCATCAAATTTCTTCTGGTTAACCAAGCCCGGTGTAATTCCATTAAATACCGAAAAGCGGTCAATCCGCTGATGAACAACAGAGCTCGGTATACCGACTTCCTTTAATTTTTTAATAAAATCCAATCTATTTTCAACCAGCATTGTAAATAACCAATAAGCACTCTCTCTATCGTCTTTATAATCCAATAATTGTAGTCTGGGAATATTTTTAAACTCATTGCGATAACGAGTGGCTATTTCACGTATGCGTTTTAAATTC
>Ga0315549_1002159_pt1 | contig 19153 bp, 17 predicted proteins | sample SalMarSW160200MG_FD_203101 | JGI IMG/M metagenome (GOLD analysis project Ga0315549, IMG submission 203101) | Salt marsh sediment microbial communities from the Plum Island Ecosystem LTER, Massachusetts, United States - Salt Marsh Sediment SW1601-200 ... | reverse complement strand
GGAGTAGCTATTGAGCAGACAATAAACAGCACTGACAACAACCGCATCCTTACCGACCTTATGGCGATAACGGGCAATCTGGACGCACCCGGCGGCAACGTATTTTTTAAACCACCTCCAGTGCGAACACTGAGCCAGTTCGGAATGCATCGGGAATTGTCCGCAGAGCAAAGAGAGAAACAGCTCGGCGGCAATATCTACAAGCTGGCGCAGAGAGTCGCCCTGGTTACGCCGAAGATGGTATGGGATGCCATCTTGACCGGCAAGCCCTATCCTGTAAAAGCCGTACAGCTTCACGGCTCTAACCCGGTGCTAACCCGGGCTAACGCCAGAGAGGTCTACAAAGCGCTCAAGCAGGTTGACTTCTTAGTCGTGGCTGATTTCTTCCTGACCCCGACTGCCGAACTGGCCGACGTGGTGCTACCCGCGGCTACCTGGCTCGAACTGACTTACCTTGGTGGCTATTTCCTGCGACACGGGTACCTATTCCCCAGAAAAAAGATTGTGCAGATCGGGGAGTGCTGGCAGGACCAGAAGATATTTAATGAACTGGGTAAGAGATTGGGGCAAAAAGACTGGTTTGACAAGGTGGAAGACGCCTGGGATTATATCCTGGAGCCAGCCGGCCTCACCTGGGAACAGGCTAAGGAAATGCCCTATATCAAGGGTGAGACGGAATATCGAAAATATGAAAGGAAAGGCTTTTCTACCCCCACAAAAAAGGTAGAGCTTTACTCAACTATTTTTGAAGAGTGGGGCTACGACCCTCTTCCCCGCTACCGTGAAATTCCGGAGAGCCCGATAAGTAAACCCGAAATGGCCAAGGAATATCCCTATATACTGACCGCCGGAGCCAGGTGCCCCGTTTTCTTTCACTCTGAGCACCGCATGATTCCCTGGCTGCGTGAAATATATCCCGACCCCATAGTTGAAATTCATCCCCGGACGGCTGAAAAGCACGGCATAAAAGATGGCGACTGGGTATTCATCGAAAGCCCCAGGGGAAGGATTAAACAGCGGGCTAAGCTAACCGCTGGAATTGACCCGAGGATAGTCGCCGCTCAACACGGTTGGTGGTTTCCTGAGGTAAAAACACCTGACCACGGCTGGGACAAATCGAACATAAATATCCTCACCGACAATGACCCTGCAGGCTACGATGTGGCTATGGGCTCAACCAACTTGAGGGTCCTGCTCTGCAAGATATACCGGGCTGAGGAGGAACCGTAATGACCAGGGAATATGCTCTTATTGTCAATACCAGAGATTGTTTCGGCTGCAATGCCTGCGAGGTTGCCTGCAAGCAAGAGCACAATCTGCCCGTTGGCCCGAGATGGATTCGGGTCTACCCCGATGGTCCTCGTGCAATTGAGGGCAAATCTCAGATGAGGTATGTAGTTACTCACTGCATGCACTGCAGCCAGCCACGATGCCTGGATGCCTGCCCGGTAGGCGCTATTAGCAAGCGAGAGGATGGAATCGTGCTGGTAGACCAGGAACTTTGCACCGGCTGTAAAGAATGTATTGATGCCTGTCCACTCGGGGTAATGCAATTTGATGAAGAGAATGAAGTAGCTCAAAAGTGCGACCTCTGCGTGGACCGGATTGACCGGGGGCTTAAACCCGCTTGTGTTAATGCCTGTCCCGGTTACTGTATCTATTTTGGCGATATAAACGAAGTCACCGAGAGAATAGGCAAGCAGAAATTATTGGTCTGGTATAAAGGCATCACCATATAGGGTGATAGGTGTTGTTATACATTTAGCCAAATTGTTCGCTTAACTTCCTCGAACCCTGTGGATAGCTAGGCAATTGCTAGGCCATTTCAGGAATGCTTTGAATCTTAGCTCTTTGCCCTTCGGCGTCTTCTGAGCCAGTTTACCAGAGGCGGAATTGAATTTATCCTTTAGCGCTTGAAGGTGGCTGGAAAACTGCACAAACGGCTGGAATGTTCACTTCCCGGGATTATCGCCACTGGACAATTATAGATTCCCTTCGGAATAGACGGACCGCAGCCCGCAGCGAAATGAAATCCGCTATGATAACCGCCAGCGCCAACACAAGAATTAGCAAAGGAGTGAACCACACAATTCCGGTAATCTGAATGCCAATAAGAGTAAACACGGGCAAGATGATGAGCAGAGCTGTGTTTTGCGCGCCCCGGGGGTCTTTTGCCCGTGAAGAGCCGGTAACCCCCAGCATGAAGCTAAGAATCGCCACTGCAGGGGTAAGGAGGAATAAGGTAAGAAACCATCCGGCCGTGACCACGAATCCGGTGAGGTCTCCCCAGCCCAACCCCGATACCGCCAGCAGGAAGACCCCTGCCGAGATCCAGGTCATCGCCAGTGCCGGTATTGCTCCCGCCAGTGCCTTGCCTAACAGTAGCTCCCAGGTTTTGACCGGTGTCGCCAGGAGTGCCTCAAGACTACCAGAGAGCTTCTCGTCAACAATGCTGAAGGTTGCCACGCTCATGGCGATCATGGTCGGGATAAGAAGCAGGAAAAGGTTGAATTGACTGATCAGGAGCACCAGAAGCTGCTCATTGCCCGGCAATTGAGCTACCCCGGGTATTGCCTCTGTAAGTTTTTGCAGGGCAGTTTGGAACACCGAAGTGGTCAGCATGCTCTCGCCGCCGAACCTGAAGGCCAACCAGATGTAAAGTATCCCCTGCCCCACAACTAAGAACGGAAGCAGCGTTATGACAAAAGCGCTGTTGAGGTCGGTGAAAAGTAGTACCCATTCTTTCAGTAGAATGTTCCGAATGCGCCTACGACTCATTTTGATTCTCCTCACGCAGCAGTTTTAGGTAAACTTCCTCAAGCGGGTACTGCTTTTCAGAAACGGCAATCACCCTGCCTCCCGCTTCCACAATTGCCTTCACCAGCTCAGGGCGGTTGCGCTCCGAGTCGGCTAGTTCTAAGACAAGCTGACTTCCTTCCTCGTGGATTTCCTGGACAAATGGGAGCCTTTTTACCACTTCCATGACTCCTGCATCCGAAGCTTCCAGTTGCACTATTATCTGGCGGCGGAAGAAGCGCCGCCGCAACTGCTCCGGGGTATCCAGAGCCAGAAGTCTGGTATGAATCACAGCAATGCGGCTGGAGAGCATTTCCGCCTCATTGAGATTATGGGTAGAGAGAAAGATAGTGCGTCCTTCTTCGCGCAGGGTGCGAATCAACTGACGTACTTCTCCTGCTGCTTCGGGGTCCAGTCCGGCAGTGGGCTCATCCAGAAATAACACCTTTGGCTCATGCACCAGAGCCCGGGCCAGCGCCAGCCTTTGCTTCATCCCCTTTGAGAATGTGCCGACTTTACTATCTTGGCGCTCCCGCAGTCCCATGAGTTTGAGGTATTTCTCCACCTGAGACTGCGACTCAATGGATGGATAAAAGCCAGCGAAGTATTCCAGGTTGCGCCTTGCGCTAAGCTGATCGTATAAACCGGGCGTCTGTGTAAGCATACCAACTATCTCATGCAGTTGCTCTACATCCCGGTCAGTTCTATGACCAGCTACGATGGCATGACCCTTCGTTGGTGCGATCATTCCGGCCAGCATCCGGATGGTGGTCGTTTTCCCTGCTCCATTGGGACCCAGAAAGCCTAATACCTCACCAGCTTCGACTGACAGGGTCACGTCTTCGACTGCGGTGGTTTTCCCGAACTTTCGAGAAAGGCCAAAAGTCTCAATTATTACCATCTTATCTTGCAATTCGCGTCTGCTTCTTTAAATTAGAATGACCGCTCATTTGCTCAGGAAGGTGGGTGTAAATCAGGGCATTTCATCATCAAAATAAACTGGCATATTTTACACCGCAGATCCAGTGAGTGCCATATTATTCAATGGGTATTCTGGGGACATAATGCCTGATTTGTAATAGGCTTGATCCTTCAACTTGTGAAGGATGGTGTCTTTGGGATTCCGCGTCTTTTGAGCCAGATTACCAGAGGCGGAATTGAATTTATTCCTTAGCGCTTAAAGGCGACTGAAAACTGCATAATCCGTCATTTAGTTATGTCTGATTTTACCTCGCCTTTAGCAATAGAGTGAAAATGGCTGCCAGGGCTGCGAAAGAGGCCATAGTGAAAAACGCCGCCGGGTTACTTTGAGTGCTATCCAACACCCGGCCCACAATAAGCGGCCCAATCAGCACGCCGAAGTTCTGTGCGGTATTGAGAACGCCAAAGCCCTGCCCTGTATTCTCCGCCCCGATCAGTTCCGGCGGCAGGGCAAATAGCGAGGGTGGGACCCATGCCATAAAAAGTCCAAGAATTATGAGCGGTATCAGAAGTTGCCCACCTACAATCGGTAGAAATGCCAGGCAGGCCGTTGCCCCGATTGCGGAAATTAGTATAAGGATGCGGCGCCGGCCGATTCTACCGACTATATAGCCGGTGAGGGGTGTAATTAGTGTTACTATCATTATTAAACCAGCCAGAAAATCGGCTCGGACGGGCGGAATATTCATATTGATGAAAAGAGTCTTTCCCCAGGTGGTTAGCGAAAGAATTGCCATATTGATGGCGGCCCATACCGCAGCCAGTATCCATATAGAGCCGGTCCGTAATGGAGCCAACGAGTAAGATTTACGCTCCACCCTTCTCTCGGCTGTAAATATCCTGGAGATAATTAGTATTACTAAAGTAAGCGCACCGGCAATCCAGAAGCTGTAACGCCAGCCATAGGCCAATCCGGCGCGATTAAGAATATTGAACGCCAGTACTGTGGCTAACGGCATATTCAGCGCCCATATACCCAGGGCGAACCCCGTCTCTTTACCGGTGAACCACTGAAAGATTAGTGAAGGAGTCGCCGAGTATAGGATGGCTCCCCCGATTCCTACGATAAAACGGCTCCCTTCAAGCAGATGAAAAGAGGGGGATAATGCGGTAAAGCAGTTGCCCAGGCAGACCAGAACAAGGCCTGCGCAGCACAGTCTCTTGCAGCCATACCTATCGGTCAGGAAACCGGCCGGTATAGAAAGCAATATACCCGGTAGTGCGACAAAAAGCATGATGCCGGCAGCTTGCGTGTGACTCAATCCGAATTGGTCGGTTATGGCGGGGATCATTGGTGGGGCAGCCTGCATCGAGAAAATGAATGCGAATGCACCCAGGAAGGCTATTGCCAGAATCAACCAGCGTTTATTAGACACTCGATTTCAACCCCATAGATTGCCAGAGGGATTACTCGACTATTCTCTGGTAATCCGGAAAAGTTCAGCTATTATACTACTGGCACATTGATTACCAAAATGTAGTTAAGGGATTAGGGAATCACAAAAAATCAGGTTGTTAATTGCATCATTTAGGGCACTGGCTGTATAATACACGACAAATCTGAAAGGAGGGTATCATGAGTGACAGTGTTTACAAAATAATAACGTTGGTTGGAACCAGTACTGATTCCTGGGAAAAGGCCGCCGCCGCCGCCGTTGAACAGGCCGCGAAGAGCTTGCGTGACCTGCGCATTGCCGAGGTTGAAGAGCTGGACATGCGTCTCGAGAACAACAAGATTGTCGAGTATCGTGCGAAGGTGCGGGTCTCCTTCAAATACGAGGGCAAAGCTTAAATAAGCTAATAAGGATGTGCCTGTAGTCACTAATTAATAGGGTGAGGGGTATCTATCACCTACCACCACTCGATGATGGATGCCCTTCTCTTTAGTGTGAGCCCTTCCCTGGTCTCCAGTTCTCTTACCCAATCGGCTAACCCGCTGGCATGATGGATAATTAGAGGGATGCTGTGCCTGGGAAGAATATCCCGATTCAGGCCGTAAGCGAGTATGATGCTACTCATCTCGCGCACGGTCTCCGTAGAATCCCAGGGGGTAGGGTGGATGAAGCCGTGGCTTGCCCCGTCACCGGTTGCATAGAACCAGTTGTCCGGGAACTCTTCCTTTAGCTGCCTCATCAGCTTAATGGCAGAGAGGTTTGTATCAACTGTATAACCCTTATTCAAATTCCTCAATATAGAGCTGGCGAAGGACTCGAAGCCTACCGCCGACATGAGGACATGCGCTTTCATGGTCTTAGCCATATTTAAAGCACCCCGAAGTTTCTCTTCGCCCATTATCAACCAGTCGGCCCGGCTGACCAGTTCTATCCGAGAAATCTCGATCCCCTGCTGTTTAATGGCCGACAGCAATTCAGGCAGGGTGGTCAGGGGCGCCTCGTTTATTAATTCAAAGGGGATTTTTCTCCCCTCCGCATCTTCAGGCAAGCTGATTATCTGTGCCAGCACGTTATCGAGTGATAGCTTACCGCCAAACCCTTTATCCCGGGCTACATCACAGAAGCTGCAACCCCGAAGGCTAATGGGTATCTGGCCCCTCTTGTCGAAGGGGGCGTCTTTCAGGTTGGTCGGATAATCAATGCTGACCCTCACCGTCCTGGCAGCGTAAGGACACCCTATCTGTTGTACCACCTGGGCACTGGTTACAGACACCGGCTCCAGTCCCGATGGGCCCAGCCTGTACAGATTCCCCCAGTTGACCTTCTTCAGAAAGTCTCCGTTCCACTTATCCCGCTCATTTATCCGGCATATGCCATTCTGGTTGAAAAGCGCCCCCGGGATTTTCTCAGGCACCTCTTTGCCCTGGGAATTAATAAAGGGGATTAGCTGCTCGGCAGGTCCGTGGAGAGCAAGACTGAAGCTGTCCTTTACCCCGGGAAATCGGTGAGGATGTTGTTCCCAACCTGTCTCCCCTATATAATCGACGTCAGCTTGAGGCCCACCAAAAATGGTTATAGCCCCTTCCGCCTTCAGCTCCTTAGCCAGCTCCCAGAGCTCAGGACGACCTCCCAGGTTGCTGAAGCCGATAATCGGTCTTTCGCCGCCAGCGAGCTGAATTATATTTTTCTTAGTGAGTTCCTTATCGAAATCGTGACCTACTGCTACGACGATGCACTCATAGCCGGTATTATCCTGGATAATGGTGGCTGCCATCTGCGGACCCAGCAAGCCATAGCCTTCTTCAGTACCGGCGTAGTTGGCCAGGATAACCATTATCTTCTTCATCATCAGTCCCGATTACAGGATAAGTGCGACGTCTCATATAATACCTGTCAGGCGCTGGCTATATCAAGGAAAGGTCTGAGTAATTTGTTGTCTGGCAGTGAAGCAGCACAACCCATCGGATTGTTCATTTTGCCTTTCGGCGTCTTCTGACCAGATTACCAAAAGGATTAGCCCAAACGGGGCATTGACTACCGAGCACACAGGTGTTAGTGTATCTCAAGATGAATATAAACAGCTTAGTTTGTTCTAAGGAGGACAGCGATGAAGAAACTCACAGGTAGAACTCTGATTCATTTACTGCTCGCTCTGTTTATCCTGGTTTTAATCCCCGGGTGCGGCGACACATCGGGAGCGCCGACCATTCCGCCGATAGAAACTTTTCTCATTCCCTTTGATACCCTCACGGGCAATGCCAGCAGCACTTCTGTCCCCCTCAGTGAACAATTCCCTCCAGCTTCAGCCCTATCAGGCAATCAATCCTACTGGAACTATGCGGCATTTACAGTCGGCTTCTGGGGTACAGTTGTCGTATTCGGACTTGCGGTTCCGGTAGCAGCATTTCGCGCGTCATTCCTGCATACTCCTGTACAGCAGCCCGATGGCTCATGGATCTGGTCATATTCGGTTATGGCTGGCGGCTCCGTATACAGCGCCGAGCTGCACGGACAGTTTATCACGGAGGGAGTCCACTGGGATATGAGCATATCGAAAGAAGGCGAGTATGAGGACTTTCTGTGGTATTACGGTGAAAACGACCTTCCCGCAACCGAAGGTTTCTGGATTCTCAAGCAGAGCCCGGCAGTACCGAACGACCTTATTCGAATCGACTGGTCCCGCAACATCTCTCCAGTCGCATACGCTATCCGATACACAAATATAGTCCCCGGTGGTGATGAGAACGGAGGCTATATCGATGTCCAGTATGCTGAAGGGGCTCCCTACGATTACAGCTGTGATATATACAACAAGGGCGAGGACAATCACACATATATTGACTATAATAGCAGCACCGGAGAAGGGCGCATCAAGGATTTCAACCGCTTCGGCGATAACGACTGGCATTGCTGGGACAGCGATCGAATGGACGTTACCTGCCCTTGATTGCCAGCGCTATTCCCGCTAGGTGATTATGGGGGACTGCTTTTCCTGGAACGGATGCGTTCTCAGGACCAGCGAAAAAAGGAAGGGGTAATTCGATTTCAGATGCTGAACGTAGTCTAACCATTCGCTGGCCAGATTGTCATACAGTCTTCGGATATCACCAGCAAGGTGCTCCATGTCCTTATCAGGAAGACCAATAAGCGATGGTCTTGTCTCAAGCTCTTCATCCAGGTGGGTAATTGCCCAGAGCAGGTCGGTAAAGCGGTCATGCTCCAGCAAGCTGGGATTCCCGAGCATCGTTAGCAGGAACTCTCGCTTCTCCGCCAGGAAGGCTTTGAGCCTGCCGAGGTCTATATTTCGGCAGTCGACCTCGACTTTGAGGTGGTGCGCAAATTCGACAGCTTTTTGGAAATCTTTCTTCGTCCAGCTCTCAGTAACGTTCAGGTGTCTGGAAATCTCCACGCGGTTATCGAAATGTTTGAGCAGGTCTTGAAGGAGGTGGTTGCCCAGTTCGCTGAAAAAAGCTCCCATCACCATGTTGAGTTTCTCTAGTTTAGCTTGCATCTCTCGACGGGCCAGGATGCGCTCGATGATAACAACCACTAATAGGACCTCGAGGGGCAGAAAGGCAAGGTCACCGAGCATATAGATAAATATGTGGTGAACATCACGAAAAATGAGGTAGTGAATGAAATATGCAATTCCGGAAAGCGCCACAAATGCAATAGCCAAGTAGATGATAAATGAAAAACGCCTTCGCATGTTAATTACCAGAACCTCGATTAGTGAATTGGTACAACATAGTCCAGTTTTATTTGAATATTATAGTGACATAATCGTCATCGGGCAACAGGATGGGTTTGAGGTCTAAAGCCAGTGACAACATCCCTGCAGTATATAGTGTGTTGGGTGTACGATTGAACAGAAGGCTATCTGTTTAGTTCATCGTCTGGAATTGACCGAGGCAATCGACCGCACAATCCGTCAAAATTTTAACTCAATTAAGTTGCCTCGATAGGCTGTAGCTTCACGCTCAGGACATGCCTGGTACATATGGTAGAATTTTGTTGCATGGACTCATACTGTTATACCATTTACGGAGATAACTGATGCCAAAAAGTATGCCGCCCCGGTTTGTCCTGCTGTTGTGGCCTGTGCTGGACAGACTGTTAAGGGTAATCTATCGCATCAGGCCTCTGAGGGCCGATGGTAGCGGCATTGTTTCCCTGGACATTCGCCGTTACAATGGTCGCACCATCGTACTAAACGACGGCTCTAAAGTGAAGACTGGAGACCCAATTGTAGAGCTTCATTTGAACAACGCCTGGTTTAAAAGAAGACGCAAGCTCAATATCAAGGCTTCTCAGTTCCCCCGGGAAATTCTGGGTTGCCTTGAACAGGACCTCCGCTTCCTGGCTCAGCAGGTGGTTAACGGAAAGTTCGAAGGTGTCGTTGCGTTTCGTGGCAGTACCCTCCTCCATGCGGGGGCAAAACGACTGGGGTTCCAGGTTGAAGAACTGCCGCCTAGCTTGTGGAAGAAGGGCGCTTACTTCTATATGGCTGGATTAATGCAAATCTATCATTTACGGGCGGGCGAGGCACCTAAACGCAAAGGAAAGACCTGGGAGCTTAAAGAGATCTGGCTTTCTAGGGCGGCGCTTTTGACCAGGTACGGCCCACAACATCCGTGAGTTCGCTCGTATGTCGAAACCGGGCTTGCTAGGCTGAATGCTCCCCGTCCGATTCAAGGAGCTCAGGTATGGTGACAAAATCAAAACCCCTCTTCTTTAGGGGTTCAATGACTAATGGCAGAGCCTGGAGCATCTGGCTGCGGTCGTAGCTTGGTCTGCTGTCGCGGCCATCATGCAGGACAATTACGCTCCCTGGCTTTACCCGCTGAACGATAGCCCGTACAATCTCCTCGCCAGACTTATCTGCCTTCCAGTCACCGGTCATGTTGTCCCAGGTGACTACCGTGTACCCGAGGTGGCGAACAGTTCGCATAAGCCAGGGGGTACGGAAGCCATGGGGAGGGCGAAAAAGCTTTGGCTCAAATCCGGTACACTCATAGATTGTTTGATTGGTCAGCTCAATCTCACGAGCAATTGTCTTGCCCCGCCTCAGGCATAGTGACTTGCGGTGATGGTAAGAGTGATTCCCAATCACATTTCCGTTTGTTACTATCCGCCGGCAGATCTCAGGATAGCGCCGGGCGTTTTGCCCAATGATAAAGAAGGTTGCTTTTATTTTATATTGCTCCAATATGCTGAGAACCTGGGAGGTGTAAGGTTCGTTCGGGCCGTCATCGAAGGTCAGCGCAATCTGGGAGTGGTTGCGGTTGCCATTAGACAACACTTTGCCATAGAACCAGGAGCGAGGGTTGACCCCGTGGTAGGCAAACAGTGTACTCAGAACACCGATATCAAAAACATAAATGGCCCTTCCCACCGATTCAATCACGGGGCCGATATGCAACCAGAGTAAGACAAAGAAAAGGGCAACATACCACAAGGATACTTTAAATCTCTGCCAGGAAAAACTGTCAACAACTGTTTGCAATGCCTTGGCCGGCAAGTCTTCCAGCCTTTCGGAAATTGGTTCATACCAGAAAAGTACCGAGAAGTAGTCCACAATCCAGTTCCAGTATTGGTTAACCACACCTATCCTCTTCAGGCGGCGAGCCGATGTAAGGACAAAGAGCCGGGGGATAACACCTCCCTTACCAGCTTTCTTCAGTCTCAAGGAAAGTTCGTACTCCTCTCCATAAAACCTGATGCTGGTATCGAAACCACCCACCTCCAGGAGTGCTGACCGTCGCACGGCGAAGTTACACCCCCATATGGCACTACCCTTATTAAGAACTTTCCGGAAAATCTGGTCTATGATAATGCTGATGAAATTACCGTAAGAGGCAAGCCTGGCGATCCTGCCGGCATCGCAATAGGCATAGGGTCCGCTTATCACCACCATCTCTGGCTCCCGGACAAAGCGCGACACGATGGTTGAAAGCCAGCATGGTGGTGCCTGAGTATCGGCATCGATGAAGGCGATAATCTCTCCTGTGGCTACTTCCGCGCCCTTTTGCCGAGCGCACGCAGGACTTCGCTTACTTTCGTAGACAACCTTGGCTCCCCGATCGCGAGCTATCTTGGCGGTATTGTCCGTGCTGGCATTATCAACAACGATGACCTCATACTCTGCTGCGTAGTCCTGCTTTTTTATTGACTCTAAACACAAAGACAGAAAAATTTCTTCATTATAAGCCGGTATGACTACCGATACATAGGGTAACCCTTTAGAACTAGTCATCGGTACCTGCACTGCGTTACTCTTGCCAATGACTCGTCAATCCAGAACGAGATAAACTAATTATACCACCTTCTTAACTCTTTGCAATCGTTTTCTGAGCCGGATTACCAGGGGCGGAGATGTATTAGAACCTGAAAATGAACAGCCTTAGAATTGTTACCAGGATATTAAGGGCAAAACCGGCAATACCACCGGCATCGGCAGTAGCACCGACGTCGGGAGTATAACCGACGCTGGGAGTATAACCGAACTCTACGGGAGTGGACAGGAAGTCTCCAAGTTTTCTCAGTGTTTCAGTTGAACGTCCGCTCTCGTATGACGCTACCAACTGAGCAATGCTTTCTTTCATTCTCTCATCTTGAGGGCTTTTCTTCTTCGGGCGCATTAATTCTTGACGGAATTGCTGATACTTCGTGAACATGCCTCTGTTCAACCAGATTCCATGACACAATGGACAACGCACTAAGACAATATCCTGAGGGAGATACTTGTCGGTAAATCGGTGCATTGCTGCCTCGCTTCTGGGGCAAAATAAGGTAGAATTCTCAATCGGGGAGGGAGTCCGTAGAATTTCGGCATCCAGCATCTCGATTTTCTCTGCCTCTCCTTGTTTTGCCCGGAATAGCTCCGCCTCGTCGAACCAGATACCCCCACACTTCGCACACTGGTCAATAATTATCGGCACACCGTAATGACTTACTATTTTGACCTGGTGCATTTCAGTACTATCGTTGGGGCACAGCATGGGTTCATTATATCTCCATAATATATGGAATATAAAGGATCGATTTTATGGGTATAGCCTGAAGCTAAAGGAGCAACAATAAAATTAGTTTTGGTGAAGTTCGAGGATAGCTTTAGGCTTTATGAAGAACTGACGCCTTATTAGCGCCACTCTACTGTGGGCATTGTCCTGTATGCTGTTACTCTGGCAGCTTCTGCCACAACGGCTTGGGCTTGTTGAAACAAATCTTGCGTTCTCCTTGACCTCACCCATGTCCTCCAGTTTTCAATCGTCTCCCATGTACTTATTATCATGACGATAGAGGAATCCTCCTCGCTTACGAGGTTCTCGGCGCTAACGAAGCCCGGATATTGCATGGCATGCGACCTGAGCTGCATCAATATAGGCTCTACGTCCTTGTAACTCAACACCTTATATCCTATGATACCTTTTATCATTGCCGCCTCCTTTCACTTCTCGCCTGCAGTTTCCTTCCCTTTTACGCTTCAGTCTAATTATCCATGGTGTAATTGTCAACGCGCGTAGCACACCGTCGTAGGGTAATTGACTTTTCGGGAATACGGCTTGCAATCAGGACTTCGGAAGGGCAAGCGGCGTTTAATAAAGGCCGGGTCGCATTTCAAAGTGAAATCAGGTTTAGACTTTATAGGCCCGGCATAGCAGTTATTTGAAAGCACCCGACCATAGCCCCGCAAAGAAATGACGTGCGTTGATACCAAGAATGTGGCTGTCATAGCCACCCTCCTGAATAACAAGTGTCGGCAAGTTTAATGAACCGAGCATCCGCCCGTTAGCTTCGAAATCTTCGGCTTCCAGGCTCCATGTACCAGTGGGGTCACTTCTGGCTGTATCTAAACCAAGGGCAATAACCAAAAAATCAGGACGAAATCTTGCCACCCGCTTCACGGCACTCTCAAGAGCTCTATGGTATCGCTCACCGTCAACGTTCTCCGGCAACGGTATATTCATATTATAGTTTTTGCCTGCCCCAAGACCCTTTTCATCTTTGAAACCACTGAAGTAAGGAAATGCAAAGTGGGGGTTGCCATGAATAGAGATTGTCAGGATATCTGAGCGTTCGTAAAATATATTCTGTTGCCCGTTACCATGGTGGTAGTCGATATCAGCCATAGCTACTTTACCGTTCTTGCTGAGATGTTCGGCAGCGATTGCAGCCGAGTTAAAATAGCAAAACCCGCCAAATGCGCGGTGTTCGGCATGGTGGCCCGGCGGGCGTATCAGGGCATAAGCCAGGCGATAACCTTCAAGAATCTTTTCGGCTGCAGTTAGAGCGCAGTCCACAGCCCTTTTTGCTGCCGGATAAGCGTTTCTATTCAAAGGGGTAAAGGTGTCGATGCAATAATAACCGGCGCGGATAGGGAGCTCCGTGGGAGGCCTGGCAACATTTCGAAGTGGAAAAACGTAGGGATATACAGATTCATTAGGCTCCAGTCGGGCACACACTTTCTTAAGATAGTTGACGAATTTGGGGTCATGAACGGATTTGATATATTTCTCGGAAAAGCGATGTGGGACAAACTTCTGAAACATGCCGGTGCCCTCTATCTCGGTCAAAATCGAATCTATTCTGACCGGGGCTTCAACATATCCCTGTTCCTGGACATGATGTATAGCGTGTTTGTCATTCACCAATAGTGCGATGCGCTGGTCGGCGGGTATATATCGTGCGGCCGGAACAGCCGGCTTCTTCGAATATCTTGGCTTTCTAAGCTGTACCGGGTCGTCTTGGAATGACTCAACCACCATGTTGATATATTCCGGTGGGCATAGGTCTCCATATTTCCGCTCCAAAATTGCTCGCACGATTTCACGAGCAGTATCACATCCCAGTGGTATGTCTTGTCCCAGGTCATCGAAAAGGAGATAAGGAGGGTTATCCTCTCCCGGTTTGAGTGGTGTCTCATAAGCTGTATTAACAATAGGCAGGGCACCGTGTCTCTCGAAGAAGCGCAGGCGTTTTGCATTCTGTTTCCTTATCTCGGGGTCATGGGATAGCCTGGGGTTATCTGGAAGGCACTCGAAGAAAAGGCCGATGGTATTGAAATTGAGCGCTTCTGTCCTGACGCGTTCGTAGAGAGCACTGCCTATGCCGCCGCCTGTCCTGCGCCTGGCGGTAGAGAGGAAATCCATATAGCAGAACTTCAAAATAGGTTCGTGGAATAGCAGAGCGAATCCGCTAACAATATGTCTTGCGGGCCCTTCAGCTATAAAAAGAATAGACCGGAAACGGTATTTCAAGGGATTACGCAGCTGTTTGGGTAACCTCGCTATTTCACGTTTGGATAAAGACGGGAACTGCTCATGGAGGATGTTTTGAACCTGAGCTATTGCCTCCTTATTTGTCGGAGTAACATCATCGTAAACTCGGCGTATGCGAAACATGGTTTAGCCTCTTTTTGTGATTCCAGGCCTACATTGCTTTGCTCGGCAGTAAGCTAGCCAACTCCAAGCCATGGATAATCATGTTTACTGCTATAGCTGCCAGCAACAGGCTGAACACTCTGGATACTGCCTTAAGTCCACCCTTCCCCATAAACCTGACAATCTGGTTACTTAACAGGAGTATAGCCCAGGTAATCAGCATATTCAAGGTGAAAGAGATGAGAACCATATAGAGGGGAAACTGAGTTGCCAGTAGCAAAAGGGTTGTTATGGTCGCCGGACCCACCGTCAACGGAGTACCGATGGGAACGACCGCCACCATTTCTTCTTTGATGGCTTCCACCATCCTGCCTGTCGTCATATATTTTATGGACAAGATCAACAGGATAAGCCCACCAGCGATGGCAAAGGAACCCACAGAAATGTCCAATATCTGCAGAATGAGCTGACCCAAAAAGAGGAATACCAGCCCAACAATGGTAGCGGTTACGGTGGCTATGTGAATCATTTTGCGGCGTTCTTCCCTCGACATCCCTTCGCTCAGCGAGATGACGAAGGGTAAATTGCCCAAGGCGTCGATGACTATAAACAAGGGCACGAAGGTCAATATGAAGATTTGTAGCAGGTTATCCATTATGTGTATCATCCTTTCTTGGATGGGAGTCTTCCCTTTGGTCTAACCTCAGCCGCTTTTGCAGGATTAGCTTATCATCCCCGGGCGCATAGAAATCAGGGATGCGGCAAATTACTTCATAGCCGTGACTGAGATGGAAATGCCTAGTTTTCTCGTATGCTGGCGTGGATGATGTCTCAATAATGGCCAGTCTTCCCTTGGCTTTCAAGATTGCCTTTTCCGCGGACTCCATGAGGGCGCTGCCTATCCCCCGGCCTTGCCTTTCTCGAGCGACAGCCATCCAGTAGATGTCCCATGTGCCTTCAGTCAATGGCGTAGGCCCGTAGCAGATATAACCTGTTACAGTTGAGTCGACCTCAGCAACGAGGATATGATAACCGGAGCCGACTGAGTCCTTAAGGTAGCTGTCAATTACTTCCTCAGCTACCGTCACTTCAGAGGGTTTGAATTCCGGTGTACTGCGCAGTATCTTCGTTATGCTGGGTTTGTCTTCGTGAGTCATAGGGCGAATATAGATTTTCATTGTCTTTCCCATAAATAGCCAGTTGTACAATTTTCTCAATGAATTGAGCATAAGTCATCCCGGCGGCTTCCGCCTGGCGTACTGCGCCGGAACCTGGAGAGATGTCCGGGTTGGGGTTCACCTCGATAACATTTACCTGTCCTTCACGGTCCATCCGCATGTCCACTCTAGCATAACCCTTGCCGCCGAGAATTCGGAAAGCTGCTACCGCTGTCCCGGCAATACGTTCTTGCTCTTCAGCCTCAACCTCAGCCGGGCAGACCGCCTTTGTGCCTTCAAAGTAAGGACTATCAGGCTCCCATTTAGCAGCAAAGGTGAGAATCCTGGGCATTCCGGAAGGCAGGGAATAAACGATTTCAGACACAGGAAGAACGTGGCATTCGGCGCCGCCCAGAATTGTGGCGTTAAACTCCCGCCCATTGATGAATTCCTCAACCAGGGCACCTCCGCTGTAGCGGTTGCTCACCAGTTCGATTTGCCTCTTCAAAGAGGCAGGGTCATTAACCACGCTTGCCGGTGACAGGCCGTGACTGGCATCCTCGCAGCGGGGCTTGACAATACAGGGATAGCCTAGCTGGAACCGATTTAGCATCTGGGAATTCAGCAGTTGGAAGTCTGGCGTATTGATTCCAGCAGCTTTGAGAAGCACCTTCATTTTAGCTTTATCTAAGCCTAGCTTCAGCGCTGACGCTGGGCAGCCGGTATAGGGTATCTCCATCTCTGATAGAATATCCGGCAGTACCGCTTCAGTATCAGGGTAGCCACAGAAGCCCTCGAAAAGGTTGAAAGCCAAGTCCTTATTGATGAGGTTTCTCAGCTCCCTCTCAGCTTGCTTAAGTGGCGGCATTAGGGGGACCCGGGTGACGTCGAAGCCAAGCTCAAGCAAAGCCCGATGTACCGCCTCCACTGCCCCAAGCACACCGAGTACCGCCTTTCCTTCGCTTACTGCGTCATAGCGGGAATGCTGTGGTCCGTTGTAGACGATGGCTACACGCGTACGCATTGCGGATATTTCTCACGCGCAGCATTAAGCACAGAGTTTATCAGTTGTCTGTGACTCCATCCCATCTTTTTTGCCATAATGACTAGGTCGCTGTGGGCACCCAGTCCAGGCAGAGGGTTTATTTCCAGAAAGTATGGCACTCCCGCTGTGCTGATCCTGAAGTCCAGCCGGGCAAAGTCACGGCAGCCCAGAGCCTGAAATGCCCTGAGGCTGGAAATTTGTATACTTTGCAGTACCTTCTCCTCAAGGCCAGCGGGGCACTCGTACTCAACTAAGTCCAGGTAATTGCGTTTCACATCAAGGTTGTAGATGAAGTAACCCTTATTTTGTTTCGGAATTATGCGCATCGTACCCAGGACCTTGGGTGGGGAGTTGCCTATGATTCCCACGGTGACCTCATCGCCCAGGATAACCTCCTCCACCATCGCCGGTTGCTGGTATTTCTCCAGTAAGCTCTCTATTACCTCAATCGCTTGTTTCGCGTCTTCCACTACTGAAGTGAGACGAATCCCCTTGCTTGAGCCTTCGTACGCCGGCTTGACGATAGCCGGGAAAGAAAAATCGCGAGTGTCTATCTGACGAAGCTCTTGTATATCATTGATTATACGCCACTTCGGTGTGCTCACTTCTTCTGATGCGACCAGCTTTTTGGTCAAAGGTTTGTCCAGGCATATGGCAAGACACTGTGGGTCTGAACCGGAATAGGGTATATTCAGCAACTCAAGGATTGAAGGCACCTGGGCTTCCCGGCTGCGGTAGGCACCTCGCCCTTCGGCGATGTTAAAGACGAAGTCCAGTTTTTCGTGAAGAATCTTGCTCAAAAACTCTCTGCCGCCGCCGAGCATGGTTACCGTGTGCCCCTCGGCCTCAAGAGTTGCGGCTATCAGCTCCACGGTTTCCCAGGAGTCATATTCCTCAAAAGCATCATCGCAGCTAGCTTGTTGTATCGCTATCGTTTCCTTAAGGTCGTATGACAAGCCTATACGCATTTGGAACTCCTTCTAACCCGAACTGGCACCCGGTTTTCTTGAGGCGGGCTCACAGTCGCACTGCTGGCTGGACAAAGCATCTCAGCAGGCAATTCAGGGTATGCCGGTTTTGCGGGGTTTCGATAATGGAAAATACGTCCCTCGTAATTCCGCAGCATCAGCTCACCTTCAGTTTGTGCCAGGACATAGTCTGGTTGGAGAGGGACCTTGCCACCGCCCTGTGGCAGGTCTATAACGAAGGTCGGAATAGCCAGCCCTGATGTGTGCCCGCGCATTCCTTCGATTATTTTTATGCCGACCTCCACGGGTGTGCGCAGGTGCTCGGTGCCCTGTACCTCGTCACACTGAAATAGATAATAAGGACGCACCTTTATTTTGAGAAGTCCGTGGCACAGTTCCGTCTGAGCTTCAACGCTGTCGTTAATGCCGCGCAGCAGGACGGACTGGTTGTTTACCGGAATGCCACTCCGCAGCAGACGGTCACATGCCGCAGCAGCTTCCGGAGTTATCTCCCGAACATGGTTGAAGTGTGTATTAAGCCATATGGGCCCATACTTGGCAAGCATACTACACAGCTCGTTATCTATGCGCTGGGGCAGCACCACCGGGAATCTAGTGCCGATACGGATAATTTCGACGTGCTTTATTCCTCTTATCCGGCTAATGATGTACTCCAGGTGGGGGGTAGAAAGTGTAAGGGGGTCACCGCCGGAGATGATGACATCCCTGATAGCTTTGTGCTGGCTTATATAGGCTAGCATGGCTTCGACTTCAGCAGGGGACCGCACCCAGCCGCCGTTCCGCCATTCTCGCTTACGGGTGCAGTGTCGGCAGAGCACGGGGCAAATGTCAGTAAGCACTAGAAGTACCCGGTCGGGGTAGCGGTGAACCAGCCCAGGAACCACTGTGTCTTTTTTCTCGTTCAGTGGATCTTCTACACCCATCGACCCCATAGTCATTTCCATGGTGGAAGGTATCGCCTGCTTTCTTATCGGGTCATCGGGGTCATCAGGGTTGATCAGCGATAGGTAACAGGGAGTCACAGACAGGGGATAGCGCATGGTTACTAACCTGAGATGCGCCAGCTCTTCGGTGGATAGAGTAATGAATTGAGCCAGTTGCTCGACACGGGTGATTCGGTTGCGGAACTGCCACTTCCAGTCATCCCAGATGTCATCTGGGATATCTCCAAAGAATCTGTATCTGGTCGTGGCTATCTTACCTGGAGGTTCTTCCTCCAGGTCATCAGAGATACTGCGTTTACCTGGAGGTTCTTCTTCAGGGCCGTCGTTGCTACAGCTTTCCAGGCAGCATTTCTCTGATTCATGCCTGAGTTGACTTTTAAATTTTACCGATGATGTTTTCAATTTAGTTTTTTCTCCTGTTATAAATATTCGATACTCGATTTCACTGATTGTTGCTCATTGTT
>Ga0315549_1002157_pt1 | contig 19158 bp, 15 predicted proteins | sample SalMarSW160200MG_FD_203101 | JGI IMG/M metagenome (GOLD analysis project Ga0315549, IMG submission 203101) | Salt marsh sediment microbial communities from the Plum Island Ecosystem LTER, Massachusetts, United States - Salt Marsh Sediment SW1601-200 ... | reverse complement strand
GCTGTGTTAATACCCAAGAAGCTGGTAGATAAGAGCCAGGCTTACTTCTGGACGAGGAAGTGGCAGGAAGGCGAGAGGGCGGCTGACGAAGACATTAAGGCCGGGCGCGTCAAGACCTTTGACTCCGCCGATGAACTCATAAAAGACCTGGACCAGAAATGAGGCAGGGGGCGATCCCTTACTAAGTCTCGCCTGCCCTGGTCGTCGCTGCGGGCCCTAATTTGTCAGGGTAGCACACGGGTTTCAAACAGAAATTAGCATGAATTCTATATTTGAACAAGGGGAAAATGGCGCGTAGTAGACAGTAGTCAGTAGTCAGTAGTCAGTAGTCAGTAGTCAGTAGTCAGTAGTCAGTAGAAGAGCTCGTAACTCCCCCCGCCCTTCAATCTCTCTAACGTATCCCGATGTAGCCAATAATCGCAAACTTGAGGAGCCACCCCAAAACGAGCGGGTGGCTGAAGCATCACTCCGAGCACATAACCCGCGGCATAATACCCGATTTGTAGTAGGCCTGATTGGTATGGTGTCCCTAGAATTGTGATCTGTAATTGTCTTTAAAGAACGCGCCCCTGCTATTTCTTCTTGAGCGCCTCTTTCTTTTTTTGGGCGTTCAATTTCTTATCATAGCACCTTTCAAAACATTCACCAAGTTTCCTTAAGCCTTTTTCAATGTTGGGCCGGTCCTCTAGCTCGAGTAATTTATACTTGCCTGACTGACGAAGTTCCTTGCTGCGTTTGAGGTCATACTTATAGCATTGGAGAGTGAATGACCGAAACTCCCACAGGAACCACGGGACAGAGATCAAGACTAGAAATGGCAGCCACTGGTAAATAGTCAGATAGAAAAATGCAGCTAGCGACAGAGAATTTATCACCGCCATGAATATTAGCGAATACCATTCTGCGCAACCTTTCCGGAGAAAAGGTGGACTCTCAACTCGCCGACTTGGAAACGAACTAAATTTTGAAACGCTCGATGATTTACTATCAAAGTACTCTCGGATGCTGTTTAAGTCCTCAATAGCTTTCATCTTGCGGATGCGTAATTCTAGGTATACTGTTCTCAAAATCTGACCTACAAACCAGAACCCCAAGAACAACAAGCCTAACAACCCTGTTATCGGAAAGGGAGAAGCCGGTCCGAACTTAAGAATAGCTATCGCTACAGAACCGAGACCTAAGAGGAGCGTCACATAAAACCGCAAGTGATTCACCATTTGTGATTCGATGTGCTGTTGGTACCCCCAAGACTGTTGAAACTCTTCGATTAGGAACTTTTCAGTCGCGGCCTCAGGGTTGGGCTCCTCAGGATGCCCCGTACTTAAAATATCTTTGTCAACCAATGCCACCCTCCATGACTAATAAATTGGATAATACGCCATGCCGACCTTTATGTATAGTTCTTGACCATATAGTCCAGCGCCTGTGACACTGTCTCACAAACATAGGTGGCGTGGTATCTGAGCCACGGGCTTCGACCATTGCTTGACTGCCCTACATAGACAACGATTGGCTTTGCCCATAAATACGCGTAGATTATTTCGCAAGTGCAACCCACGTAGTTCCTGTTGGGAATAGAATAGTCCACAAGCAATAAATCAGATTGACTCAATGTGTGGAGGTCATTTTCAATAACCTCTCTTATTCTTGTTATGGAATCACAGTCCTGCGGTAAATAATAGTCTTGAACATTTCGATTGGTCATTTGAAACTCGCGAGATTCGAGAAGCTTGGCCACCTGTACATAATGTGCCTCAACCTCCTCTAAACTTAGGTTCTCGATTGCTGAAGCGAAATAAACCCTTACCATATTAAATACCCCACACAGCCTAGCATAACACTGACCCTGAGGAAATACGGCGGCACCGTTTTATGCATGCAATATAGCTTTCAAATTCTTTCGTAGCATTTCTCCTCGCATGTAAATAATGAGGCACGCAGTAACCCTAAAAGCTTTTGTCCTGGTATTATGGGAACATAATACCTGATTTGTAGCAGGCCTAATTGGTATGGTGTCCCTGGAATTCGAGCGCAAAAGTCGTCGTTCGCTACGCGCTGAATCCACCGTGGACACTTTGCCTAGGACGGATCTGAACCGGTATCACACTTTCTCGTTCATCATCTATTAGCAGCGTCTGGCCAGGCCCATTAAGTTGTTTAATCTGGTTGGGCAATCCTTCGGATAAGTAATCCTGACTCAATGCATCTATCGCCCTATAGTCATCTTTCGAAGTTATACGGTGGACTAAACGGATGCCACATTGAGTTAGTATTTCTGCATCAATTGCGGAAGGCTGTTGACTAGCAACTACGAGAGAGAGTCCTGGTTGGCGACCTTCCTTAGCCCAACGAATTAGAATATCTTTGGACAGTGTGCTGCGTACGCTTGGGCAGAAATTATGTGCTTCATCAATTGCCAACCAGACTTTTTTCATATCGGATGCGAGCCCCAGAGCTTCTCTTCTGCGTGCAATTGACCGCATGCGGAAAATAAATGTTGCTAGAACGGCTAAGACAAGGTTACGAAGTCCATATCGACCTTGGGCGATAACGCTTAAGTCTAAAACATTGATCGCATCTGGTTGTAATATTTCCCATATCTCGCGGTACCGGTTTTCTTCGAAAATCTGCCAGTCGCGAGCCATATCAAGTTTCCGTTGAATCGCCTCTTTTGTTTGATCCAGTCCGTGAGTTTTTGAAACTTCAGCACTGATGTCGTCTATCAGGAATTCCCGGCCTAGTCTCTGCCCGCATTGACGGACTGCCTTAAACAACATGATGCCCATGAGAGCATTTATATCCAGGTCAAATAGATCACACCACATCTCGGGTGATAGATCGGAAGGATTCAACCTCAATTCTTGGATGTTTATCCCTCGGCGCTCCATCTCTTCGACTATCGCAGCATCACCATATCGCTGAACAGGATCTCCGGGTACCAAGATATTTACGCGGAAACCTCGTGCTTCTCTTTCAAATTCCCACAGCTTGTCTGATTCTGAATGTGACTCGTTCGGCTGCGCAGTACTCCAGAAAATACCTTGTGTATCTACTACGAGGATGATATCGTTGCCGATTCTGGCTAGCTCCTCGACCAGTACCCCAAGCGTGTATGACTTGCCTGTTCCTGTCTTTCCACAGACTAGGATACGCTGTGAAGTACCGCAGGGAATCTCTACGAGACTCCCATCACTCATTTGTTTACCTAGCAATATAGAATCATTCATGTCCACCTCCATTCTTCCCTTTAGGTTGTGCGAATAATCAAAGGTACGATCGACTCCCAGGCTGATATTCCACCGTGAACACCCCATTCATTGTTTCTTAATTTACGCGTGATATACGGAACACGTAGCATGGAAAATGTACCCCCAAAACCGCTCTTTACTAGGATATAATCTCTAATACGACTTCCACGAATATGACGAACACAGCGTTTGTCATCAACTTGTAGATCGTTGACAATAGACCATTTCCCTTCTAGGGAATGGCGCCAGAGTATCCCGTGGTCTGCAGTTAAGCAAGCAAGAACTTTTCGATTACCCTCGTGAAGACAGCTCACTAGAGCATCAAAGCGATTGAGAATTTCATCAGTGTAATACTTCACAGGAGGCTCGTCTTGGTGATGATGACAAAGAACGTCCAAACCGGCTGTAGTGACTTGTACGAAGCCTTGAGATATCCCCTCAGCGCGAATATGCTCTAGACACTCCTTGAATGTAGCGACTCTCTTGACTTGGCTTGAGCCAAAAACTCCATACAGTTCCTTGGCCAGTGGGTTGGTTTTAATATCAAAATAAGTAAAGCCCATCTGATGACTGTAACCAAGCGAGAAAAGCCTTTCAGACACTGTGGGTTTTCCTATGACTTCTCGATATCCAAAGTCCGTTATCGATACCCCGTTGACTAAGCAAGGCTGAGCATCCACTCCATCGGGCAAATCATAATAGGACAATCCATCTACGACCATTAAAACTACAATGTCCGGCTGAAGTTTGGTCGTTTTTTCGTGAAGAATGCGCCCCACGTCACGCTGAGTCGGTAGCAAATGTTGTGCTGCATTAAAAGAATCATGAAGCTTCTCTGACAATAACCAAGGGTCTGGCCGCTCAGTTATGGAATGCACTGGAAAAGGCCATAAAGCATGCTCCTCGGGCATCAAATATTCTCGGCAAACATCGCATAAGTTAGGACTATCAAGACCATGCAAATAAGCAGAAGCATACCTGATAGGCTGAGCATCGTCCAAGAATAAGAGATTCAGGGTATTCCCTAGAAAAGCGGGAGGGTAAGCATCCATAGCAACAGACATGCGCGACAGTAACGCTGCTGTCCCACTCGCACGACTATTTTGACTCTCGGGATAGTGCTTTATCATCTCTGATGTCGCTCCACAGTGATCTTGACCTTGCCTTTACGAAACAGTTCTGCGAGGCAGGCTAGAGACGCATCAAGAACCTCACTAGAACTCCGTCCACTTTTCATCATTTCAAGTATCAGTTGTTTCAGATTCTCAGTAGCATTATCGGGAATAACCTCTAGCATCTTCGCTGCATCCGAACTTAACTTTTCTTCTTCGGCACCCTCAGCCTGTCGAATTCCCATTCTTGCAGACCGTAGTACTTCTCGCGACCTTTGAAGTGAGTCTTTGATTAGGGATCGCTCCTCTTGAGACGTGTCCATCAATTGAAGGATCCAGTCTGAACTAACTTTTGCGAGAATTGTTTCTAGTGATTGAGTACAGCCATCCAATTGGACTAACAATGGTTCCGTCTCATCCTGAGACAGTCGAGACAAGATGTCACGGGCATAGAGTAGCTCCTGACGCTGAGAGTCTATCTGTACCCTCTCAACAGAGAAAGCCTCTGTGATATGACTGGCTGCTTCCTCATACAATCGAGCGTAGCAGCCTTGGATATCATCTGGATTAAAAACTTCCTTACATCGGTAATCTTGGCCTAGATCAAACTCCTGCAAGAGCTCGTTGATGCCCCTCTTTTTCTCTTCAAAAGCAGAGCGAAGCCCAGAAATGTACTTCCTGCGCTCTTCATTGAGTTTATCAAGCTGCTCATAAAATTGCTTGTGACTGCCTAGCCCTGTAACGCTAAGGTTTTTCAGATGTACTGAAATGCTCTGCCAAATAACTTCGAGCTGTGAAATGAGTTCACTCGCCTTTGCTTCGTGCGCAGGTTCCTTCTTGAGTTCAATCAGGCCTGAATGCACTTCGTCTGATTTTAACAGTAATTGTATCCACTGGTCATAGTAACGCAACGAGGCCATGGTGGTAGAAGCTTTTGCTTTCGTTGAGTCAAGCCGCTGCTTCAGTTCATTCTCGCGATTCCAGCCTTGTAGTAAGAGGTCGACCTTTTCTAATGCTCTTCCTGGCTTACTTGCGCTGTACTCTATCGAAGCTTTATTAAGATCAGTTAAAATTGACGAGCATTCGTTTTCGATCTGTTTGACCAGATCCTTTAGGCTACCAAGCACGTATGTATTCAAGTCAGCGCACCATTTTGAAGATGCTTTCTGCGAATTCTTTATTGTCACTACCTCGCGAGAATCTACTAATCCCCCTTTTACGTCATTGGTACTGCCCTGTAGGGTCGTTATGGCGTTACCTAGCTGTTCGAAGTAGTTTGGGAGCCGATCATGCATTTTCTCGAATTCCCGATTCATCTTGCTCTGTAGTACATCGAATTGGGCTTCGTCTTGAATCTCATCGATAGCGCTTCGAGTAGCATCATAATCGAATGAAGACTGGAAGTGAGGCAACTTACTGAACTCTAGTGCTTCTCTTTCAAGATCCATCAATTTCTCTTTTAGCTGGTTCTTCATTTGGTCTAGGTCTAGCGGTTTGCAGTAGAGTTCTCTTTCACCTCTATGCTCCCCCAACTCGAAGCTACTACGACTCCTGCCTATCTCGACTATTTGTTTCAACTCTTCCAAAAGGTAACCGGAATAGAGTATCATTGATTTCACATCTTCGAGCGAGATACACCAACACTCTACGCCACCAAACTTGCGCTTGGGAAGTGGATTATCAATCGTGATCCTTTCAACTATGGCTCTTTCCAATGGGTGTAGTCTGAAATCTACTTCGACATTATCATGACGCCCCAGTGACTTTACCGAAATAAGATTTTCAAGTCCGGCAAAGAATCCACCAGTTAAGTTCATCAGACTTGTGTTAAATACCTTGGCCACACGGTCACCGGGAGCTGCCCAAGTTTCATGTCCACGCTTACAGCCCATAGGGATATCAGCATTCTTGAGGGCTCCTATGTACTCATTTACCTTCCTCTCCCACTGAGGCTGGCTGATTAGCGTCGAGTAATTAGGATAACGTCTCAGTAGTATTGCCCTACAAATACTGCCCAATAAAGCTAGGGCGTCACCTGCTATTGTTTGTCCGATTTGTTCTGCTGCCATCGTCCTTACTGTCGGATCCCCGAAAAAGCGACTCAGTAGTTCACGTACTAACTGTTCCTGCCTGACTTGCCATTGTGCCTCATAATCTCTTTGCAGTGTGCGCCTGCTCTTTTCATTAATCAGATACAAGACGCTCAGTGGTGTCAAGAGGTCTCTCTCAATAATCTCCTCTAGAAGTTCATTGGTTAACGGGGTATCAGCGAAATTTAAGACAAACCCAACAACACCTGGCCGACCTCCCGGGTCTCCCGGATCTATCTCGATGCGCTTCTCTGGCATAGGATCTTCCTTGTTCCAACGTATCCTGAAGTGAATGAGTATGTCTGAGTTAGAATCAGGAGACAAGACTTCGGAATATACCTTCTGTGGATCAGCCTCCAGTGGCCCTACCGCTACGGTCACAGTTCGCTTTGGGTAATCGCGGCTGGTTTCCCGAAAAGCACCTACAAGTTCTGCATGGCGAGTCTTGTCTTGTGTTTCTCTCCACTGGCCTGGAATATCCCAGCCCAGTAGCTGCTGTCCTTGTCTTGGCACAAAAACGCTCGGTATCAAATGGTGTATGAATGCGTTAATGGCCGCGACCAGGCTAGCAGGGCCTGGAGCAAACTCCTCAGCTATGTTGATAATGACATCGCGAAGTTGATCAGGTTCGGGGCCTATCATCGTTTTTTGTAGCCTTGTTAAACCGAACAGGTTGCCACGTTTGTAAGCAAGGCTGGGACGACGCGACAATTCCAACAAATGCTTGTCAATCGCTAGTTTTGTGCCTACTTCGATGGTCATACCGTTAGGGAACGCGGCTAGAGTCATGAGTGTTTTTTTATCTACTCCTTCTGCATCTGGTGATTCGAGAACCTGATGAATCCGAGATGGATAATCAGAAACGTATATCTCTCCTTCAAGGCAGTCCTGTACAAATTCAACCGGAGAATATGTAGTACTCTTTTCCTTGTAGCAATAGACCATTCGCCTGAATGCAGATACTACCGTTCTAGGCCCATACGACAAATCACTACGATCAGACGATGCTACTTGACCTATAGCCTGCAATGTCTCAGGAGAAACAACTCTCGAGCCATGTTCTCCGAGATCGAATTCTTGAACATAACGTTCCCACAACGCTTGGGCAAAATCAGCACCATATAAGTCCCGCAGACGAGGAAGACAATTTCGAGTTTGGAGCCTAGCCGGAAGCGAAGCAAAACTGCTCTGGGCTTGAGCAAGAAAGTTCTCGGGCATGGAGATGAAAACGCCATAATCACCCTGACGGAGTCGGAGCCCATCTGCAATATCGAACAAAATTTGTGAGACCTTAGCAGTACCCAGAGCTTTGGCAGTAACCTCAGGTTCATCCAACAATACTAGAAGACCAGAATAGCCAGCCTCTTTAACGAATTCCGTAACTTGCTCGCAATAGTCAAGAGACCGTTCCGGGGTTACTTGTTGTATGTCTCTGCTATCGCTCGACTGGTCCATGGCACGCAGTGTACGATACACGTCGTCAGCGTTCTGCTTAGTATCCTTGGCAATTTGTTCAGCCTGTTCTCTAAGTGATTTCTCTTTAAAACTCTCGTACAGGTTCTTAGCCTTAACAGCTACTTGAGCGTGGGTTTTCCCAATGATATACTGAATCCAAGCATCGACTCCATCTATAATGTCAGACACCTTTTCCCATTTGAAAGGTGGCACAGAAAAGACTTTTCGCTCTTCACTGCAGTTCCATACGTGTACCTGGAAGCTGGTCTTTCCGTGACCATAATCCCCCACGACTGCACCGATAAAGGCGCCCTGATTGCCTCCACCAATCCACTTGAATATAGTGTCCACATACTTATTTGTGTCTCCGAGAGGTATGTGTGTGCGTGCATGAGCGCGATACACGTTCTCTACATCCTCCGGCGTCGAGATCAGATATTTCACAGGGAACGTCGTGATAATTGCATCTTTATTTAGTATGAGGTCTAACTCTTCTATCATAGTCACCCTCCCCTTATTATTGCTTCCGCACGTAGTATCTGTCCAAGATCTGTATCGTCTGCCTCAGCCTTGAAAGACTGTAACACACCATATTTTATGATGTTGTGCTGAAATTGCTTTACGTCATGTTCGTCTAGGGCCACTTTAAGCTTAGGCATAGGATCTCTTGGAGGTCGCCTCATCAATATAACGACTCGTTTGAGACGCAGCATCTGTGCACGCGGTCTCATCAAACGGTTATATTCCTCGCCATCTACCACAACAAGCTCTGGGCCCGGTTCCAAATCTTTTAACTCGTTAGTATACACATAGCCGTGTAACTTGACTAGTAGTCGAGCAATGAATGATTTGCCGCAACCTTGCGGTCCATATAAGCACAAAAAAACTTCTACCGGCCAACGTTCTACGATGTCATTAAAGGCTTTGCGTTGGCTTTTAGTCAGCCATTCGTAATCAGCTTTAAGCTTGATCTGGTTTAACCATTCAATATATAAACTCATATGAAAGCCTCAGAGATTGTCTATGGTAAATGGGTGGAGTAGATTTATAGATGCTCCACCTAAAGTGTCAGACATTTTTACCGAAGAGACAACATTTGCTGATAGCCGTAGCAAATCAGCACAACATTTCATATCAATAAAAAAGACTCCTGCAATCTGATTTATCAAAGAGTCATCCATTACGACAGCATCACCGTAGCGGTATTGGCGGGAACGATAGGTATCATCAAGGGCGAGAAGAGCGAGTTCAAAGCGTTGGACCAAGCGTGGTTGTGAATTCTTGCTAGATTTTGTGAAAGGTGGGGGATCCAAAGCACGTAACCAAGTGTAAATACGTCCTACAGCTGTGCTATCGAAACGAGCTCCTATTCTTGCAGTCCAATTCAAGTAACTGAATTCCGCCCTCATGCTACTTTGTATCTGACCTGCCAGGTTTTGATTTGAAACTGGGGGTTGAGTAGTCCAGATAATTTCGCAGCATTTTCGATAACTCCAGAGATACTTTCTGTCCTGTGGATTGCCAGAATAGCTTGTGTAGTGTAAATAGTGCAGTAAATCCATGGCAAAAGTGGGATTCATAGCCTGAATTGCCTGTAATTTAGCTCCATGCTCTGTTAATTTGTACGTCACCTTCGGCCCTTGACGTTCTTGACTTGCTAGACGTAGGTCATGTAGACGCCGAGGAGAGTAGCTGTGATCCCTTTGCATCTCAAAGCCGTATTCGTTGATCATTATTTTAGCTATCTCGCTAGGTGTTAACGGGTTCTCTGAAGAAAGAACACGCAACACGTGAGATACTTCATCTGGTGGTGCATTGTCTACATAAAAGTGTATGTCCTCGCTATCCGTATTATAACCTGCGCTCACTTACTCTCTCCTCCGCGGACCACATGTTTCTAGGATTTATCGTCAAATTTCATAATCATAACGTACATATCGCACAAGCACTTGGATAGGTTTCTGTAACGGAACAAAACACATCTATCAAACGCGCGTTGGGTCCCATATGACTGTGCTGTCGCTCCATATCTTTCTTATGCGTTTCCTTTATAGCTTTGACACGGTGTGGTTGCATTAGTTCGTCTAAGCTTTCTCTCTCTGACCAAGTGTAGCGTCGCCCGTCCTTGCATTTCATGCTTTCGAATCGACGTGCCTTCTCGAACAGATCTGGGTGGTTTTCCAACAACCCAACCCATTCAATCTTACGCTGAAAGAAACAAAAGTAGCATCCTGAACGACTTCGCCAAGAGTAGTACTCGGGGAAGCCAACTCCGCTTTCTTCTAGTATTCGGTAAATGTCTTGTAAACCTAAACCCTCTTCGCGCAAGGGATATACAGGCCTAATGTTAGGTTTAGTAGATATGTATGCCTCTCGATCTTCATCTGCTCGAATGCCGATGTAGGAAAGCACGTTATCAGACCCTACGAAGGCCTCAAATGGTTTTAGCTTCATCGATTGTGTACACCATCTCACTCGTGGAGATGGGAGATAGAAGCCCTTTATACGCAGGAAGTGTTCGAAAGGTCTATCTGGATTAAGACGATTTATAGGTTTGCCAAGAAAAGCCTCTAATTTATTTATGAATTCGTAGGTCTCCGGTAACTCTTCGTGGGTATCACAAAAAACATATTCCATATCTGGGACTCGATCACGCATATAAATTGCCAATGCTGCACTGTCTTTCCCCCCTGATATTGACAGTATGTGACGAACCTCGCTTTTTCCCATTGCTTAAATACTCCTGTTAGTTTCTTCTTCAGCTGCAGTCGGACTGGCCAATTGGCGTGCAGCCTCAGTGATTGCGGCTAGTAATATGCGCCGGTTCGTACTAAATGAATCCTGATCACTGAGAATGCGAGCTAGTTTCTCTACCTCGCCCCGTTCTTTGTGGGAGAAGCGTATGATCTGACGTATTGCTTCTCCTTGTCTATCGTTGATAGTGAGCAGATAGCCATCTTCATTATCTTCCAGCGTTGACTTCAGATACTGTACGGATTCGGCTGCCCGCACCTGAGATGCGAGCTGTGGCACGAGGCGCGCGAAGTTATCTTCGTTTGCCTGACTCCACAGACTGGGAGGTTGTCCGGTGATTCCTGCCCCTACAGATTCTAAATACTCTTTTTCACCTAACTGTGTATCGCTAGCCCTCACCATCACCAAACGTAGCTTCGAATCGAATACTGTATTGTACAAGTGTGAGGCACGTTTCTGGATTTTGGTAAGCCATTCGTTCTCATCCTCAGCAATATCAAATATATCGAGAACCCCGTTCCTAATTAGGTCTAATAGCTTTGGGTAGCAGGTAACAAGTTCGGAGAAGACACTATTCAATGAGTCGAAGAATTTTGCAACATTACCTTCGTTCATAGAATCGTTCAATGTTGGTTGAAACGGCTGACAGCCTAGAGTAGTTGGCAAGTCTATGAACAGCAAACGCTCTGGGCTCTTTGCTCTGAGTATTGTCTCGCGAACAGCAATTGCCTTAGGTGATAGATTCCGAGTCGTCAATGTGTACTTAGGAAGGGAACCTATCCGAGCATAAAGTGACCTCACGATAGGCAGCACTCCGTTGTTAACCTTGAATCCTCGAGCGAAACGCTCGGTTACAGCAGTGCGCTCCCCACCCAATCCGAACTTAAGTACTGAAAAGTTTTCAGGTCTTCGCATTAACCTCTCCAGAACTGGCACTGACAACTCTGGTACAAAGGCACCCTCTTCATATAGCGCTATAGTAGCATTATTCACTAGCAAGTAAGCGCAAAGTAGCACTGGCACAAATCCATCCGCAACTCCATACGGCGCACTGCTGAGCTCGATAAAAAGTTCGGCTACCGACTTTGGCTCCAGACTATTTGATTCGACTGTTTCGAGAATATGGTCCCACGCCTTTTGTAAACCAGGATCTGAGTTGTTTGGCTTGTCGAATATCCATTTGCCAATTTCAGTTTTTCTGTGAATGCCACTGCGCAGTAGCAGTGATTCATAGATGCTTCTTTGGGGTGGATATCCCGTAATACCCAGTCCTTGTTTTTCACTTGATGAGATCATAGCCTCAATCAGATTCCGCCTAGCTGCCGCCGCTGCGGATGAAAGGTTACGTCGATTAATAAGCTCGTTCTTCACTATCGGAGCATAGTGGAAGGTAGCATCACAAGCATCAGATAATAAGGAAGCGAAACCCCTGCTTGAAAGATTGCGGTATGCCTTACCTCGCCAGTAACATTTAAAACCTTTCGAGCCGGGTTCAAAAATCCTATTCCATTCTGAGCGAAACGCCATTTGGGCTTCCAAGCGTCGTTCACTCAGTTCTTGACGAGCAACGCGGTCACCGGCCAAAGACGGAGTATTCTTTTTCACCCATTCAAGAGCGGCAACATCACGAGCAGACTCGGCAAGTTCATCGTTCTCTTTTCCAATCAAAATGATAACGGAAGGATCTTCTAGCTGCTGCGCGACAGACGCAACGGATTCCACCTCTTCGTCATTCTCAACCAGACACTGCACTACACACCCGTCACAGTCTTCCTTCATCTTGGTAGCTGCTAATAGACCTTCCCTGGTGCTTGGCATTAAAGAAAAGAATCTCAACATGCCTGTGTGGAATGAATGCCTACGCGCTACCAGCGGTGATGATGGGCACAAGTCTCGTGCAACTGCCAAAGTAACTGATTGTGGAGGCAACTGTTGATATGCTTCTGCCAGACGCTCATTTATGTCTATGTCGCTACCTTCCCACAGCCTATAGGCATTTTTAAACCGTCTGAATACCACAAGTCGTTTAGCTTCGAGAGACTTCATTGCGTTATCTATCTGTTGCACTGACCGGCTCGGAGAGACAAGAGCCATTCGAATTAGTTCTCTTGAAGCTGAAATCCGCGAGGCATCTCCAACAAGCTCCAATAAACCTATGCTCTTAAGAATGGCTACCTCTTCCGGCGGCGCATCGCCCAATCGGCTTATTGTGTCCTCAACCTCTGTCCATACCCTGGCAAACTGCGGATTTGGGGCACCTCCTATGAGTGTGTAGTAAGCATAGTCATACAATTGTGGTAGACGCACGAAGGGTGGCTCGTTAGCCCGAAACTCCTGGGTCGGAACCCAGTCGGAAAGGGAAAAAGGTTCATTAGCCGACAGAAATGAAAATAAAGAACGCTCATTTTGTCCAAATCTTTTGAACAGAGCGGGAAGCATTAATAACGTGATAGGGTGTAATGGATAGGAAGATACACATAGCTTCTCGAAATCAACCTCTGAGCCCTTAGGTGCAAGCATAGCACAGGCTCTAGCCGTTTCTTGCACGTGGATGTTTTCGCGAACGATCGCTTTTTCCGAATTGTTTAAAGCAGCAGCGACTAATTGCAGAGCATCGGTGTCATCTAGTATGCACGGGACATCAAAGAAGCGTTGTTGAACTTTAGACCACTCTCTCTGATGTCGGCGACCTAGACGAGACGCATACTGCGAGAACTCTTGATGAAGGATAGTAATAAACCATATAGGATATTCATAGCTGCGTGAAGCAGCCTCGGCCATTTCCTGTAATATATGTAGGTCGCTTTCTTCTGGCCTAAGTGCTGCATGCTCAAGTAGTTTCCCCAGCTCATCCACGATCACGATTATGCCTGAAGCTCGATCCTCTTGCATTGAGAGCTTTGCTAGGTCCTCAAATAGCTCTATGAGAGAGCGCGTATCGGTACGACTACCTGTGAGTACAGGCTTGTGTTTGCGAAGCAATCTTTTAAGCAAATCATTTCTACCTGACTTTTGAAGGGACCGTTTTAGGTTTTCTATTAGACACGTACACAAGTTCTCTCGTGTCCCTGTTGCTAATATAGGTATGTACCCTTGATTAGAAGGTGGAAGCAATTGCTGCCCGATCTCACCTAGGCATTGACGAGTCTCTTTCCGGGCTGCATTGGTGGATGTCTGATCGAGAAGTCTGGCAAAATACATTGCTAGAGCAGATTTTCCAGACCCATAGGGCCCAGATATGGATTGTGCACGGTAAGACGGGGCTGAAGCTCCGCGAGCTAATAGTGAAAGTGCAGCAAGAGATCCACGCGTAACTAAATACCCGTCAATGGCATCTTTGGCATAGAAATCGCGTTCAAGGTGGACTGAGCGAAGGAACCGAGGGTTGAGTGATATCAGCCCAGCCATACCGGACTTACCTACTGCCATAATAATCCTCCAAGAACGACATCGGGTTGCATGCAGATTCTCGTGGCCTTATCACACGTCGAACCAAAGACGTATCTTCGAAGACCATGTATCCAGAGGTCACATCTTTGAGGGCATCTAGATAGCCTAACATGGATTCTTGGTCAAGCTTGAAAATTAACCCAGGGCTGCCCTCAGACCTCATTATCTCTCTAAGCTCAAGCGCTTTTCCTCCATTGTTCCGCTTATCCCAGAACTGAGCGAGAGCGTAAGCAAAGACCGCAGCAGGGAGCGTAGTCTTAGGCCCTGTCTTAAACCGCAATCGTTCACTGTCAGGTTCCTGAATAAGGATCCCCAAGTTACTTAAAGGACACTCGATGGCATCGTCAATGTGCGCCTTATCTGCCCTAGGAGACAAGTAAGTATGCACGAAACAATCTACATCACGTCTAATCGTTGAGTGCGATATGTCAGACCATCCCAGCGCCTGCATATCTCCTATTAGTAACTCAACCATTATAGTCCTAGTAAATGCATACTCGTGAAAACGGTTGAAGGCCCAATACCAGGTAGCTGCGCGGCTTCCTATATTTGCCAAGTTCCAATGAATGAGCCATAAAGTAGCGTCATCCTCCAAGTACGGATCCCAACCGTTATCGTTAAGTAATCTACTGCCAAAGTCGGTAGGCCGCAGATTTCTTGAGCGTGTTTTTGGTTCTTCCTCCACGACCCGAGTGGCAAGACACCAATGTCGTATCGATTGAACCATGTTTTTCCCTACACCTAGGCGCACGACAGCGTCATCACGTTGAAATGCCTCAGAATCACTGTATACAAGGTCGAAGCCCTTCTTTAGCCAAAAGTAACGGAAAGCAAATGTTTGATGGCCCGCAAAAGATTTGGCGAAGGGCAGATGAAATAATTCTTGGTCTGATAGCTGAGCTGTCAACATAATTCAAATTCCTTAGTCGACAAGTGTACTCCTCAAAGCTTCTAGCTCCTGGTTAGATTTTGCTTCTTCTAACGTTAATTCCTGTACACTAACACCTAGAGCCTTCGCAAGTCTTCGGATAGTCCGTGGCATAGGAGTCTGTTTACCATTCTCAATGCGATTAATGGTCACTCGGCTAAGCTTAGTCAGCTTAGCCAAGTCGCTCAAAGATAGTGCCTGCTGCTGCCGCAGTTTTTTAATTTTCTCACTCATGTCAATTTTTTTCTGCTGTCTGTATTTATTTTGTTATCTAATTGTATCGGTCTAAGTTCAAAATGTCAAGGTGCAGCAATCTTATTTGACCCATGTGAAATAACTGCCTCGAACGCCTTTGTATCGGACAATCCGTCAAAAAGTTTAGGCAGGCGCGGTGTCTCCCAGGCTTCAAGCAGATGCTGTTGTTAAAAACAGTAGTCAGTAGTCAGTAGTCAGGAGACAGTAGTCAGTAGTCAGAAGTCAGAATTCAATAAGCAGTAGACAGTAGACAGTAGACAGTAGACAGTAGACAGTAGTCAGGAGACAGTAGACAGAATTCAATAATCAGTAGACAGTAGACAGTAGTCAGAAGTCAGCATTCAAATTTTCTTATTGGGATAACAACGTTGCCATCTTCTGGAGCGCCTCCGAGATTGTCTCGGTTGGCAAAGTGCATATCAATTCGGCATTTCGAGCGCGCCAATCCAAACTCTTAACCTGGTCGGATAATATTGCTCCTGCCACTGGTAACCCCGCGGGAAGGAGAATCTCGAAAGGGTAGCCTTTGGGTTGGCTGGTTATTGGACAAAGGATAGCCAGTCCTACCTTGCTGTTATAGCTTTGTGGTGACAGCACCACGGCCGGACGGCGTCCGGCTTGTTCGTGACCTGCTTGCGGATTCAAGCGAATCCACACCACATCTCCGCAACCAGGCACATAAGTCCGGGGGCCTACCACGTTTCATTCCCCACGGCGGAGCCGGTATCAACCTCGTGATGCAAGTTCTCTTTGGTGACCTTTGATAGGAGTTGTTCCAGGGTCAGCTTCGGCTTAGTTACCGGCGTGACAACGATTTTCCCATCTGCCAGCGATACTTCGACGCACGTCTCTTTCTGGAGTCCTACTTCATCAGCGAAAGATTTCGGAATACGCAAAGCGAGACTGTTACCCCATTTCTGAACACGCGTCTTCATGTCAAACCTCCATTCACGGTATCTACAATGAAGATACTCTTTCTACAGGCGCTTGTCAAGTCTGTACAAGAGGGGAAAGGCACAATTTGTTCCTGAGCCCACTGAAGTTACAAAGCGGCAAAAAGTTCAGGCAGGCGCGGTGTCCTCGGGCTTCAAGCAGATGGAACGAAAATCAAAAATAAAAGATAAAAAGTCAAAATTACAAGTCAAAAAGCAAAAAATGTAGTGCGAGGCTTCAGCCTCGTGCCAGGATAGGATTGCACGACCTTAAAAGGTCGCACTACGATTGTGTTTAGAATTTAGCTAATGAGATTGCCACGCACCTTTCAGGTGCTCGCAATGACAAGAGGAAAGGGGCTCGCAATGACACGGTGGGTTACTGCTAGTGTTAAAAATAGTGGCAAAACAAGGTATAATAGCTGAAAGCGAGGACTACAAAGTGCTGATAGAATTAAAGAGGAGGAGAAATGCGAGAGGTTATTTTATATCCCGGTGAGGATGGCTATTGGGTAGTAGAGTGCCCGAGCTTGCCTGGTTGCATAAGCCAAGGAAAGACAAAAAGGGAAGCAATTAAAAATATCAAGGAAGCTATAAGCTGCTACACCCACGCCCTCGAAGACGATAACCTTCCTGTACCCAAAGAGAAGTTTAAGGTATCAGTGGTAGTAGTATGAGCAAGCTTCCTGTCCTATCAGGCGAAAAGTGTATCAAAGCTTTGGCAAAGGCAGGATTCTATTTTAAAAGGCAGGAAGGTAGCCACGTGACACTCAGGAGAGACGAACCATTTTGCCAATTAGTTGTCCCTCTTCATAAAGAATTGGATAGAGGAACAGTGCGGGCTATTATTCGTCAGGCGGGATTGTCAGTAAGCGAATTTACCAAGCTGTTATAACAGTAATATTTGAGGTAGATATAGATGAATTATTCGCGGAGCCGATTTCAAAAAGAAACCAATAAAGCGGTACAAGAATATGTGGCATCTATTCCCTTTGACCGGCGATTATATCGCCAGGACATCGAGGGAAGCATCGCTCACGCCAGGATGCTGGCAAAGCAAGGGATAATAGCCGAGAGCGAGGCGGAAACGATAATCAAGGGGCTCAACTCCATTCGAAAGGAAATCGAACGAGGGAAGTTTCAATTCAAGACCGAGCTCGAGGATATACATATGAACATCGAAGCGGGGTTGTTTGAAAAGATAGGCGATGTGGCCGGCAAGCTCCATACCGCCCGGTCCAGGAATGACCAGATAGCTCTGGACTTGCGCCTCTTCGTCAAGGAGGAAATCTTGAAGACCATCGATAAGATAAAAGCTCTGCAAGCTTCGCTGGTGGAGTTAGCCGAGGCGAACAAAGCTGTCGTCATGCCCGGCTATACTCACCTGCAGCAAGCCCAGCCAATTCTCCTGGCACACCACCTGCTGGCTTATTTCGATATGTTTCAGCGAGATAAGGAAAGATTTCATGATTGTCTAAAACGCACCGACGTCCTGCCCCTGGGCAGCGGCGCCTTAGCCGGCGTCCCTTATCCCCTGGACCGGGAATTCGTGGCCCGGGAGCTGGGCTTCAGCAAGGTAAGCACCAACAGCCTGGATGCTGTTTCCGATAGAGACTTCGTCATAGAATACGAAGCAGCGGCGGCCATCACCATGATGCATCTTTCCAGGCTGGCTGAGGAGCTTATCCTGTGGTCATCGAGCGAGTTCGGCTTCATAGAGATCGGCGAAGCCTTTACCACGGGCAGCAGCATAATGCCTCAGAAGAAGAATCCCGATGTCGCCGAGCTGGCCAGAGGGAAAACCGGGCGGGTATACGGCAACCTCATGGGCATTTTAACCACTATGAAGTCTCTGCCTTTAGCCTATAACCGGGATATGCAGGAGGACAAGGAAGGGCTTTTTGACACTGTGGACACGTTACACTCCAGCCTGGAAGTATTTGCCGGAATGATGAAAACGCTTAAGATAAACACCGAGCGTATCTCTCAAGCGATGAAAACAGATTATATTTTAGCCACCGACCTGGCCGATTATCTGGTGAAGAAAGGCATGCCGTTTCGGGAAGCCCACGGCGTGGTAGCCAAACTCAGCAAATATGCCATGAGTAAAGGCAGAAACCTCCAGGAGCTTGGACGGCAGGAATACAAAAAGTTCTCGGCGCTCTTCGGCAACGATGTATATAAGATAACTTTGGAATCATCGGTAGCCGCCCGAAATGTTGCCGGCGGCACCTCCCCACAACAGGTGGGAAAGGCGCTGAGAAGAGCCAAGAGGCTGATCAAAAAATGATTAAGCTGGCGCCGTCGATTCTTTCCGCTGATTTTGCCCGCCTTGGTGAGCAGATTGACGAGGTCGCCAGGGCCGGGGCCGATTATATCCACGTGGATGTCATGGACGGGCATTTCGTGCCCAATATCACCATCGGGGCCCCGGTGGTGGCTTCAATCCGCCGGGTAACCAGCCTGCCCCTGGATGTCCACCTGATGATAGAGCATCCGGAGCGGTATATCTCCGAATTTATCAACGCAGGCGCCGATATTATTACCGTGCATGTAGAAGCCTCTCCCCATATTTATAGTACGATTCGGTTGATAAAGGAACTGGGGGCCAGGGCCGGAGTATCCTTAAATCCACCTACTCCTCTCAGCGCAGTAGATGAATTTATTCATCATGTGGATTTGATTCTCATTATGAGCGTTAATCCCGGCTTCGGCGGGCAATCCTTTATCCCGGAAACATTGCCCAGGATAGCGAATATGCGCAAAATTCTTGATAATAGAAAACCGGGTGTCGAGCTCGAAGTCGACGGGGGAATTACTGCCGACAATGCTCCTGACATAGTCGAAGCCGGTGCCGATGTCCTGGTGGCTGGAAACAGCATATTCAGGGCCGAAGAGGGGATAAGCGGTGCGATGCAGAGGCTGAGGGAAGCG
>Ga0315549_1002155_pt1 | contig 19170 bp, 19 predicted proteins | sample SalMarSW160200MG_FD_203101 | JGI IMG/M metagenome (GOLD analysis project Ga0315549, IMG submission 203101) | Salt marsh sediment microbial communities from the Plum Island Ecosystem LTER, Massachusetts, United States - Salt Marsh Sediment SW1601-200 ... | reverse complement strand
CATCCAATCAGAAGCGATTATGATTGGAGATTCTATAGTGGATATTATTTCTGCTAATAGAGCGAAAGTCAAATCTTGCTTAATATTAAGAAAAAAACATTATTATACTGAAGAAATTAAAAGTTGGGAATACCAACCTAATTTTATTATTAATCAATTAGATGAAATTTTAAAACTATGAAAGAAAAAATAAAATTTTAATTAAATTTTTAAACTGAAATTGATTTTTATTTTATGAAAGGACTTAACCGACAATCCGATTTGTATAATTTGAGAATGGTTATCGGCTATGATAGAGATAGATTGTGCTTAATAAAATTTCAGCTTTAATAATTCCAATAATAATCTCATTGATAACTACGTTCTCGTATCTAACTAGGACATTTATTCCTAGAAGGATTAAAGCCACAAATAAAATTAAAAAAAGACCGAACTCCACTAATAAATTAATAATGACAAAAAATATGGATTTTTTATGTTCCATTTTGTATAATTTATCCGTCACAAAAAAGCCTATGATGAAATTTAGAATAAATCCTAGAAAAATAGCGAAAAAGTTGAATGCGAGTGAGATTCGAAAATGATTTTCATATTCTCCTCTTCCAATAAGAGCATAGAAGTCAAAATAAAGAAGAATCCTATTTGAGTACCATATAATATTTAAAATTAATGAATTTTTCAGAGAATTTGTAAAATTCTTAAAATCCGCATAATATTTAGTAATCAATATATTAAATAAAAGATGAAGGATTAAAACTGCAAAAATTGATTCTGGTAGGTATTGTTGAATGATATTTATCAAATTCTCCATATTTAAATCAACTCTATAAGCTTATAAAATATTGATATGTAGGATATAAACTAAACTCAATAAAAAATCGAAAGATAATATGATTAGGACTAATAATAAAGAATCTCTGATAATTTGACGATAAATGATTAAAATAAGAAGAAGAGCAATTGGAAAAAAAAATAAATATTGAATTAAAAGAAAAAGAGGATGGAAAAATTTAAAAAAAAGAACTAGATTTCTTATTGAATTCTTTTTCTCCCAAATCATCTCGTATAATATTCATAGCAGAAGTAATTGACACTCTCCATTTGACTGCAATCTTGCGTATAGGATCTGGATTTTCGGAGCGACCGTCTTTAATTATGCTCTCTCGTTGCTCATCGGATATACTATCTTCAGACTTTGGAAACCTTTCTTCATAACCTTTCTCTGTTAAAACCTTATGGGAGATCTTTATTAATGTATAGAGGGATACCTTTAAATTCATTTCTTCTAGTTTTTCACGAATTTTATTCTGTGAAATCTTTGTATATCTGATATAATATTTAAGGAGATTATTTAGATTTTTATTTTCATTAAATTTATCTATTCTTTTTACTAAATTATCTTTCTCTTCTTTAGTTAGTGCATCATTTTCTTTACTTTTAATAAATTTAATAAATTTCTTAGTAAAATGAGTACCCTTATAGGCAACACCATCATGTTTCTTTATTATTTCTTGCAATTTTATTAATGCAGGGCTCGATGGCAGATATTTATCTTTATCGAAATCCCCATATACCTTTTCTATTATAAAACCAACCTTAGTAAACAACTGTTTGGTCATTAAAAATAATTCTAAACGCTTTGTATTTCTCTTTGAGATATGTTAGTTTCAATATCCAACAATTTTCTTTCTATATCAATAGAATTATTCCATAATTGTCCAAAAAAATTTTTCAAAACATAAATCAAAGGTTTGCAATTCGTCCAAAATCCAGCTTTTTCCCGATGGTTTTTATTTTTTGGTGTAATTCCAAAAAAAATTTCCTTATTATCTATAATTATCAAAAAATGTATTAAATTTGGATCAATATTAACATGATGAATATTACTTTTATGATGCACACTTAAAATTTCTTTATTTAAAAATCTCATTATTTTAAAATTTTCTTCTGTAATACAAGTTAATAACCTAATTTTTATAATATCTTTATTTATAGCATCTTTAATACTGATAACTGAAGGATTTGAACGAGGGCCATTAATTTTCGTTAAAATAGCCAATATCTCTGTGTCAGCATTTTCAATCATTTGTAAAAATTTGGAAAAGAGAATATATTCACCTTGGATGATTGTAAACTTTTCTGAATCATATTCATAATTTTTACTCTTAATACTTGACCATAAACTGATCGAATCATTTCTTTTATCTTCTAAAAATCTTACTTCTCCTTTCTTTGTTTTAATAAGTAAATCCAAAACTTTTTCAAATGGAATTGCCGTAAATCGCATTGGGGATTCCATACTTACCTCTATTATTCCGTAATTTTGCAGATTCTTGATAATATGATAAACCTGAGCTTTATGCAAATTCATTTTTCTAGATATATCAATTGCCTTATGTGTTCCATTCTTAGCAAGAAAAATGTACACTTTTGATTCTAATTCCGTTAAACCTGTGTCTTTAAGAGCCTCTACAAGCCATATTTTTTCTGAGAGGATTTCATTATCTAGCATTATTATCTGATTAGTTTTGTTATTTCATGTAAAATTGAACATGCATTAATTATAAGTGACCTTGTGACCATTTAAATATTTTCATTCATAATATTTAAATTACTTTTATTATAATAGTAATTATGCCTAAAGCTTTTTCAGATAGAGAGAAAAAGATTATAAAAAAGAAATTACTCGAAAAAGGTAAGGAGTATTTTAGAATATTTGGATTAAAAAAAACAAATATAGGAGAACTAACAAAATCTATAGGCATAGCCAAAGGAACATTCTATAATTTTTATAAATCGAAAGAAAAACTATTTTTAGATATATTAGAAAAAGTTGAACAAGATCATGTTGATTTCCTGTCTAAAGAAATCACTAATATTGATAAATCTCCAAAGGATATATTTAAATTTTTTCTTAAATATCGATATAATGTTATTGAAACTGAACCTATAATAAAGATGCTCCTTACTAGTGATGAAATGGATTACCTTTTTAGAATATTACCAGAAACCACACGTATAAACTTTATTCGTAGAAAAATAGATAATGAATATATGATACAATTTAACAAAAAATGGCAAGAAGATGGTTTGTTAAAAAAAATTGATCCTGAAATTTTGGCTAACTTATATCGAATATTTGCTGTAATTAGTATAGGTAAAGAACATGTTGGTAAGTCGAAGATTAATGAAACAATTGATTTACTTATAGATATTTTAGCAGACTACTTAATAATTCCGTCAGAATGATTTTTTAGGCTATTTTAATCCAAACTATGCTAGAAGTACTTAATATTTTACGTATTATTGTGAAAATAATCAATCACTTTTCTTCAAGTTTAAAATTCTAAAATTTTTATTGATAGAACTTTTAATATTTCTTTAGAATTATGCTATTAGTAAGTAACAATTGTGAATGAATAATTTTTATTAGTGAAACGATAATAATTTTAAAATAGTTGTTAAAAAAATGCCGAAAGAATTAGTATTTTTAGGACCTAGAAAAGTTGGATTTAGAGAATACGAGGAGCCTCCTTTAAAGGACACCGAAGTAAGAATTAAGACCCTATATTCTGGGATTAGTAGTGGTACAGAATTAGCTATTTATAGAGGGCAAGCACCCATGTTTAAAAGAACCATTAAAGATGGTTTGTTTGCTGATGGAGAACCTATATATCAATATCCATTGGTTTATGGATATGAAGAATATGGAGAGGTAATTGAAATAGGAAAGAAGGTGGAAGAAGAAAACAAGTATAAAGTTGGATCTTTCGTGGCAGCATCATATGGACACAGAGAAACAGGTGTTGTTGATGCCTTTGAATCAATTAAAGAATCACTAAATTTCTATGGATTAATCGAAATTCCGCCCCCACGAAAAATGCCCCCATCTGTTAAAGATAAAAAATTAGCTAAAAGAATGATGGCAGTTTCATTAGGAGGATTATCTTATGATGGGATAGTCATGTCAGGCATCCAAGCAGGTGAATCCGCAGTAATTTTTGGTCAAGGACAAATTGGACTTTGTTGTACTTTAAGTTGTAAACAAATTGGTGTCAATCCAGTAATAGCAGTTGACGTGGTTGATGAGAGGCTTGAACTTGCGAAAGAATTTGGAGCAGATTATGTTTTTAATCCAAATAAGTGCAATGTAGCAGAAGAAGTAAGAAAAAAATTAAAAACAAGATATGCCCTTCCCGGTGCTGATGTAGTTTTCGACGCCTCAGGATCATATAAAGCGCTTAAAGATGCTATTAGATGTGGAGCTCCTGGATATGGAAAAGTTATTGCAATTGGCTTCTATAAAGGACCTGCTACCGAACTTGATTTGGGAGAGGAGTTTCACCACGGTCTTGGTGCAAGTACAATCATATCTGTTGGACCATATGCTCGTCAACTATATCGAGCAACGGCTCCTGGAAGAAAATGGGATATGAAAAGAGTAGGGATGGCCTATTTCCGTTTAACTTTAGGGAAAGAAGATTTAATTGATAAATTGGTAAGTCATACTTTTAAATTTGAAGATGCGTTGAAAGCATATGAAATTTTAGACAAACATCCCGAGAATTGTCTTAAAATGCTCTTAACTTTTCAAGAATAATATCATTTTTTATTAATATAATACTATTTTTTTTTTTAATTTATTTAGCTTTTGAGAAATTCAAACAATCATCATTATTTAATTCTCTAGTAATAAGTCAGTTATAATTGTTACTAACTAATCTTTAAATGTAGACTTATTATAATTAAATTGTTTAGAATTTGTATTAATTTAGTTCTATCTACAAAAAAATATTTAAAGAAGACAGGTTGAATATTATGAGTAACGAAGATAAGTCCAAAAAAAATGTAGCTACTCTTGACGTACCATCGCACTCACTAAAAGTTATGGCTTCTTTTTCGGTTGCTAGTTTAGGATTAGGAATCATTACATCTGCGATTGGAATGCAACTGTTATATTTCTATGAAGTTCTCTTGCAAATGCCAGCAGCATTATTCATCATAGGTAACGGAATTTATGTGATTTGGGATGCTATCGATGATCCTTTGCTAGGATATATGTCTGATCGCCCAAAGCGCTTTTGGGGAAAATGGGGTAAGCGATATCCTTGGGTAATGGTATCTTTTGCTCCAGTTTGTATAACCTTTGCCTTGCTTTATGGGCCTCCATTCAGTGATGAAATGCTTTTACTTGCTTGGTTAATTGTTAACCTCTTTATATTTGATACTTTTCGATCGTTGTGGAACATTAATTTTAGTGCACTCTTATATGAAAAATATATCACTGATGATGAACGGACTAAGATATCTGGATTTAACAACATTTTCCGGCAACTTGGTGGAGTTTTTGCTATGATAGTGCCTGGATTTTTGATTAATTATATGGATCCTAGCACTTTTTTAAATTATGGAATTTTTGTTTCAATATTATCTGCTATATGTGTGATCATAGCCATACCAGGAATGAAAGAAGATAAATGGATGAAAGAAAGAGCTGTTTTATTAGCTCAAAGTGGTGTGTATAGAGGATCAACTCTCGTCGATTTCTTTTCAACAATGAAAAGAGGATTTAAAACACGAAACTTCAGTGTGTTTTTAATAGTCGGTACATTATTTTTTCTTATGTCAATAATGCAACAAGCTTCAATACCTTATTATATTTCTTATATTTTAGTATTGGGTGCTGAAGCTCAGCTTCTAATCTATATGCCATATCTCATTATTGTAATAGCAGTGACTCCATTCGCAGTAAAAATTGCTAAAAAAATTAATCCAGTAAAAATGTTTAAGTATTTATTATTTACTTATGGAATAGGGGCATTCCTACTGTTAATTCCAACGGATTTGATTAGTGCTATAATAGTACAATCCATAATTGCATTTATATCTGGATTTACAATAATCGTCCTAACCCCTGTAATTGGGATGATGCTTGATGAGGCCACCTTATCCTTTAAAGCACATAAAGAAGGTATTCTACTCGGAATCTATATTTTTTTCCAGGCTTTAGCTGGATTCGCTAGTACTTTGATTATTTTGTTAGTTCATTCGCTTACAGGGTTTGATCCTACACTAGGTGCATCACAAACTGCTTTAGCTTTTTTCGGCCTCCGATTACAAATCGCAATTATCCCCGGGATTATAATGATGATAGCAGGGATAATTTTCATGTTTGGTTGGACACTTACAGATGAAAAAATGGTAGAAATTCGAGCAAAGTTGAAAGAGTTAAAACTTAGGTAGGTATTAATCTCAATAATTAATTTATTACTTTTTTTTTTTTTATTTTAATTCTAAAATATTTTTTTTAATGATTCTATAAGTCAAAATGCTTATTAATGTCATTTTCATAGAAGGAGGTTTTCCCTTTCTCAATATCATCAACCAATACCGAACGATCTAAATATGAGGATTCAATAATGGCATAAGCAATAGCTAAATCTTTTAATCCTTCTTTCCCACTGATTTCCATTTCATTCCCTTCAAGAATGGCATTTAAAAAATCTAAAGTCTCCAATGCTGCTGCGTCAGTTAGACCGTAAGGAAAAAATTTGTCTTTTATTCCTTGGGATGCATTTTCATCAAATAATTGATTAACACTTGTTTTTGTTCCATCATCTAAATTGACAATATTCGATTTTATTGACCCTTTAGTCCCATATATAGTGGGAAACATCATTATTGGCGGACCATGTAAAGCCCATGAATATGATATTTGACCTAGAGCTCCACTTTTGAATTTTAAAATAGCCAAGAAGGTATCATCAACTTCACTTTTAATTCTTTGAATAATTTTTCCTGTCTTATCGCGATTTACCCTAGTATCTTCAAAAATTCTAACAATTCCTTGAACAGATTCAACCTCTCCACAATAACTTCTCAGAAGACTGAGGAAATGTACACCCATGTCTAATGTTACTCCACCTCCAGCCTGTAGTTTTAAATGACGCCAAGGGGTTTCTGCAACAATCTTATCGGGAGACCACCAACCTCCTAATCCGGCTTGAAATACTAACTGAATGTTACCAATACATCCTTGGTCAATTACCCACTTGGTTTTTCTCATTCCGGGTATGAAATGTATGCCTTCGCCTACACCTAATACTTTTTTAGCCTTTTCTGCCGCTTCTACCATTTTCCGTGCTGCTTTCACAGTAATAGCTATTGGTTTTTCCACCATAACATGCTTATCTTCATATAAACTATCAATTGTGATAAAATGATGAGTATCAACGCTAGTATAGATATCCACGGCATCAATATCGGCTTCTTTAAGCATATTTTTATAATTATCATAAAGTTCAATATCAATGTCACTTTTTTGAAAATCTGAAACATATATGTGAGGTGCATGAAGTGGATCTCCTGGAGGACCAACCGGGTCTTTTGGTTGTGACCCCTCACTACGCTTCCTAAATCTTAAAGCATTTTCAATATGCTTATCACATAATGCTCTAATCTCTACTTCAAAGCCCTTTTCCATTAATGCTTTGTATCCATGTAAATGGATAGGCATGATTCTACCGCACCCTACCAATCCTACTTTAATTTTTTTTGACATTTTCTCCTACTTTTGGATTATTATTATTATGGTCTAATAAATATGCAAGCTTCCTACATCATTTTTTCCAAAAATTCATGAGTCCACTTTATGTCATTTATTCTTTGCTCTGTGGTTGCCATTTCTCTTTCAATTATTAGGGGGCCATTATAACCAATTTCATTTAGTTTTTGAATGAACTGCTTGGCTCCAACTTGACCCTTTCCAAATGGAACTTCTTTGACCATGTGAGGTTTTCTTTCCCTTGCTTCAACTTCTGGAAAAAGCCCATCTTTACAATGAACTCCTTCTATGTAATCCTTGAGTAATTCCAAGGATGCGATAAGATCTATTTCAATGCCATTCATCCAACCATAATATAGAAGATTAGCTGGATCAAAATTAATTTTTAAATTCTTTGCTCCAACATCTTCAATAAAACGTACTAAAGTTTCAGGGGTTTCTTGACCTGTTTCACATAACCAAGATTGATTATTTTTATCAAGAAATTCTGTTATTTTTTGCATGGCATCAACTAGTCCTTTATATATAATTCTATGATAAAGATCAGATGTGTTTTCAGGTATATAACCAACATGTTGAGCAAGTTTATCAACTCCTAAATCTTTAGCGAAATCCGATGTCATAAAGACATGCTTTATTCTCTCTTCACGGTAAATAGGATTAATTAATCCAATTGTTTCTTTTTTTACATAGTTAGTTCCTTTCCAGTGTACAAATATAGCAGATATTTTAATTCCAGTTTCTTTTAATTTTTTAATTAATTTCTCCTTTTTTTCATCTATAAAATGTTCAATTGGAGGAGAACCAAGGTGCATAGTTTTAAATCCTAAAGAATCAACCCATTCAATTGCTTCTAAAGCATCCTTCCCCTCCCAGGTCATAACACCAATATCAAAAGCTCCCATCTTAAGTGTCGCAACCAAATATGAGAATGTTATGTTATTATTTTCAAATTTCATTTACCAATTGCTATTGAAATCTTACTATACTTGATACTTATTTGACTATTTTACTAAAGATTTGTATTAACATCATAATTAAATTAAACTCCTCACTATAGCTAACAAATTCCTTATACCTTCTCTTTGATCATATTTACCCATAGGTGGAAGTTCTAAAGAATAAAAACCGTCAAAACCCGTTTTTTTCACAATATCCATGAACGGTTTCAAGAATTTTTCACCTACTTCATTTGGTACTGTTTTTGCATGTATAATGCTTGCATATTTACTCATTTTTCTTATACCCTCTTCTCTTATTTCAGCAGGAAATAATATGGCATTTCCTAGATCAGGTAACGTTTTCATAATATCTGGACCTACCTCCTCGATAATCTTAATAATATTATCAGGATTTGTGGTCATACCAGGACCGTGATTTTCTATGAGTAGTTTCACACCAATTTCCCTTGCAATAACTGCGAGTTCTTTATAACCATAAATGGCTCTTTGAAGAGCATCTTCAGTCGAATCAATCTTAGCCCTAGGTAAAGGAGAATCTGGATTTACTCTTATGGATGGTGATCCTAAATATTTGGCAATCGAAAACCATCTTTTAATTATTTCAAATTCCTCCTTCCTTTTCTCTGGATTTGGTTCTGAAGTTGTCCCAATGTCAACACATATATTAGTAACATTTACATTTGAATCCTTTAAAGATTCTTTCATTTTTTCAATAAAATCCATTTCTACTGATGGAAATTGCATTTGGCAAAGCTCAATATTGTTTAATCCTATTTCCTCAACACAGATCTTGGGAAACTCAAGGATTGTGATCTTATCACCCCCGTATTGAGGAAAAAGATAATTTGGCAACTCACGAGAAAGGCTAAAAGAATTTACACATATTTTCTCCACTTTAAAATCACTCTTAAATTTTTTAATATAATAATTATATTTTTTCTGAAAAAGTTTTATTAGATGCTTTTTAATGAAAATTATTTTTTATTAGAGATACTCACAGATAGGAAAAATATTACGTGGCAAATTTATAATAATTATTTAGTAACAATTGTGAATAATCAATTTTTATAAGTAATATTTCTAAATAATTTTTATAAATCAATATCAATTTTATAACCTAAGTTTTAAAACTTATAATAATTATTTAAGAGGAGGTTGAGAATTAATTGACCAGAATTGTTAAATTAGCACAAGTTGGGTGTGGAAGTATAGCTCAGAGAATGATAATGAATAGGCTAAAAGCTCCCAGTGTTAAAGAAAAGGTTGAATTGATAGCTACTATGGATGTAGTTTCTGAAAGAGCTAAAGCTTGTATGGAAAAGTTTGGGGCGAAAGAATGGTATGACGATTATGATAAGATGTTATTAAATGCAGATATCGATGCTGTAACTATTGCTACACCAATAGGATTGCATTATGAACAAGTGATTAAAGCAATATATGCAGAAAAGCATGTTCATTGTCATAAAACTATTACTACTAATGCTAGAGAAGCTACTGATATAATTGAAGTTGCTAAACAAAAAAATATTAAAGTTGTCGCTTCTCCTGGAACAAGCGTTATGAGTCCTATAGTTACCAAGATAAAACAGGTTTTAGAAAAGGGCACCATAGGAAAGGTTTATTGGGCTCAATTGGGAAGGCAATGGGAAGGGCATGAATATGAACCTTTCAGGAAATTTGGTAATATTTTAACCGATGTAGATCCTTCATGGTATTATAAAAAAGGTGGTGGACCTATGTATGATATGGGTGTGTATGAACTTACCGAGCTCACGGCAATTTTTGGTCCTGCTAAAAAAGTATCAGCCATGTCAGGTATAGGCCTTAGAGAAAGGAAAATTAAAGATAAAGCGATAGATGTAGAAATGGATGATAATACAATGCTTCTTCTTGATTTTGGTAATTCAATGTTCGCTTATATATTTGCAACTTTTTCAGCACTGGCGGATGAGGGTCCTGTACCTCCCTTCAGTATTTCTGGAAGTGAAGGAGGAATGAGACTAGGTAAATTCAAGAGTGAGAGATATAAATCAATATTGGATATATGGAGTCCTTCTTTACCCGAAAAACATGAACAGGAAATTATTTCAGGTTACAGGGAAGATGCATTCTTCGATGTTATGCATCTTGTTGATTGCGTAAAAAATGATGAAAAACCGATTGTAATGGATAATATTGAGAGCATGCAAATTGCCAGACATGTAATAGAGATTATTGAGAAAGGTTACATTGCTGCTAAGACAGGAAAAACACAAGAATTAGAAACAACTTTCTAGTAGAAATATTACTGATAATTCTCAAATGGTAAAGTACAAATTAAGTCATAAATATTTGTGACTGAATAATTTTTATAAATCCAATAGCAATTATATAACATAGGTTTTCGCAATGAAATTAGGATTAAGAGTTAATGCTTTTGATTTAGGAATTTGGTTAGATAAGAATGCAATGCCACCTAAAGATGTATGGGAACCGTCCGTAAAAAGAGCAGCTGATCTTGGGTTTGATGGTGTTGAATTATGTGTGTGGTTTCCACTTTCAGAATGGTTAAATGAAGAAGATATAACTAAAATGATAGAAACTGCTAAAAAACATAATATTGAAATTGCTACTATATCTGCTGATTGGTGTCACAGTTATAGTGCTTACCACACAAGCTTGAGTGATTGGTTAAGATGTGGCAACGGAATTGAATTATTTAAAGGTGAAATAAAATTAGCAGCGAAACTCGGAGCAAAATCAATGTTATGGCATTTGGGTAGAGCTAAGGGTACGATGGAAGAACTTAAAAAGATTTTTTATTATTTTGCAGAAGAGGCAGAAAAACAAAAAGTCAAAATTGGCATAGAAAGCAGTTTTTGGCCAATTATTGGCCTTGGTGATCAATATATTCTAAAAGAATTATTAGATGAGATTAATAGTGAATATTTTGGAGTATATATTCATGGTGGTCGAAAAGCTGTTGAAATAATGGAAAAAAGAAGCGTGGGATTTCATTTTTATGTAATGCCTGGATTTCCCACACTTGAAGAGAAATATGATTATAAAGCATTGTTTGATACGTTTAAAAAATATTATGATTATTATATCGTTTTTGAACCCATTTCTCATTATACAAAACCTTACTCTGAATACTTATCCGATAAATCTTTGGAAAAAGCTAAAATAGATTTTGATAGAATATTCACTAAATATCGGTAGAAATATAAATATAAAAAAAAAAAGTAATCTTTTATGAGTGAGATTGATAAGATAGTCAAAATATTCGACGAAAGCATTGAAGAGGTGCAACCATTTCACGAAGAAGGTGCTGATTATATAAGAAAATTCCAAGAAGTCATAAAAGATTTAGATGCTGAAGGTAATAAGGAAAAAGCTAAAGAATTATTTCATATAATTTTTGATCCCATGGTTGAATATGAAAGTTATGTTCCCACATCTGTAGCACATTTTAAAAAGATTAAAGAAATTCTTATAAATAAGGGAATTGAATTATAACCTAACTATTTTTTTTCTTTTTTTTAAAAGTATTAAACATGAAAGTTTTAAATTCAAATAATAGAACTCATGCAAAATCTACAATCTGGCCGCTTGTTTTTAATTGGATTAATGAATGTTTTGAATCTTCAAGCTTAATTTTAGATTTAGGTTCTGGAACTCACATCTGGTATATGGATAAATCAAGAATGATCCGAATTGATCATTTCAAACAAAAAATTGAAACTAATCATGAAAGTTTTATCCTTAATGACTTAAATCGTGGGATTCCCTTAAATAATAAAACAGTTGATTATGCTGTGGCAGTTGAGGTCATAGAGCATTTAGAGAATCCACTTTTCTTTTTACAGGAAATTAGACGAGTCGTTAGGAAGAAAGCAATTATAACATGCCCAGATGGAATTGAAAGCGGGTGGTATACTCCTTGGACTTATACTTTCTTTGGTCATATTTCCATTCTTTCAAGTTGGTTATTAGAAAATCATTTTAGACGTGTGAAACTAGAAGTTTTAAAAAAAATGCATGATTCTGAAAAGAAAGAGATTGTCCTATATATGATAAAGATATAAATTATGAGTAACAATTGTGACTGAATAATTCTTATAAATTAGCACATCTAAGTATATTTTACTAAATAATATCTTTATGGTTAAAAAATTAAGTGAAGGAAAAAAGACATGGAAAAAAAAGAAAAGTTACACGTTGTTTTTATCGGGGCTCATCCTGATGATGAAGGATTTTGTTCTGGTACTCTTGCTAAGTACGCAAAAAAAGGACACAAAGTAACTATAGTATCTGCAACAAAAGGAGGTAGAGGACATTATGAAATTCCAACTGAAAAATTAAGAGAAATTAGAATGAATGAATTACAAAACGTTGCAAGAATATTAGGTACTGAAGTGATGTTTTTAGATTATGTTGATGCCGACATCCCTCCTCCAAGTGATATGAAAGATGATTTTGTGAATTTATTACGGAAGTTAAGACCCAATATCGTAATTACATGGCATCCCTATACTGATAGAGATGATCATAGAAATATTGGGCAAGTTGTATATGATGCTTGTTTCAAATCAAGTCTCCCTCTTATAATGACGGATGATTCCTTTATCCCCCTCCCTAGAATTTATTTTATTGGTGAACCTGTGTATCCTTCAGAGCCAGACGTTTATGTGGATATTACTAGCGTGATTAATATTAAAATTGAAGCTGTCAAAGAACATAAGAGCCAACTTGAAGAATGGATACCATGGTCTTATGAGATGGGAACTGGAGGGAAAATCAAGCCAAACTTAGATCAAATAATAAAATATTTTGTTAAGGAACGAGGACGTAAATTTGGAATTGCTTCAGGTGTAAAATATGCAGAGGAATTCAGGATAATTGGGGCAGGAATGCCTAAAATAAAAGCTAAACAATTGCTACCTTATACAATTACTTTCTGAATTTACTTCAATTCATTATTTTTTTATTTGAATAATTTATTTATCTTTTTGGAAAAGGTTTTATCATGGGAGGGGATTAAACATTCATTAATTATTAAACCTTATACAAATAAAAAAATTTTATAAATTCATGAATATTTCAATAGAATTTCTTATTATTTTTAAACAAATTTCCTTAAATTAATTGTCAACTTAGAAGAGAAGATGAAGAATTATAAAATACGAGACGATTTATGGGAAAGAATTCGTAGTAAGATGGATGAGATAAAAATTGTAGACACTCACGAACATTTAGGTCGTGCATTTCCAATATTTACTATAAGCAAAAAATACAACATGAATTTGATAACATTTTTAGCACATTCTTATCTTTATGGCGATTTAATTTCTTCAGGAATGAAAATGATTCCTCCAGAAAAAATGAGTTGGCAACAACTCAAGCCATTTCTAGAAAACGTGAAAAATTCAATCTATTTCAGATATTTACTGAGAGCATTAAAGGATTTTTATGGACTTAAGGAAGATAATATAAATGATAATAATTGGAAAGCAATATCTTATCTAATCAGTAAAAAAACTGAAAACCATATTCAATGGTCCTTGGAAGTGCTTGATTTAATGAATATTCACCGCATGATTCTTGATATAAGTAAGGGATGTATAGTGAATACTGAAATGATTAATGACGACCGACTAGTTCAAGTTGTAAAAATGGATGATTTTATCATGGGGGGGTTAAATATTGTTAAAAAATTTACTAATAACTCGGTAGATAAGCTTGACGATTATTTGGAAGTACTTGATATGGCTTTCGAAATAGCAAAAATGAATAAAGTAATAGGAGTTAAATGTGCAATAGGATATAATAGAATCATCAGCTTTGATTCTATAGAGAAATCTGAAGCTCAAAAAATCTTTAGTAATGGTATTAGAAATGTAAGTTTAGCAGATAGAAAAAAATTCCAAGATTATATGATGCATATTGTTTGTGAAAGATCCATTAAACATGATCTTCCTATCCAAGTTCATACAGGATTGCAAGCAGGAAATTTTAATGATATAACAAATGCTAAACCTACACATCTAACTAATTTATTTAAAAAGTATAAAAAAGCACGTTTTGTTTTATTCCATGGAAGTTATCCTTACATACAAGAAGCTGGAGTTTTAGCAAAATACTTTCCCAATGTATATCTTGATGCGTGCTGGTTATCTCATATCTCTCCATCATCATATAGACGTGGATTGGATGAATGGCTCGACATTGTACCATCTAATAAAATTTTTGCCTGGGGTGGTGATCATGAAATAATAGAACATAGCTACGCTTCATTGATGCTTGCGAAAGATCTTATTACTGATGTCCTAGTTAATAAAATAATATCGGGAGATTCCAGTGAAAAAATCGCGATTTCGCTAATGGAGAAAATTCTTCATGGAAATTCCATTAACTTTTATGGTCTATAAATCTCTATTTTTACAAATTATCAATTATACTTAAAAAAATTAAATTTTAGATTATATAATTTAAGTGTTAATTGATGATCCCAAGGGACTAAATTCAATTGTTCTTAAGTAATAAGAAATGCGTTTTGTAGTCAGTAACATTTGTGAATGAATAGCTTTTTTAAATGTAGAGATAATTATTTAAATTGAGTTATAATTATGAGTGAAATAGAAGAATATATAAAAAAACTTAATGAAAGTGCAGAAGAAGTAGAACCATTAAGCCCTGAAGGAGGAGATCGAATAAGAGACATTATAGAACTGGTTAAAAATATAAATGAAGGAGATAATAAGAAAAAAGCTTTAGATTTAGTAATGGAGATACTTGAAAGGATGGAGGAATATGAAACTTATGTTCCCACCTCTGTCGCACACTTTAGATTTCTTAAGGAGGAATTCTCTAAATAAAATTTTTAAATCTTCTTTTTTTTAATGCTCCCTTTTTTTTATTGTTTAGAATAGGATTATCTCAGTGAACAAAAAATTTAAGGAAATATTTGTATCTATAGATTTTCTCGAATAAAATTCCAAATTACATTGTTAACTTTTTCCGGAGCTTCAATTGTTAATCCATGACTTAATCCTGGAAGAATTTCTACTTTTGAATTTGGGATTCTTTCATCACTTGACTTTGAAATAAAGGTATTGGTAGTTCCATGAGTGCTCTCTATAGCATTCAACTTAGTAGGTTTAATCCAAGCGACAATTGCGAACTCATTATTAAAGGGGCTATTATACGATCCAAAAACATCATTAAGAATATCTCCGAAATAGTTACTCGAATTGAAAGATAAGGTTTCTTCTTTATATTTTAGGGAGTCATATGTCTTTATACAAAATTCTCATCAAGATACGCTTTAAATACTAATGCTGGAGGGAGCGAAGGATACCCGATAATTAATTCTTCTATATATCCTTCAAAGGAAGAGGTTAACACGAAACTCAGGAAACATTCATTAACATGAATATGGTACCTTGAGATGAATTATTTGTTTTTTTGCCTAATTTAACACACTTTATTTCTTTTATCAAGACTTTTAACCACCCCGATTTTAAGCGATAAAAAAGTATAGTGTAGGGCAAAGGCGTTAGAGATTACATAGTAATAAACAGGAGGAAGGACTTCTTTTAACCTTAGATTTCGCAGTCCTTTATTTCATATGTCGGTATTTTGAATTACAACAGAGTAAAATATGAGAGTTGGATATTTTAATATTTACTAAAGTATTTGATTATTTTAAGCTAAAATTAACAAGTGTGAATTCTTTAATCCTTTTTTCACTTGGAATTGGTTTTGTTTTAACTATTCATATACGATATATGGGTTGATAATCAGTATAATTAATTGATATTTATTTTATGTAGAATGCTTTAACTTTTTTTATTCTTAGATTCATTGATTGGACTTGAATTTGCTAATGATTTTTTAATTGTTGGAGCATATGCTGTAAAGAAAATTTATAAGACTATTAAATCTCTCTAAATTTTTTAAAAATATATTATATAGTTAAATAAATCTTGTCTAAAATTTATTTCCAAAGAATTACTTGAATGAAATAACAAATCTCTCTTCCCTCATATCGAGAAGGTTTTTAATATTACTGAAGATTGAATCTACAGCTGGTTCATTTTTACCGTTAACATTAAGTAAAATTAATGTTAATTATGTTCCTTTACCTTAATGTTTAATCGTCGATTGTTTACTAAGAGTTGTAACATCCAAAATAACGAGGTTGGAAAATTATTTTCAAAATTTTATATATTTTAGAAGGTCTTATGACGAAATATGCACATAATTTTATAAATTCATGAAAATATAATAGGATGAACCGTGTTAAAAAATGCAATCCATGAAGAATAACAATGTTTCAATCCATTTCACAAATTCAAATAACAATTTTCATCTTAAATGAAATTTTAATATCTTTAAGATTACTAACTATAAGTTTAGCCAGTTTTTTTATTATTCTATACTACACAAAAAGTAAGAAATGGAATTATTTATTTAAGTATGCATTAACTGTTGCTCTATGTCTTTATGGTGTACATTTAATATTCTTCTTATTTTTAATAAGAAATTTCATAAAAATATATTAAAATTAATAGGTTTTGAGAATCATAAATTAATTGAAAAAATCGCCCCACAAGATTTTGATGAAAAAAGGAAAAAATCTCCAGATGTTCCAATACTCATTTCAGAGCCCAAAATTTATACTACTAGTAAAAAACGCTGTAATAATGCATTTAAAAATGATAAAAAATATCTACAAATACTTCTAAAAGACAAAATCGCTAAAGAGTTAAAAATTGATCCTAAAAAATTAGACCACATAAAAGTTGTGCTTTTTGATTATACCAGTTGGTTACAGAAAGTTAACATCATGGATAAGATTGAGAAATATCAACATTCCAAAATTATGTTATTTATTGTCGGGACATATTGGTTTCAAAATTGGATAAGTCGAGTTAAGAAACTCCCTAAAGATAAAAGAATTAAATATCCCGAAAATATTCGAATTATTAAATGGGATCTTTTTGCCAATTTGTTAAATCTGAGTGATGATAACCAGAAGCGACTTAAGGTAATCATTAAATTAAGTAGATCAAAAGATTTAGAAACCTTGAGAAAACTTAACGAACAAAATAATTATAAATTGCATCGTTAAAAAAAATCAAAAACTAGAAAAAAAGGGTTTAATTACAATTTAGATGCATTTTTGTCGAAAATTTAAATAAAGAAACAGAAGAAGAGGTAAAATTTGAAGAAAAAGATTTAAAAGATTTGGAAAAATCTAAGACTTCCCAATTAGGGTAATGCATCAAACATTTCGATAATAAATTCTTTATTTTCTACTTTTTTTATCGTTCCAGTTACGACAATATTCTCAGCCTTCTTTTCTGATAATAGAATTCCATGCAAATAAACATGATGGATGCTGAAATGTTAAGAGATGGTCAAAAACATCCTTAGAATTATAAAAACTTGCTTGTAAGAGTCACAGGGTACAATGCTTACTTCCACACCATCGGTAGAGAGCGATCAAAATAATAGCAAAAAATATCAGCAAGGAATATATTGGATGGAATTTCTGCCATCACATAAACTTTTAAATCATTTTTACCTCTTACAAGTATGATTGATCAACTGAAACAGAAACTTCAAGAACTCGAAATAAAAAAGAGTGAAATCCAACCAAAAGTTGAAGAGTTGGAAGAAAAAAAAAAGGAAGAAATCGAAGCTGTAAATCAAAAATATTTCCATTTAATTCAAGAAATTACAATGGACGTTGAAAGATTTGAAAAAGAGATAAATAATGGTTTTATAAATTCTTATGTAGATATCGTAATGGAGGAGATTGATACAAAGAGAAGTACAGATGAATATACAGTTACAGACAGAATTAAACAATATCGAGAAGAAATTTCAACGGTAGAAATATTTCCTAAGAAATTAATTGAAAAATTAGATAGAGTAATTAGTGCGGAAGACCAGATAGAAGAGATCGCGTATTATATTGATGATATTAAAAAAGAATACATAAAATCCTAGATTTTTCAAGTTATTTGTTTTTTATCGAGTTTCAAGTTATTGTTGCATTAGCTTTTTGTATTGCTAAAATTTTATAGTTTATCATAATTGTTTTATTATATAATAATCCATCTTCTGGAAATCCATAGCCTAATGCATCGTTATTAGTTACATCATCAATACCATCTTTATCAAGATCAATAGATACATCTATATTAAATGTACGGCCATGCCCAACAGACTTTCCTAAGAGTTCATTATAAAATCCTAATATTAATCCATCCTCCGCATCCTCATCATACCGTGAAGAAACATTTAATGTAGCATTATACATTTCAATAACAGGATTTGAGTAATTATAATCATAATTTTCCTCAGCCCAAATAGTATAATCTAGTAATACTAGATCGTAATTCTCAATTATTTCTGTTTCTCTCGGAGTAAATGTAATAAAGATCGCAATGATTAAAATTCCAGATATGGCTAAAAAGATAAGAACCATCCAAATGCTTGTTCGGGATTTGCGATATGCGTACTTTTTAGGAGGTAATGGTTCTTCTTTATTATTATAAGTTTCTTCTTTTGATCTTTTCGGATTGCGTTTTAAATTACCCAACGTGATCAATCATTAATTTAATTATCTATATTTAGAATAGAAATAAG
>Ga0315549_1002152_pt1 | contig 19180 bp, 18 predicted proteins | sample SalMarSW160200MG_FD_203101 | JGI IMG/M metagenome (GOLD analysis project Ga0315549, IMG submission 203101) | Salt marsh sediment microbial communities from the Plum Island Ecosystem LTER, Massachusetts, United States - Salt Marsh Sediment SW1601-200 ... | reverse complement strand
CCCGAATTTTTTCCCTTTGTCTCCGAGCTCTTGACAGGCTCCTTCGTTTATTTTCTTCTTGCTTTCGGGGAGACGGTCCCACTCTTTGATTGATTCATTCAACAGAAGAGTCCTCTCGAGGTGGAAGCGATGTTCAAAAAGAATCTGACCGGCAAGTATACCAATTTTGTAAACGAGCTTCGCAAGACGGTCTGCATGATTTTCTATTTTTTCGTTTAGTTCGTCGTTTCCCTGGGCGATCACTTTAGTAATTTCTTCCCGGAGTTTCTCGATTGGGTCTTTGATTTCTTTTCCTTTTTCCGCAGCAGAGTAGAGTTCGATAGCCTTCCTTATGACTTGAGATTTAGAAATTTTTTTCGAGGTTGCCTCACGCAAAACGAACTCTTCGGTCGGTTTGTCCATGTAAATGTTCATTGCTAAACCTCCCTTTATGCTATAATTATATGACATATCTAACAATTTGTCAAGACCCTTTTTTAATAAAATTATAGCATAAAAGTATGCTACAAAATGGCGGGGTGTATAACTAAGTCAGTTCTTGCAATATACGAACACGGCCGCTATACGCCGATTAGGTGTATAGCGGTTATCTTGCATCTATATATTTTCGTAAAAAATATACAGATGCCGTGTTCGTAAAAAAGCTCTGCTTTGAGGTGGGGGAGAGTCCTCGTTTAGGTTTTTTGAGGCCTCAATGGCCGAAGTTTTTTTGCTGCGGAAAAAGAGTTTTTGTTTTAAAAAAGTTTTTATTGATAAGAAAATTTTTGTGGATTAGCTTCCGCTGATAATGACGGATACGACGTCCACTTGAGGTTTATTTCCGAATAAGAAAGTCATTCCCTCGATTGTGCAGTATTTCCATTCTCGAGTTTTGGCTTCCTCGATAGCTTTAGTTTTTTTTCGTCTGGACCAGAAAGGGAAATTAAATAAGTCTATTATCGTATCTATAATTTTTTCTTGATGATCTTTAGGTAGGCTTTCGTAATTTCTCACTGTACCCTCCCGTGCTCTTCTTTTTTTTCGAAGTAACACTTTTTTATTTTTCTCAAATGATTTTGTATTTTTGTATCCTAATTGTTATTTGTCAAGAGCTAAATGTAGAAGTAGGGGAGAGGGGAAGACGGAGAAAGTCGAGATGTCGTTGAAACCGAGAAATCCTCGCTGGGGATTTCGAGGCTGGTTAGATTTTTCGGAAGTATGGAGAAAAAGATAATTTTAACGTCTTTTCGAGCATGGTTCTTTCGACGGTTCTGGGGGTGGTGTCGTTGAATGGGGGAGAGTCTCGGTGGAATTGTTGAAAGTTTTTTCTTTCAATAGTTCCTCCGAGACGGGGGAGAGGACTTTCCGGAGCACAAGGTATCTGATAGGAAAAGCGTCTCGGAAGGATAGCGGGCACGGTTTCAGAAAACCGAAGGTTTTGAGAAGAGCTTACCTGAGAATCGAGCAGTAATTTCCTCGCTGGGGAAATTAACTGCGTCTTTTATCTTCAGATTCTTTGTGCGACCCCTTTTTGGGGGTGGAGTCGAAAATTCGATTAGGGGTTTCAGAACCCCGACAGGCGGTGTTTTTGTTTCTTGACAAGTTTTTGAAAATTGGTAAGATTTAGGTTATGGAAGATAAGAAGAAACAAGGAAAGGAGGAAAGGATGAGGAAGCAAAACAAAGAAAGTGGTTCATCTTCGATAGATTCGATAGTGGGAGTGCTTTTCGTGCTTTTTATTTCAGCCATTCCTTTTGCGGGGGCTTTTTTTGGATATGAAAGGGGAATTGAAAAAGGAGAAAGCAATATACTAGACAAGCTTGAAGAGTTAGGGATGGATTGGAATTTGAGAAACAAACTCCATTGGCCAGGTCTTTATGGATTCCCACGTAAAGAAGAATTATGCAATGCCTTTTGTGGTAAAACTGATTTTACCAAAGAAGAAGAGGCTGAGATAGGGGATTCTTGGGGATATGAGGATGTGTTGTAGAATCCCGAAAGGCTGGGTTTCTGTGCTTCGATTCTGTTTTCGATGTCGTCCGGGAGTTCACTCAAAAAGTCAAGACAAGATTTAAAAATTGGTTAAAAGAAATTAGATGGAAAGTTAAAAATTCTCTTCGGCTTAATAGATTCGCTCTTGACCTTTTGAAGATACCTATTATATTTAAAGGTATTAATTATGATTAGTAAATATGTTAAATATTGTATTATATTTATTAGTATTATTATCCTCTATAGTTGTAAGTATGAACCAATTTATCATTGGGATGAACATAACGATACAACTATAGAGAAAATTTTAAAAAATATAGCATTTACTCAAAAAAAGTATGAACCAATTCATCATTGGGATGAATATAACGATCCAACTATAAGGGAAATTTTAAAAAATATAGAACTTAATCAAAAAGAGTCAAATAATTTTGCGGAAATAGGACAGAATAAATACTCAAATTATCTCAACATTTCTTTGTTTTTATGTGCTTTATTTACAAGTATTACAGCTATTATTCAAGGAACAAAAAACCGGAATAAAGCTGCTAAACAGCGATTAATTTTATTACTCTCAATATTCGCTACTGTTTTTTCATCAGCTGGATTTTATGTAAAAAGCGAAAGTGAAAGATTTTATAAAGAAAACCGCGATAAATATATATCACTTTCTTTAGAAATGAATGAACAAATAACACAATTTTACTTGCAATTCACGAGCTATAATTCTGAATCGAATCCAGTATTACAAATTCAAAAACGAAATGATTTAATATTCTTATCAAAAAAAACTCTTGGACAATTAGATTCTTTGAAAAAAGATTACAATGAAAAATATCATATTAATACAAATATAATTATATAATGGGTCTTCTCCTTTTCAAGTGGGTAAATTTAGGTCAATTTCAGGCAACATACACGTAAGTACTTTTAATCGGAGATATTCCCGGTCTTTTAATACATAAGCCCTTCTTTGAACAACTTTTATTTTATTATTTAGTCCTTCCACAAAACCGAGAGATACCTTGTTTTCTGGTTTGCAATATTCCGCAATTTCATCCCAATGTCTCTCTATTAGTCTGGCAAACTTCTCATATGGTTTTAATCGCTGCCATTTTAATGAATTTCTCCAATTCTCAAAGAACTTCCTGGCCCAGGATTCTGATTTATATGGCCACAATTGTCCAAATGATTCCTTCTTTCCAGTATACCTCAAAAGTGGGGGAGATGTCAAGAGGGGAATTAGTCTTGAGTTATGAGTCGGGAAAAGGGTTTATAATATTTTAAACAAAGGAGGTAGAGATGAGTAAAAAATATGATTATGTTGATAAAACGAGGGAGACGATTTTCGGGAGGCCCTAAAACTTTTATTATTGCTACACTTTGTTGGTGAATGTTTTTCTATTTCTTAAAAAATCGATTTTCATTGCCAAATGAATGCCTAAAAGCGAAAGTAGGTAATATATTCACGCCAGTCATATCCTCAAAATTCTGACCTCCTATTGCAAATTCCAACCAATAGTTATCCATAATTTCGATTTCTGCACCTACAGAATAACGAATTCCCTTTTGGTTAAAATCCGTCAAATCGTTTGATTGGTATATATATGCTGTTTCAAACGAGAAACGATTATCATAGTTTCCGAGTAATACTCTGGCTCCTGCGGACAAGGAATTATTTTGAACCGAATTAGGTGTAAAATACTGTTGGGTTTTTAGCTGAAGAATTATTTGAGAATGATTTCTCATAAAAGAATTAAAAGACGTACCTTTAAACCACTTCTCTCCAATTAAAGGGAATCCTGTAGTTATTGCAATTGCGTAACAATCTACTTTTAAATCGTTTAAAGTAGCTTTTTCGGAATTGAATGATTCGCCTGCACTTATTTGTAAGGCCCATTTATTCCAATTTTTTTGCTTGTATTCCTCTTTCATTTTTAGTATATGAAGATTAAAATCTGTTTGAAACGAGGTTCTAGAATGATAATAATAAAAGAAGTCAGTAAAAGATAGACATAGTTGTTCAATCTCTTCTTGGTTTTCTTCAAATTTCCCGCCTAATTTATTAGATGCAAAAAGCGCTTTCATTTCTTCGAAAATTCCATCAGAAACAACTTTTCTATCGAAAATTACCCCTGTACTTTCATATTTAGCCTTTAAGCTATTTAGTCGATTAGAATTGAAAGCATCTATTGGCATAAACAATTTTTCCCGTAAAGAATCAGGAATTTCCATTCTGTCAAACGTTTTGTTAGCGCTCATCATAAAAGCATGTCTTGCAGCATCAAATGGTTCTTCTTGAATAATTTTTTGGTTAATCACTGAATAAAAATAATTACTAATTGAGTCAACCCATATTTTATCATTCAAAGGATTGGTCTGGTCTATTGGTGAAAATCTGAAAGCACCAGCGAACTTCACATTTGTACTATCGTTTGTAGTAGCTAGCGAGGTTGTTAAATTTTTCCATTCAAATTTTGTTTGATTTTTAGATTTGTTCTCCCAATTGCCTGTTTTTTTGTTAAAGGTCTTAAATGGTGCCCATTCAACTGCCAATCCAGCTCTTAAATCTCCCTTTTCATTAACGAAATTAGTTATACCTAGAGCAAGTTCCTTAATACTACCAGGTTTACTAATTGACGTTGGTTCTATATTTAAAATTGAAAACGCCGTAATATCAGGAACTGCAAAATCCATATAAAAGTCTCTAATTTCGAGGGAGTCTTGCTTTTTTTCTTGAGCCAACGAGTTTAAAGAAGAACACATTACTACAAAACATATAAGTAATTTATTTTTCATAGAAGTAATTATTAAGATTTTACAAAACGAGATGAATCGGAAATTTCGATATCCGAATTAGCCTTTACCAATACTTTACCATCTGGACCTGCTTCACAAGGAATCCATTTAGCAATCTCATTATTGCTTTCAAGCCATGTGATAGTTATGTTCACTTTCTTGTCCACATCACTATGATTTCCTAAAAATATTCTCCAGTAATGAATATCGTCTTCTAAATTTTTTGCTATTCCTAATTCATGTGAAGATGCTTTTTTAAGTTCGGCAGAGATATCAAATCGTTTATCAGCCTTATAAGTGTATCTCCATAACTCAATTCCATTTATTTCAATTGTTACTTTAACCGAACTTTCCTGGTTGTTGAACCTGATTGTTTTCATGTCACTTTATTTTTAAAGTTAATCTTTGTGAAGCGAATAGGTGTGTTGCTTGACTTCGGGACATAAATATTCCTTAAGTTTTCGATAATGCCGTTGATTTTTATGCTTAAAATATCTGTAATTTTCATTACTCTATACATTTTAATTAGGAATATAATAAATATTTCCGATAAGTCAAGTCTATTATTAACGTTTCCGGTGTTTGTGAAGTGCGAGCGTAAGTGAGCATTTGGGTGAGCGTAGCGAACCACAAACACGCTGTTAGATGAAGTGTTTGAAAGTTCTATCATGTTCTTACCAATTTTGATGAGTATTTTTTACTTATCTCTGATAGAAATTTAAGCAATAGAGGTTTCTTATACAATGAACTTCTATCGACAAATTTTTCCAGTCCTTGCAAATTTTGTTGTATCTTTCTTTCTGTCTGACGAATTTGTGTATTAAAACCCAAAAGAGAAAGGACATTTACAGTAAGCTGAATCACGGACTCAATGGTGCCATAAAAAGTTAAGAGTGACCCAAGACTTGTCAGGACTTTAACTCCTCTTTTTTGTAAATCTATCTTCTTCATTTGATAAACTTCTGTAACAACCGTATCCGTAAAAATCGAGTGTAATTCGTTTTCAAATTGATTGAGTTCATCAACACTTAATATAAGTTGCTCTGTATCAGTAATCTCTACCCTTTCTTTTGTCTTTTCCATAAGCTTATTATATTTCTCAACAAAACCACTGTGAAGCAATGTCTCACGCAGCTCTACGATGTCCTCAAAAGTTAGCAGATCCAAGATTTCTACCGGAAAAAACTTTTGCGTTTTATCCTTTATAATCCTGAGGAATATTCTGTAAAAAATGTCGTAGTCAGATAAATTGGTCTTTCCACGGGCGAGATCAGTAATACTAAAGTCAATAAGATTTTCTTGGGGTAATACACCTTCTGAATTAACAGCTAGAGCCCCAGATAAATAGTAAATAAGATCAGTGTAATCACTTAATCGTCCCCAGAGAATTTTGTCTCCTGAATTCTTTGATATGTTGTATATTTCCCCTCTTGAAGGGGACTCCAACTCGCTTATACGAGAAGCCACATCCATAATAAGTGGTAGAGGCACGGTGGATAAGTTAAAGCGTAATACAGACCTCTCGTTTTCCAATTCTTGCAGTAAACGTTGTTTGAACCATTTTGTAGTTAGCCCTACATCCCATTTAACTACTGCGTTAACAGAATTGGAAAGCAATGCGTTAATTTCATCTTTATCTTTACTCAAATATCGTTCTCGTTCTTTAGATTCTTCACGTTTGGCAAATAGAAAATCAGAGAAATTCTTGTATTTGGAAATAAGAGCGGGCAGTATTATACCTTTTTCTAAAACGATAGGATTTTCTTTAATAAATTCTTGAGCAAGTTCTGATTCAAATAGATGCGATGTAGCGATAATTACCACCCCTTTGATAAGACCAAGCAGCTTAACTTTTCGTTCAAGATTATGTTTTATTTCTTCCACATTTTCCGCTGTCCAGGCAACTTGAGAGTAAGTAATACGGTCAAATTCTGTGAAATAGACTCTTGGTATTTTGAGGTCTGTTGGGTCAATAAACTTCATGGCCATAGTCTCTTTTCAAACATTTCATCTAACTCCTTCCTATCAGTACTTGGAGTGGTGATATATTACCATTTTGGAACGATATCAGCACCTGGTGCAAATATCCTACCTCTGGCTGAATAGCTACAATCTCTTAACCTAATAAGTATTGTCATCTATCACCTTAATATTATAATGATTTTTTTGATTTGGCAAGACAGAGATTTTTCTTGTTATTATTATAAATAAATGTTCTACTTTAATGTTTTAAGTCTTGAGTCGTCAGTCAGGAGTCGCGAGTCGCTCAAAGAGGGGGTGATAGAGAGAAAGTAACCAGGGATGGGGGGAAAAATTGAGAAAGTCGAAATGTCGTTGAAACCGAGAAATCCTCGCTGGGAATTTCGAGGCTGGTTAGATTTTTCGGAAGTATGGAGAAAAAGATAATTTTAACGTCTTTTCGAGCATGGTCTTTCGGTAGTCTTGGGGATGGGTTTATTTATGGGTTGCTGCGTCTCGGTGGAATTGTTGAAAGTTTTCCTTTCAATAGTTCTACCGAGACGGGGGAGAGGTCTTTCCGGAGCACAATGTATCTGATAGGAAAAGCGTTTCGGAAGGGAAAGCGGGCATGGTTTTCGTAAACGTTAGTTTTGGAAAGAGCTTGCCTGAGAATCGAGCAGTAATTTCCTCGCTGGGGAAATTAACTGCGTCTTTTATCTTCAGATTCTTTGTGCGACCCCTTTTGGGGGGTGGAGTCAAAATTTTGATTAGGGGTTTCAGAACCCCGACAGGCGGGGTTTTTGAGACTCGATTACATTTTCGATGTCGTCCGGAAGTTCATTTAAAAAATCGAGCCCGGTTATTTTCTCGATGCTGTCGATCGGGACCTGATAGTCTTTTATTTTCCCTTCCGAAAACCAGTTAGGCATTAGAAAGGATATCGCTTTTATTTCTCCGTTTTTGGTTACAATGATTTTATAAAAGTGAGTCGGTACCCATACCCGGTTTGTTCCGATTCTCCCAAGGCAATCCTTATTCCCGTCGCCATCGATGTCCATAAAAACGGGACCCGTTATTATCCAGGACTCTCCTTTGGCCAGGGTAAAGTCTCTTGCTTTTTCTTCTAATATTCTCCATTTGTTTCGGTTAAGAGTTGGTTCCTGCGGGCACATATTTGAGAGATAGAAGGATTCGCTCATAACTTTTTTGCTTCGATTCATATCTCCCGCAGGTGCCATGTGTCCTCTGTCGTATCCGCTTCCTTTGTAGTCTGAGAGTTCGGCTCGTTTACCGACGGGGATATCCGGGTCCGGACGGAAGTCGTCGGTTCTGCCGGCAGTTCCTTGCAGGTCCTCTTTTGTGAGGTGGTAGGATACCCACAGGGGGACTTTTTTATTGCCGTCGTGGAGAAGGGCGTATCCTTCACGGATGATGAGCTGGCCATCGATAGAGGGGAGTCCATATTGGAGATGTTCGTTGGTTTGGGTTGAAAAGTTGTTTGGTTGAGCAGATGGTTGGGAGGTGCAGAATAAAAAGAAAAAAAGAATTGTTGATTTGAACAAATTAGTCGACATTGAACACCCACCTTTAAAATTTATAAAATGCCGAGTGCGAAAGCGCTGTCGGCTAGAGCTGTTTGTTATTTGGCACCATAATCTCTTTTCAATAATCCAGAGGGCAACAATCCTATTTTTTCTCTAAGCGTGTAAATCCAGTTAGAAATTCTTCTAGATGCATTGATATCTTCAATGCGTTTGTTAATAATATCAGGAAGAATTGTTTCTGATAATATTTTGATTGGTACTAATAGGCGTCCTATCCCCATAGAGATTAAGAAACCAATGACTCGCTCGTAATTTTTATTAGCTAATGGAATTCCAGCAATCCGAGAAATGTCTTCGGCGTTTTTACATACAACTTCGTTATTATTTGCTTGTTGTAAACTTATTCGTCCGGAATTTATGTTGCTTCTAACTCTAAATAAATTATCGACATAAGTATCAACTTTTTCTATTAATGTGGACTGATTTAAGGCACTATTTATTATTTTTGCAGCAACCTCCTGAGCCGTGTTTGTTGGTTCAATAGGGAGTGTAGTAGTTTTAGTCCTTTCAGAAATGTAAGAACGAAACGGATGATAGAAAAGATGGAGATCGTTTTTGTTAGCAAATTCTAAATGAAAACTACTTCGTAACAGTGCTGAAAACATATAAGCTTTACAAACTGTATTGAAAACATCATCTCTTTCCTTCACAATATTTACAATAAAATTTTCTTTAGAAGATTTAGATTGAAGATCCGTAACCTCTCTTTCAGAAAGGGAAAGCAGCTTACTGATTAAATCAGTTATAGATTCTTCAAATAAACCATGATTAAGTTTTGAATGCGATAGCAAAGCGCCACTCCTAGCAACCCAATCTATCCAAGGGTTATAATTGTATTCATCGCTCAACAGTTTTTCTAAAGCTTTTTTTAAATTGTTAAAGTTGTCTTCATCATTTACCCAATTGCGGACATTCGTTTCTAGTATTAATGTATCTTCGGGTTTAACTTTTGGAAACGGCTTGACTATCATCTTTTCATACAATTGATTAAGTAAATGGTCTTGTGCATCGCTAACAATATTAGATTGTTTAATCCAGGTGGGTGCAACGTGTTGAAAATCCGTAAGAAGAAAAACACAGGTAACTTCATACATAGTTTTTACTGACAATTCATAATTACTTTTGAAGCCAAGGTCTAAGAATTGGACTATTTGACTTAATGATGCCGAGTCAATAAATCCCCTTGTAATTGAATTATTCATTTTAAAACAATTCTCCCGGTTTAGGTTCTTTCTTTTTTCTGTATTTATAGTATATATTAAAAGCGGGGGAGATGTCAAGGGGGAAATTAGTCTTTAGACAGAAAAATTATTGACAATTTGGAATATACTTGTATGATATTGGTATCAAAAAGGAGGGGGAATGAAGAAATTGTTTTTTTTGTTGTTTATATCTTTGGTTCTGGTAGAATGCGACTCTCGGAGAGAAAAATATGGATACATCGACACGACAGGCAAAATGGTGATTGAACCACAATTCGTTGTTGCAGGGTCGTTTTCGGAGGGGTTGGCAGTGGTAAAGAAAGGCGATAAAGGGGGATACATTGATAAGACAGGTAAGATGGTAATCAATCCGCAATTTGCTGATGCCCGGTCTTTTTCCGAAGGGTTGGCGCAGGTATTCATAGGTGATGTACGGAACTATAAAGCTAAATGCGGGTATATTGATAAAACGGGGAAATGGGTGATCGAACCGCAATTTGCTGATGCCCGGTCTTTTTCCGAGAGGTTGGCGGCGGTATTCATAGTTGATGTACGGAACTATAAAGCTAAATGGGGGTTTATCGACACGACAGGCAAAATTGTGATTGAACCACAATTCGAGCATGCCCACGATTTTTCGGAGGGGTTGGCAGCGGTATTCATTAACATTGCTTTTGTCGATAGAAATGGTAAAAAAGCAATCAGAGTGAAGGTTGATCCGGATAGAGGTGTTTCTGAAGTTCTTAGCTTCAAGTGGGGATTTGTCGATAAGACTGGGAAGGTTGTAATCGAACCGAAATTCGATTACGCCGAAGGTTTTTCGGAGGGGTTGGCAGCGGTAAAGATTGGTGAGAAATGTGGATATATCAACACGACGGGGAAGATGGTAATCGACCTGCAATTTGATAAGGCCTGGGATTTCTCTGAGGGCATGGCGCTGGTAGAGATAGACGACGAATACGGATATATCGATAAGACTGGGAAGGTTGTAATCGAACCGAAATTCGGTTACGCCAAAGGCTTTTCGGAGGGGTTGGCAGCGGTACCGATTGGCGGTAAATACGGTTATATCGATAAGACCGGCAAGATGGTAATTGAACCTCAATTTGATTTTGTTGGGGATTTCCACGAGGGGTTGGCGGCGGTAAGTATAAAAGATTAGATTTGGTGATGGACTAACGCTTCTGTCACACTTGACAGAAGAGGAAAAGGACTGCATATTATAAGCTACTACAATACTTAGTTTTTTTATACATACTCAGAGGCGGGAGTTTTTACTCCTGCCTTTTTTTGTTGGACTTGAACGGGCTAACTCTTAATTAAGAAGTGATTGACATTTTGGAATATACTCGTATAATATTGGTATGAAAAAGGAGGGGCTATTATGAAAGTCGTCTGTCGAACAGTAGCCGTAGTGCTCATATTGTTATTAGTCTTAGGTTGCTCGGCAAAGCTATCAGAGTCGAAAGCCAAAGAACTTATAAAGGCCGCCTGGGACGCGAGGTTTGCGGCCATGAAACCTAATTGCACGGTCACGATTCTTGGAATAAGCGTGGAAGGCAAGACTGCCGTTGTCCAGGCAGAGATCACCAGCAACAGATGGGACATGGGCCAGCACACCGAAGCCGGTACTTTTTACTTCAGAAAATACGATACGGGTTGGGCTGTTGAATTTTGATTAAGCTTATGGCTATTGTTTCATTGGTGTTTGCTCCACTACTATAGAGGCTCTTAAGAAGTTTTTATTGTTTTTAACCCTCTTGACAGGGAAGTAAAGGAATTGTATTTTATGTTAGTCTTTTTGTTTTAATTGGTTTGGGAGATTCTTATCTCCGGGCGGGAGCTGATAGCTCCTGCCTTTATTTTTGTTCACCACTCTCTATACTAAAAAGTAAAATTACAAAAATTTACCCTTGACAAATACTCAAAAATAATTAAACTGATATTTAGAATATACTCCCACCATTGGTCCAAAAGATTCAATGGTGGTTTATTAACACCGGGGGGTTGCAAAGCAACCTCCCGTTTTTTATAAATGGAGGTTTTGTGAATAGTGAAAGAGTAGCTGTTTTTATAGATGGGAGTAACTTTTATCATGCCTGTAAAAAAGTTTTAGACAAAAATCCAAAAATAAATTTTGAATCTTTTAGAGATTGGCTAGTAGGTACAAGAAAATTAATACGTACTTATTACTATAATATTTCCCTAAAAAAAGAACAAGATCCGATTAAATATAAAGCTCAACAACGTTTTTTTGAAACATTAAGAAAAACACCTTATTTTGTAGTAAGATTGGGAAGATTGGATAAACGGAGTGGAAGGGAAAAGGGTGTAGATATCAAAATAGCCATGGATATGCTAATGTTGGCTTATAACAATACTTATGACACAGCTATTTTGGTTTCTGGAGATGGCGATTACGCGCATGTCTTAGAAGAAATAAAAAGTTTAGGAAAGCATGTAGAAGTTGCTTTCTTTTGGGAAAAAGAATGTCAATCCTATCATCTAAGAATTGCATGCGATAAATTTATTGAACTTAATTCCGGAAATTTCAAGAAATATCTTATGTAAAATTTGCCTCCGTCTTGTCGCCATAATCTGAAGAAAAAAACAAAAATAAAAGAAATTAATACGTCAATACCTTGAAATGCTTTAATTCCAAACATTTAAAATAGAAATTCAACAAATACAACGATTTCTAAAAACAAATAAATCCATCCCCCACTTTACCCTTAAAAGAGCAGCTGCTTTATTTGGATATCGGGGTGTACGTTCCCCACCTGCGCACCACTTTGGCCGAATTTGGCAGCTGGATCGCTTTGCGGCCGACAAGGGGATTCCCCACCGGTGGGGGAGAGGACTAATTATTAGTGTTGTATCTAACCCTTATACCAATCTTCTTTTACGCCTTTAGAGTGGTCAAGCAAAGCTCCTATAATAAAGACTAAATCCCCAATCAAAATCCAAATAGGATCGTTTCTCTTTGTATCTTTCCAGTTTTTCATATCTTTTCCCATCTCCCGAAGTTCGTTAATACTAGTCATAAGAATTTTCTTCGGTTTGCTGTTTTGTTTTTCCCATTCTTCAAAGGCCATATCCCCAAATCTTTTTTCCAATATGTTAGAAGCTCCCTCTATAATTTCGCCAATTAAGTCTGTTTTTCCAAAACGGAAGGCATCTGCATGGAGAGGTGTATTTTCTTTATACTTACACCCTTCTTTTTCAAGAGAACTAAAAGCATATTCCACACTAACAAAATCTCGATTATACATTATTTCCTCCTTTTTTTATATTTTTATTTCTCCGGTAAGATTCCGCCAATTATATTTAAAGTATACCTCAAGAGTAGGGGAGATGTCAAGGAGTTTTTTAGTCTTTAGATGGGAAAAATATTGACAATTTGGAATATACTCGTATCATATTAGTATCAAAAAGGAGGGGTTATGAACAAGTTTAAACTGCTTTTCAATTCGAGTGACAATAATATTATATTCAATTCATTATTCCGACCATCACACTCATTAATAAATGAGATGACTCAATGGATTTGCATATTAGCACTTTGCACATTTGCGATCTCTACACAGGTTTTCGCTAAGATATCGCTTGACAAACTATGGCAAGAGGGAGATTTCTGGAAAATGCAAACCTATGATGGACATGCAACGCAGGGTATCTATTATGCAGTCGATATTTATTACACGACTCGCAATCATCCAGACCTTTACAAGAACTCTGAGAGCGGTGTCCAAGGCAGAAATTCTGTTGCAGGCCATGATGGCTATCTTTTTCTCCACCTTCTTGATGTAACTGAACTTAGTCAGAAAACTGGAATACCTGGAAACTTTCAACGAGTAGATGCAAATCGAGTAATACAAGGTCTTGATCCAGCACCACAGAATTCTTTTATATTCAATGATGGAACCAAAGACCATAAAATTGATATGGAGATTGTGCTTGATAATTCATCCTATCGATCTCTCTATGGTCATATCCAAATTCCAAACGTATACTTTACAAGCACTGTCATTCAAAAGATTCGTAATGCTGTAAATTCCTTTCTTAACGATCAAGCGGTTGGAACACCACCCCGGGTTGCAATCGACGTAGGGCAGAATATTAGTGTAGGTACTGTGCTTGGTAGTACAAATATGTGGGGACTAGCTACTGGTCATCATATTCATTTTCAAGTCTTCACAGGAATGGGCTATTCTGAATCCTCACCATACTTAGGGAATGCTGTAGACTTGAGTAATGCAAGTACAATCACTCTAGGTAATCAGTGCATTTTTGATGTTGCTCTTCAGGCTATTACATCATCAGGTGTGTATCAATTCCCGTCAATGCCGCGAAGAGATTTTCCGGTCTCTAGCTCGATATCAACAAACACTAACTGGGATGGCGGAGGAACAGTAAGACTTCGCTCTACGGCTGGGGGTACCGTAATTGCCAATCTTTCCCATGGTGTTAGCGGTTATATACTTAGCGGTCCTCAAGTTGCAAAGATATTTGATCAAACAACCTGGCATGTTTGGTGGCAAGCACAGTTTACTGGATATCAACCAGGTTGGATCGCCGCTGAGTATATAGATCCAGTAACTTCCATCGATAACCCACCAGTTGTTATTTCCTTCCAAGTTACTCCCACATCAATCATTGTTGGCAATTCAATCACAGCTTCATACACGGTTACAGATGATATTGGTTTGAGTCAAGTTGAGCTTTGGCGTTCAACTCCAGATACATCAGCGTGGAATGAGATTAATACTATTTTACTCTCTGGCCAAACCAGTTATTCTGGATATTTCCTAGATACTCCGCCAACAACAGGAACGTTTTGGTACGGGGTCCACGTAGTTGATACAAAAGGAAATTGGAGTGTCGAACCAAAACCACCAGGGCCAATCGAAGTGATAGTAAATTCTTCCATTGTTACAGAGGTCGAGACACCCACAAGGTTTTCATTAAATCAAAATTTCCCAAACCCCTTCAATCTATCGACAGTTATTCGTTATTCGCTTCCATATCGCTGTCTAGTTCGATTGGAAATTTTCAACACCCTTGGGCAGCGCATACAGGAACTTGTAAATTCTGAACAAAATGCTGGTTATCAAGAAGTAACTTGGCATGCAAATGTTTCTTCTGGTATTTATTTCTATCGTATTGTAGTTATTTCAATTGATAATCCAAGCGAGCAGTTTGTAGAGAGCAAAGAAATGATATTACTCAGATGAGAAAAGGCAATTTTACATTATGATTAGTTCGCAAACGCGGACAAGTTAAAAACGTGTGCATGTCGGTTCACCCGTCAACAACCATATTTTTAGAATGACAGTCTCACCGATTGGTCTTTTATCGCTCTTGACAGAGGATTAAAAAGATTGTATTTTATTTTAGTCTTTTTGTTTTTTCGGTTTGGAGATTCTTGTCTCCGGGCGGGAGCTGATAGCTCCTGCCTTTTTGTTTGCCTTATGTAATTTAAGATTTTAGTGCAAAGTTTTTATTTGTTATCTATTGACAAGTGATTACAGTTATCTAAATTATTTATATGAGGATATCTATCTCCGCTTTTGGAAAATCACTAAAAAACTGGATTTTGGCATCTCTCATATTTTTCTCACCTGTGAAATCATTTGCTGACAGCTTTGTGGAAAAGTATTTCTCAGACAACCAAGGCAGGAGGGCTGATGTTTTGGTTAACCAGAATATTTATCCTGAGCTCGATAGCATAGTTACTGAATATGCCAAAAATATGGAAGAAGATTCCTTCGATGTTAAAGTTTATAGCTGTGATGTGGGTTCAGCAGAATCCCTGAGGACATTTTTGCAGGACGAATGGCAGAATGACAGCATTACAAATGTCTTTTTAGTTGGAGATTTTCCTGCTGCTTGGTTTCAATATGTAGATAACTGGGGTTATGAAGAAGAATATGAGTATTTCCCGACAGAGACTTTTTTAAAAGAGCTTGACGGAACCTGGGAGGACAATTTTAAAGAGGAAGGAGGCATCCTGGTTCCAGGACAAGACGGCATTTATGACACGCATGTTGCCGGCTCAGGGGACCTGACAACAGAAATCAGTTTAGGAAGACTGCCTGCAAACCAGACTTATGGCAATGGCATCTGGGGAGATGAGATAGAAAGAATAAGTAACTATCTTGAAAAAAACATTTCTTACAGAGATAGTGAATGGACTGGAAATGACAATGTTCTGATGTATTTTGATGATGAAATTGCAGGCCTGGTTAATACATCTGGAGTAGAACTTGCTTATGATGATGTTACTGTAATAAATGATTCTAATGAAACAACAGCTGATGACTACAAGCAGAAGCTAACTGATGGTTATGAATGGATTTGGGTTTCCGCTCATTCTGGATCATCTTTCCACAAATTTTATGAAAACAATGGAAACGGCTCTAAATCTGTATGGAATTTTGAGATTCCTGACATAAACCCGCAAACACCTTATTATTTTGTTAATGGATGCGGGTCTGGAAAATTTATTACTCCTGATTTCATGCTTGGGCATTATGTTTTGTCTTCTGACAAAGGCCTTGCTGCAGTAGGCTATACTGGAGATGCTATAGGAACTAAAGATTATGAAAACTTCTGGAGAGTAATCTCTGATACCGGAAGCGTTGGTGAAGCTCTTAAGGCAAGTATAGATTCAACTTTTGCTGGCTGGCCTGAACCTGAACTCGGCCAGATTGATAAGTATGGCATGACTCTTATAGGGGACCCGACGCTGAAGCCGAAAAAAGATTATGAGCATAACGGCGGTATTGCCGAGGAAGAGGCAAAAGGGTTAGAGTATGTTATAAGCCCGTCTATTGTTGGAAATTCCTTTGAGATTGATTTTTCTGGAGATGGTAATATCAACCCCAAAGATGTTTCAGTATCGATCTATGACGTTGCCGGAAGGCAGGTAAGTCAGAAGCCTCTTGATTCTTACTCCCAGTCCGGCAATGACAGGTACAGGGTTGATGTATCGGATTTCAGCAGCGGGGCTTACATTGTCAGGGTCGGAAATGGCGAAGGGAAAAAGATTGTGAAGCTAAAGTAATAATTTATTATAGCTTTTACAATCAACCGGGGAACCGCCCCATACAATTTTTTCTTTTTTTGTTGTAACCGTCTAACGGACTAACAGCCCCACTAGACTAACGGTTAAAAACACTAAACCCGGAACCCGAAACTCTTATTTATTTGGGTGTACATTCCCCACCTACGCACCACTTTGGCCGGATTCGGCAGCTGGATCAAGTTGCGGCCAGAGGAATCTTTCCCCACCTGTCATCCACTAGTGGGTTGAAGTAGGGGAGAGCAACCAGCGTTCTTTCCCTTTTAAGACTTTATTACTACTAATTCCACATCACGATCATCAGCTACGATTAGCACCCTTTCGACTACGAGCTTTCCTATAATTTCGGCAATACTCCGGAAATCGTTATAGCTGAGAGTTTGTTTTTCTAATAATTCGCCTTCTCGGCTTAAAATGTTTATATCTACTTGGGCCATTCTTGATTCGTCAAAAGTAGCTGTCACATTTCCATCTTTTACTTCATTCCCGCCTACTATTATTTGATTCTCAACAAATCTCACTTCTTCGGCTTTATCTATATTAGAAAAATTGGGATAAATAATCTTACATGCTTTTTTTGCTAATTCTCCGGAAAGCTTAAATTCAATGGGTTTGTTGTCTGGGGCTATTCTTACTTCCGGCTTAGCTTGTCCTCTAATTTCTGACATGATCACCTCACTTTTTTATTTTTTAGTTTTAAAACAATTCTCCTTGTTTAGGTTCTTTTTTTTCTGTATTTATAGTATACGATTGAAATGGGGGAGATGTCAAGGGAAGAAACCTATAATGTTATAAACCTTTGAAAGTTTTTTTAATCTCGGATTCTTTTCTCTGTATATGCTTCTTAAAGTCTCCACTCTTTTCCTCAGTAGTATTAGGATGCAGATTTTTATCATCAAGTAAAAACAATACTTTGTATTCCTTACTCTTAAGTGCCTTCTTTACCCTTTCTGATCTGGAATGGTCGTTCCCTTTTGTGCAGACAATAAAAATCTTTTTTAATTTACCTTTACCTGGCATTTTTGCCTCTAATTTCCCAATATTGTTATTTAGTTTTTTTTCTGCATCTGAGTATGCGCCTACAATATAATTAAATTTACAAAGAGACGCTTCTTCTATATCCTTTTCCTTATCTGATAATTTAGTGTCGTTTTCTTCTTTATAATCTTTCATATTTGCCCATCCAAGGTCAATCTTTAAGTCAAGTATAGCAACTACTTCGCACTTGTCGTTTTTCTTGAAGTTGAAGTTTTTTAAGACTAAAATATCGGGGTAAATTGTACGTAATTTTTCTCCGCTTTTGTTGTAAATAGTGATAGGATAATCTACAAAGAAATGATATTTTGTATATATTTTAGATAAATTTTTAGCTGTTTCAAATTCAAAAACACTTGATAAGGGATTTCCTCTACCTTGCCAAACTCTTTCTTCTGGTTTTTCTCTCTGTTTTCTGCTCTTCGTACGGGATTTTTGAAATTCTTTTTGTAGAGATATGACAGCTTTAATCAATGCATTTGTTATGTCTTTGGCCATAAAAAACCTCCTATTGTTTTATGCTACAATATTTTCAACAATAATATAAGATTTATCTTACAAACAATACCCATAATGCGACTAAAGAGGTTCCACCTGGGCCATCAATTCTTTTTTGCACATCACTAATTGTTCCGATTTTGCTCCCATGTGAATCACGAATATACTTTCCGTCAAATTCTGCGAGTTTGCTTCCGTGCGAATCGCGGATATACTTACCATCAATTTTCCCAACTTTGCCGTTTCGATGGTCACGTATATAATCGCCATCTACTTTGCCAATCTTACTACCGTGTCGATCTTTTAATTCGTTTCCATCAAATTTGTAATCTGACATATTATCCTCCTTTTCTTTTAAGTATACCTTTAGAGTGGGGGAGATGTCAAGGGGGTTTAACGAGTTTTTGAGTTTATAGGGTTTATTGGGTTTGTGGAGTTAAACAACCTAACGATCCAACGGAAAAAGTGTTTGACATTTTGGAATATTCGCGTATAATGTTAGTATCAAAAAAAAGGAGGAGTTATGAAAGTGTTATCAAAATTTGTTTTAGTTTTAACTCTTGGGAGTGTTGGGTTGTTTGCCTCGGCTCCTGATACCGCGTGGACGAGGACTTACGGAGGGACTGACTACGATGAAGGCTACTCAGTCCAGCAGACTACCGACGGGGGATATATTGTAGCTGGTTATACAAGTTCTTACGGTGCAGAGGAGGGAGATGTATATCTGATAAAGACGAATGCCCTGGGAGATACTCTCTGGACAAGGACATATGGGGGAGAGGGTGAAGATTACGGTTTCTCGGTCCAGCAGACAACGGATGGGGGATATATTGTCGCTGGGTATACTTCTTCTTACGGGGAGGGTGATGTTTACCTGATAAAAACGAATAGCTCGGGGGATACTCTCTGGACCAGGACTTACGGGGGCGACAGCTTGGCTTATGGCAACTCAGTCCAGCAGACTACCGACGGGGGATATATTGTCGCCGGGTATACTGAATCTTACGGTGCAGGCGGCGGGGGTGATG
>Ga0315549_1002142_pt1 | contig 19244 bp, 19 predicted proteins | sample SalMarSW160200MG_FD_203101 | JGI IMG/M metagenome (GOLD analysis project Ga0315549, IMG submission 203101) | Salt marsh sediment microbial communities from the Plum Island Ecosystem LTER, Massachusetts, United States - Salt Marsh Sediment SW1601-200 ... | reverse complement strand
CTGGTGAACTTCAAATCGATGCACCGAGAAGGATTTGATTCAACAGCATTCGTTGGCTGAAAATCAAAAAAATGGATGCAGTTAGAATAGAATAGCAAAAAAATTCTAATTATGCAAAAGGTCTACTATCTATGTTGGGTCTGGCGATGGATATTTGTATGCCATTAACCCGAGTGGGACATTGAAATGGAAATATGCCACAGGTGATTATGTAGATTCTTCCCCGGCGATTGGCAGCGATGGCACTATTTTCGCTCCCTCTTATGATGGATATTTGTATGCGATTAATCCCAGTGGAACCCTGAAATGGAAATATGATGTTGACAGCAGAGTGTTTTCATCTCCTGTAATTGGCAATGATGGTAGTATATTTTTTGGTGCTCACGGTAATTTGTATGCGATTAATCCCAGTGGAACCCTGAAATGGAAATATGCCACAGGTGATTGGATCGGTTCTTCTCCTGCAATTGGTAGTGATGGAACCATCTATGTTGGCTCTGATGATAACAATTTGTATGCCATTAACCCGAGTGGGACATTGAAATGGAAATATGCCACAGGTGACGGTATAACTTCTTCTCCGGCGATTGGAGCAGATGGCACCATCTATGTAGGCTCTGATGACAGCAAGTTATATGCGATTAATCCCAGTGGCTCATTAAAATGGAAGTACGTTACAGGAGAACGTATTTGGTCTTCTCCGGCGATTGGAGCAGATGGCACCATCTATGTCGGATCAACTGATAATAATCTGTATGCAATCACGCCAAGTGGTACTCTGAAATGGAAATATACCACGTTCGATAGTGTGTTTTCGTCTCCTGCAATTGGAGCAGATGGCACCATCTATGTGGGTTCTTGGGATAATAATCTGTATGCAATCGGAAAAGTGATAGATACTGAAAATCCTACCGTGGCAATAACATCACCCTCTAACGGTGCAACAGTTACCTCTAGCAGTATCATGGTATATGGTAGTGCATCTGATAATGTAGCCGTTGATCATGTTGATGTCAAGGTCAACAGCGGATCATGGGTGAGGGCAACGGGGACGACATCGTGGAGTAAAACAGTTACATTGAATCTTGGTTCAAATACGATTTATGCCAGAGCAACCGATACCTCAGGAAATACCTACATCGATCAAATAACTATAACATATAGCGTTCCCCCCGAAATTCCATGGCCTATGTTCCACCACGATGTAAGGCGCACTGGTTTAAGTCCATATGATACAAGTCAGAATATTGGTACATTAAAATGGAAATATACAACAGATGGTACAGTTGGCTCTTCTCCGGCGATTGGCAGCGATGGCACCATCTATGTGGGTTCGAATGATGATAATTTGTATGCCATTAACCCGAGTGGAACCCTGAAATGGAAATATGCCACAGGTGACGGTATACGCTCTTCTCCTGCCATAGGGAATGATGGAACAATATATGTTGGCTCCGATGACAGCAATTTGTATGCTATTAACCCCACTGGTACCTTAAAATGGACATACACAACTGGTGGTGATATACGCTCTTCTCCTGCCATAGGGAATGATGGAACAATATATGTTGGTTCGAATGATTATAATTTGTATGCTATTAATCCCACTGGTACATTAAAATGGAAATATACCACCGGTGGTTGGATTGGTTCTTTTCCTGCGATTGGAGCAGATGGTACCATATATGTGGGTTCTTGGGATGATAATTTGTATGCCATTAACCCGAGTGGAACCCTGAAATGGAAATATGCCACAGGTGGCAGTGTTGCTTCTTCTCCTGCTATTGGAAGTGAGGGTACTATTTATATCAGTTCTTCTAATGATTTGTATGCCATTAACCCTGATGGGACATTGAAATGGTCATATACCACCGACGGGTATATTGCTTCTTCTCCTGCGATTGGAGCAGATGGTACCATATATGTAGGCTCAGGGGATGGCAATTTGTATGCTATTAATCCCACTGGTACATTAAAATGGAAATACACCACCGGTGGTAATGTTGCTTCTTCTCCTGCGATTGGAAGTGAGGGTACTATCTACATTGGCTCTTACAGTGACTTGTATGCAATTAATCCCACTGGTACATTAAAATGGAAATACACCATACATGGCCATGTTTCTTCCCCTGCTATTGGAAGTGATGGCACCACTTATATCGGCAGTACATGGGATGGTAAACTATATGCAATAGGGCCGCTTCCTTCAATTTTTGTAACAGTGACGGCCAGTCCGTCAACCATTGTCTCTGGGGAGACCTCGACCATCACAGTCCAGATCAAAAGCGGGATAACATCCATGTCAGGAGCAACCGTAATACTATCCTCAAATAATGGTGGTACGCTCAGCCCATCCAGCGGTACCACCAACAGCAACGGATATGTTACCGTGACGTTCACCGCACCCACGGTCACCAGTCAAACAACATGTAGGATTACTGCACAGGCATCCAAATCCGGGTACACCAGTGGTTCCAACTATGTAGACGTAACCGTTAATCCTCAACCTTCTCTTACGGTAACAGTGACGGCCAGTCCGTCAACCATTGTCTCTGGGGAGACCTCGACCATCACAGTCCAGATCAAAAGCGGGATAACATCCATGTCAGGAGCAACCGTAATACTATCCTCAAATAATGGTGGTACGCTCAGCCCATCCAGCGGTACCACCAACAGCAACGGATATGTTACCGTGACGTTCACCGCACCCACGGTCACCAGTCAAACAACATGTAGGATTACTGCACAGGCATCCAAATCCGGGTACACCAGTGGTTCCAACTATGTAGACGTAACCGTTAATCCTCAACCTTCTTTCATTCTTACGGTGATTATTTATCCCATTGAGGGAGGACTTGTGATAATAAAACCGGAAGGCAAAGTATATTACAATAGAACTGAGGTAAATGTAACTGCTGTTGCAAATTCTAGCTATGTATTCAGTCACTGGAGTGGCGATACCAATGGAACAGTGGCATCCATAGAAATCCTTATTGATGAGAATAAAACCGTCATAGCCCATTTTGTTGCTAATCAAAAGCCCACAGTATCGATTAATACACCGTCAAACAATTCGGAGGTCTCTGGAGACGTTGCAGTCATGGGGATAGCAAGCGATGATATTTCTGTTGAAAAAGTGGAAATAAAAATTGATGATGGGAATTGGATTCAAACCACTGGAACAACATCTTGGAGTTATTCATGGGATACAACCACAGTGAATAATGGAAGTCATACCATCTATGCAAGAAGCTATGATGGAACAGATTACTCAAGCATTGTTTCTGTAACAGTAATTGTGAATAACATTCCTCCAAATCATAAACCGACTGTGGGCATAATATTTCCAACTGATGGAACAGAAGTGAAGAAAACATTTACTATCCATGGAACAGCAAGCGATGACAATAATGTTGAAAAGGTGGAGATAAAAATTGGCGATGAAAACTGGACTATTGTTGATGGAACAACAACATGGAATTATTCATGGGACAGCACAAATATGGACAATGGAGATTATGTTATTCAGGCAAGGGCGTATGATGGGCAGGAATACAGCAACATAGATTCAATAATGGTTAAAGTGAACAATAAAGAAGGAGGAGGAGGTACTCCAGGCTTTGAAATGGTTGCACTGCTTGTGGCTATGGGTGCTGTGCTGTGGGTAAGAAAGAAGAAGTAACGAGGGCAGGATTTGCCACTTTAGCTCCACATCGGGAAATTGGTGCTCCGTTATTATCTCACTTATTGGACAAGCAGAAGCCTTGAACCGCTGAGCCCTGCCCATCATAGGCAATGATAACGCCCAGCCCCTTCTTATGAATTTTCGGTTTCAGACAATGCAGTTTTACATGATTTAACCGAAAAACCTAAAGGGGGGCAAGCTGTTGAGCAGGACTGGACTTTCAGGCCTTCCGCTTCTCTGTCTTGTTATTTGCTGCATCTCTATTTTTTCCTCACAGGCACCTGTATCGCAACATGCAGTATTACTTCATTTCCCACAACCTTGGGCTTCTTTCCGTATATCTCCATTGAAGGGCCTGCCCACTCATAGCCGTTTTCCTCGATCCACTTATTGATGCCCGCATACGTCTCGCCTATCTGACTTGCAGGGCCCTTGTGTTTTGTGACAGCCACTTCCATGACAGGTACTTCCTTTACCTTTATATCGCCGTCGGGTGAAGCATCTCCCTTGATAGGAATGGCTATATCACTTCTGCATTGCTCAGGAGAGGTGTGCTCGGGGTTGTCGTAGTATATTCCTACGCTCTTGAAACCGGGTCGAACCTTGTGTTCCTTTGCCCATGAAAACAGCTTTGCCATGTAATCGTCCCATGGAACCCGGTCATATGCTCCGACATGCTCGATGTACGCAAGTTTCATGGATTTTGTTTTTTCCACCCTGACTTTTTCCATATTATCATCTCCATTATGTAAACACGTAATAATATAAAAAAATTCTACCACAAAACTACAAAGTATGAGACGCAGAATTATGAATTATCAGGAATTAAAAGAGACGATAAAGCTTTCAGTATCGGATTGAGCAGTGGGAAAAAACAGAATTTTCTTGTCATCTTTATTTCGTGTTAACATCCTAACTTACCAAAATTTTGGTCAATTTCTATCCGTCAAATTTGTTTTCCCTAGCAGAATTTGGGATTCAAATGCGCTGACCGCCATAGTATCCCCGGACAAACAACAATTATTAAATAAAATTATCAATTGAGCTTTTGTGGCAGGCAATATCGGGAGATATGAGAAAAAGTCTTTTTCGAAAAACCGCAGAAACATATCATTGTTGCTGGAAGATGGCTTCAGAAAGCACAGTATCCATGCATTACTCGAGCTTGATGTGACAGAAGCCCGCAGATGCATTCTAAACCACAAAGAAAAAACTGGAGAGAAAGTATCGTTTACAGGATGGATTATCAAGTGCGTGGGTCATGCAATGGCAGACAATAAAGAGCTTAATGCCTACCGGCTGGGGAGGAGGAAAATGGTTGTTTTTGATGACGTGGATATTTCCATTCCTGTGGAAAGAGTCGCCGGCGGGAAGGCAAACACCATGGTGCATATAATAAGGAAAGCGAATGAGAAAAGCGTCATGGGCATTACAAATGAAATACGCTCTGTCCAGAACAAAAATGTGGATGGTTCAACCCAGCTGCTTGAAGAAATGAACTTTACAGAGCGATTTGTGTTGGGCGCACCCATGTTCATAAAGAAGTTTTTACTGTGGTATCTCAGGAGAAACGGGCTTCTCAGGAAGAAATACATGGGCACTGTGGGAGTGAGTTCTGTTGGCACGCTGGGCAAATTTCCCGGGTGGGTAGTTCCACTGGGTACACCTGCAATAATGATCGTGGTAGGAGGCATAACCAAGAAACCAAGAGTGATTAATGACAAAATCGAAATCCGTGAATGCCTCGCCATCACCGTAACCGTGGACCACGACATGGTGGACGGCGGCCCGCTTGCAAGATTTGTTGACCGATTGATTGAATTAATTGAAGGATCTTTTCGACTGGAGGAAATAGATTTAGGACACGAATAGAGTTGACACAATCCATAAACCCATGTGTATGCTCTGCAAAACCTGAGAATTGCATTACTTATTTTGCCAAATTTCCGAAAGTTTGCTTAAGAAGTGATTTTGCATATTTGGGGCTGATATCTGAAAAATGGAATGTTGTTTTTACTCCCGTCCATTTTATTCTGAGTTCATGCCCTGTTTTATCATCGGAAAAATCAGCTTTTATCTTTATGGATTCCATCTGGTTGGGCTCAATGTTAAAATCCCTGTTTGTTTCTACAATTATGCCTGCAACCGGCATTGACAGATATCTTATGTGCAAATTCATGCCCGCCATCGTGGTGGCTGCCATGCATTTGAGACGACTTTTTCCTTCAATTCCCGTGAAATTCTTTTTGCTTCCTCCCTTATCATGCTGCTTGTAAATCGAGCCATGGCAATCCCCATATCTGCCACAACAATATTGCAAATCTTCTTACCGAACATGTCGCTGCCGGCATTTTATACTACACCCAAAACCCGCTCTTCATTAGAAAATGCCATTGAGGCATATCTTGTGAGATGCTTTAGCCTTTGTTGTGCTGAAGTTTTAATTCATGAAAAGAATGTTTTTCAAGGAAAATCTACGCTAGGGCGCTCATTGAGATGAGACATTGATTTTAACCATTAAAACACTTAAAGGAAAAAAGTACCTGAAGAAAATATGTGGGTGGTATTTTACCCCCTATCTATCAATTTATCGAGAGAGATCAATATAACATTGTATCCCTCAGAAACAATACTATACAACTCCTCAACTTCATAAATGTCATATTCATAGAACATATGATCAACTGAAACTCTTTTTGTGAATTCAGATAAGTTATCTACAAGTTTGTCACTCATTAAATACCGATAATATTTGTATATATTGACAATTTTCTCAGATTCGTCTTTACTGAGAGAGATCATTTCTTTTTTATCCATTATTTCACCACCAACTTGTATTTTTTCATCTTTTGCGTCTTCAAGTAGTTTTAGTAGTGGAGAATAGACATGCTTTAGCTTATTCTCTAACTGCTGGACGTTCTTATCCTTTCGATTTTCTTTGACTAATCTATAGGTTTGAAAAGCATAGTATATTGTTGCGATTACCAAAATAGCAACTAAAATTATGTTTATCATCTGGTAGTCCATATTAAGATAATATGTACTAGTTTTAAATAAATTGGCTATAACCTTTTAATTGAAAAAGAAAACTTCAGTTGAGATGCAAAATTTAAAAATGCGGGCGCCGGGATTCGAACCCGGGCAGTGAGCTTGGAAGGCTCAAATCCTAACCACTAGATCACGCCCGCATTGAATAAGGCAATATAGTAATTTTATTTAAATAATTATTTCTAATGTTTATTTCCCTGGATTTCGGGTAAAAATTCCCATTTTGCACTTGAAATAAAATTTGGCAGAAATAAAATACATCATATTTTTGCAATTTCATCTTTTGAATGTGAAATCTGTATACACCTCAAAAGTTTTAAATATACAGATTCAAATTAATAAGCGTGATACCATGAAAAAAATTCAACTGTTAAGTATATTGGTAATCTTTATTTTTGCTATCACAGCACTACCGAATACTGTATATGATTACGACATGGTAAGGTCAGAGGGGGAAACATCTTATGACAACAACCATGTTATATCTGAAGAAATGGCAGGAAGAAGAACCATCTGTCTTAACTTCTCAATGCCCACACTCTTTGAAGATGACAACTATGCAAGAGTAATAGCTCATGGTGCCGAAGCCTCTATATCCCATCGAGGAAAACCTATTTTACCAGTGCACAAAACCACCATGTCTTTCCCGTTTGGAACAAAAATAACTGATGTTTATTGTGACGTTAATGATGCACGAACTCTCCCACTATCTCAGAAAATTCTTCCTGCTCCTGAGCCAGCGATATATGGGACAGAAACAGAACCTGTTTTCGCAATGAACAAAGATATATACCAATCGGACGAGTTTTACCCAAATGATTGGTGTAAGATATCGACTGGCGGCGGACTGAATAGTGATAACGAACGTAAGACATTTATTACCGTTCAAACATTTCCTGCACGATACAATCCTGTTAAGGATATATTGCTCTATGTTGAGGACATAACTGTGACTCTGCACTACCTGGAACCAAAAGAATCGTTATTGACTGCAACTGATGAGTTTGACCTGGTCATTATTGCACCAGAAGCTTTTTCATCAAATATTCAACCGCTTATTAATCACAAAAATGATATTGGTGTGAAAACATTTATAAAAACAACTGAGGAAATTTACTATGAATACGACGGTGTGGATAAACCCGAGCAGATAAAATATTTTATCAAGGATGCAATAGAGATGTGGGGTATCAAGTATGTTTTGCTGGTCGGTGGCTTAAAATCACCTTTATATGGTAATCCCAGAGATGATGCTAACCAGGGCTCAAAAGACTGGTATGTTCCAGTGAGATATACAAATCTTGATGAACGCAGTTCATTTAGTGATCCGGGTTTCATTTCTGATCTCTATTTTATGGATATCTATGACGGGGAAGGCCAGTTTTCAAGCTGGGACTCCAACGGCAATGGAATCTTTGCGGAATGGAAATCTTTTAGCAGTAAAGATGTTATTGACTTTTATCCTGATGTATATGTAGGCCGACTTGCCTGCCGAAATAATTTTGAAGTAAAAACAGTGGTAAACAAAATCATAACCTACGAAAGCAGCCCAATTGACCCGTCATGGTACAAAAGAATGGTACTCGTTGGAGGAGACGGATTTGATGACTCCGCTTATGGCACCAGCTGGCCTGAGGAGGAACTGTGGTGCGATAAATTTCTATCCTACATGGAGGATGTCGAACCGGTGAAGCTGTACGCTTCGAATAGGGACACGGACATGGATTACACCCCGCTCACGGAGAACATCATCCGCGAGATGAACACGGGATGCGGGTATGTGATATTCGAGGGCCACGGCAACCCCTACTGCTGGATTACTCACTGGCCAGGTGAGTTTAATGAACCAATTTCAGATGGAGGTATATCCATTTTTGATTTTCCAAAGATACAAAATGGCGATAAACTTCCTATTTGCTGTATCGCAGGTGGGTGTCATAACAGCTTGTTCAACATAAGTCTAATTACAACCGCTCTTGACAGGGATAACTCCCGGCATTTAATGACATACGGTGTACCCACACCGGAATGTCTTGGATGGTCATTTGTCCGTAAGCGTGGCGGCGGGGCTATTGCCAACTTTGGCTATCCCAGTTCTACTTACACTTCTGCGGGTGAAAATGGAGATCTTGACGGGGATGGAAATAATGAACCGGATATCTTTGAAGCATTACGATCCTATATGGTGCAACAGTATTACAAACTATTCGGTGAAGGAACAGAATTTCTAGGGGATGTTGCAGGTGGTGCAGTAAGAAATTATCTTCATGCATTTCCGGGGATGGATGATCAGTTAGATGCTAAAATAATAGAACAGGTAATATTCTTTGGCGATCCGAGTCTGAAAATAGCCGGCTATCCATAACATTCCCCTATTAACATTGACAACTTACAGGTGAATATATGCTGAAATTCCCCAGTGTTATTAAAATAAAAAACAGGGGCACAAAGCCCCTCAGAGATAGATATCTACATTTGTTGATAGAGCCGATTTAACCAAATCCACATGCTAAAAGATAGCAGTCAGTTCTTGTCTTAAATCGTCGATTTTATAGAAGATAGTGAGAAGTTTCAAAGAAAGCTGCTTATTTCCTGATATTTCTCATAGGTAAACACCGGCCCCTCCAGACAGATGTAAACCTTCCCACCTGCAATGCAGTGCCCACACTTTCCCACGCCGCATTGCATCTTTCTTTCGGCGGAGACGGTAACGTTTACCTCTTCTATCCCTTTATCTTTCAATTTGTCAACAGTGGGCCCGAACATAGAGGGAGGACCGCATATTACTGCATACGAATGAGGTGACACCTCCGTTCGCTCCACCAGCTCGCTTACGAAGCCAATATGTCCATCCCAGTTTTCATTTCCCTTATCAACGGTAACTTCCACATCCGCATACTGTTTCCATTCCTGCAAATCATCTTTGAAGATAATTTCATCCGGTTCCTTTGCCCCGAAAAATATCCTGATGGAGCCAAATTTTTCCCTTTCGGACAGAACCGTCTTTATCAGACTTCTCAGTGGAGCCAGTCCTATTCCACCTGCAATGAAGATGAGATTGAACCTGTGCAACTGCTCCACAGAAAATCCGTTTCCATAAGGTCCGCGTATTCCGACCCGGTCACCTGCCTTCATGGTGTGAAGCTTGTCGGTGAGTCTGCCCACCTTTTTTATGCACAGTTCAAAGTATTCATTTATTACCGGAGGGGAGGAAATAGATATCGGTGCTTCACCTATGCCGGCAATGCTGATTTCCACAAATTGGCCCGGTTTGAATGAAAACTTGTCCTGTATATCCTTGTCAATAAATCGTATGCGGTACAGTTTCGTGTCTCTGGTAAGGCTTTCCACGCTGGCCAATTCAGCCGGCAAAGGCAAAAACTCGTTGTCCATGATTCTCAGGGTAATATACAGACTCATTTTATATCTTTTTATTAGTACGACGGTTCTGGTGCGTTAGCGAGTCGTAGATAACGCTGGTGAATTCAGGTCGCAAAGTGTTTTAAAATCTCAGCACATTATATTTTGTACTCAATCTTGGAAGAAATAAGTGGGTGAGATTGCTTGAGTAATCTCTTTAATCTCTCCAAGCACGCTTAACTAATCTAACTCCAATGTAATCATCTTCTACCTCTTCTATCTTATAAAAATATAAAAAAATACAAACAAACAACAAAATTAAACTCACTAAAAACGGCAACCATAAAGATGCTACAACAAACGTGGTTACAGCAAAAAGTAGGCCAATTATTAAGGATTTTAATACTATCTCTTTCTTTCCTTCCAAATCTCCTCTTACCTGAATTTTATGAGACATATTTTCATAATTCTGTATGCCTTAAAAACATAACGATGGACATAAAAATGCAGTTTCACCTCACGCTCCGTATGCACCACTCAATCATTTTTTACTGAAAAGACCCGTATTTGCACCAGAACCAGTACGACCCTCTCAACCGGTGGGCATCAGATTTCCAGATAGTAGTGCAAGTAGTAGGGCAACAAGTATAATCGGAGCCATAGGATATGATGGAAATATGTAAACTTCGGTGCAAAAATCCTTCAGTTTATCGATATCGCCCTTGGAAATGCCCAGATAGTTGGGTGCCGCAATTACCTCATCCAAATCCATATCGTGCCTATGCCAGGAAAAAATTTTAAGCAGTAAGGAAGACGTTTCCATAGCCCTCATAAGTTTTCCGTCCTTCAGTCCTATTGTCTCGGCAAGCATTTCCCCCTCCAGCGAATCAGACACGGGAACTTCCTTTCTGTAATGCATAAGAGGGGTCATAATATCCGCAACGATAGCAAGGGAGAAAACAGACAAAATCGGTGAAAAACAAGAAATGCCCTTCGTAATCCAGTACACCCCGGCACCGACGGCAGCGGGCAGCAGTGCAAAGGCAACGGTTTTCATCCCCTTCCTGTCTTTAACCATCTCCATCACCCCAAAAATGAAGCAGTGAATGAAGGAAGCAATGGCGACCATCAAAAAAAATGTCGGAATAAAAGACACACCGCCAAGAAAAGTGGGGATAAGAGAAACAATACCCATAAGTAGCTTGGCATCTCCGCCTCCGAACAGCCCCGCCCGCCACATAAGCCAGATGAAAATAAACGAAAAAATAAGGGGCAATATGATAGTGATCCACGGCAATCCGCAATAAATGCGTATGGCACAGAGGGCAAGCCTGCAGAGGAAGCATTTCAGTATGCCTCGGAAACAATGGAGGGGTCCGAGATGGGAAAGGTATTCGCCCATACTGCCTTCAACTTTGCATCCATGAGAACAAACCTGAATGATGCCCTTTTCGATAAAAAGTTCGGTTCCCTGAAACATGTATATTCAGACAGAATTAGGGCGGTCATGCATTTATTCGTTGAGGGAGTCAAGAAAAGCTATGAAACGGCAGGCGTAGCGATAGTCAAAGTTGCAGAACATCTTAAGCAGCTTCAGGAAGTGGAGAAGGGGATAAAAAATTCTCTTGGAACTCTCACCTCAACACTGAAGTCGACAGCCACACTGTTCGCCCCTATGATTGCAGGCATCACATTGGGCATAACAAAGTTGATATCGGTGGTTATTTCAGGTATGGATTTGGGTGGGCTACCCGAAGACAACTTCATCTCCGGCTCATCAAATTTTTCATTCAACATAAGCCCGGAATATTTTGTACTCGTTATCGGGATTTACATGATACAACTCCTGTTTCTCCTTATCAGGTTCGCCAACGGGATAGACGAGGGAGATGATAAGGTAGAGTACCTGTATACACTTGGAAAATCCATGCCGGCCACAATTGCATTCTTCAGCATAGTAACGATTATGGCGATGCTCATATTCAAAAACATGGCACCTTAATAAATTCGGGACCACAATTTTATAATAGATGCTGTATCTCCTCGTTCATACTTCCGCTTCTATACCCTGCCATATCGAGGGCAACGTAGACAAACCCAATTTTCTTAAATGCTTCAACTATCTCCTTTCTGTGAGCGAAAATTCTTTCAAAATCTTCAGGCATGACCTCTATTCTCGCAACGTTATTATGCAACCTCACACGAATCTTTTTTGATAAACCGTCCAGAATTTCCTCTGCCGCCTCTACCATCCGAAGTTTTTCCACGGTTATATCCTCGCCGTAAGAAATGCGAGATGCGAGGCATGCATTTGACGGTCTATCCCATATACTTAATCCTGCATCTTTTGCAGCATTCACCACATCCTCTGTCGTAAATCCGACATCCACCAGAGGATGCCATATTCTTTCTTCACTTGCTGCATCCACGCCCTGCCGAAAAACATCATCGATATCATCAACCGTTACACCATCTGCTATCATATTAAAACCCTCTTTTTCAGCTGTCTCCCTCAATAATCTTGTCATACTCTTCTTGCAGTAATAGCACCTCATGTCTGTATTTTCGGGCATGATACTGCTCTTCACCATAACATGTCTTACACCGACTTCCTCTGAAACTGCCAAGGCATTTCTCATCTCCCTGAGAGAAAATAGAGGGGAATGAACTGTTATTGCCACGGTTTCTATTCCTGAGTCAACAGCCGCCTTTGCTACCAAACTGCTGTCCACACCTCCCGAAAACGCTACGGCGACCTTTTTTGCCCCTCTAACCAAATCGACCAGCTCAGAATATCCACTCATTAACCGTATATTTCCCGGCCACTTTTAACTGTTTCTTTGGAATACCATCCCGACCAGTTATGCATGCATTAGAAAGAATAAAGGCAAACCGTTTATGCCTTCATTATTCCTGCAAGGAAAATGCCCAGTGCTATCAATGCCCCTATAATTGCCCCGATGACTGCAGACAATCCGTTTTTGACCAGTTCCCAGTTCCATTCGGCATTGCCCCATAGAGCACCACTGCCATAGTTATAGAACACTATGCCCACGATTAGACCTACCAGCAACAATACGGCACCTATGGCCCTGCTCTTGCCGGAGCCAAAGTACGCTGTAAACAGTCCCGCTATTATCGTGCCTATCGCAAACACCAACATGCACATACTCACAAACAAACTCAACACATATTCCATTCTATCTCCTCCTTAAAATTTAGTTCCGGTTAAGGTTTTCGTATCAGCCACTCCTTCGATTGCCCTTATCTTGTCCACAACTATTCTTCCCAGTTCATCGAAATCATTTGCCTCGACCTTGGCTATAAGATCGTACTCGCCGAATAGAGGATGCAGCTCAACTATCTCCCCTATTTTAAGCAACTCACTATATACTTCATGCTCTCTCGCAGGTGCCGTAGAAATCAGAATGAATCCCATAGCCATTTTCTCACCGGAATGTTATCTATAACGAACTTATTAACTTTTCCATAAAGCTGCTTTATGGCGTAAATGCGATTCTCTAAGTCATTGTTAAATACTGATAATAGAAACATGCCCTAAATTTATATGGGATATTCGTTGAAAAGAGAGCTATGCCACACAGCACATAAAGCAGAGGGTTCTGTTAGGATTAATGGTGATTTTCTTTGAATTTAGTTGAGTGTTAAGTTGCGGGTGGTGGAATACTGACTTTGTATTAGTGTTTCCCATGAAGCTCCAAAAACATAGAGCAGGAAAATATAAAGGTAAAACGATATACAAATGGACTATTGTGATATCACCGAAGGATATTGAAGAGTTGGGATGGAAAGAAGGTGAAGAGTTAGAAGACATAGCAATCAAAAATAGAGGCTACTTTCTGTTTCCAAGGTGATAAATTCTTATACCTATCCCAAAACAGAAAAATAACGCATTCGTCACATTTTCCCTCCAGTTTTTCTTCAGGATGTTGAGTGTTAATAAACTTTCCTAACTCATCCCTAAAATTATTACAACCCTCATACGCTTCTTTTCGTCTTCCTATTGTATCCCTTAGCATTGTTTGAAAAATTCCATCTTTCAATAAGCCTGATAAGCATTCCCTAATTTCATCCTTAGTAAACTGTCGTTTATCAAAATGGTCAACATATTCATTATCGTAATATACATGGAAAAAATCACTCTTTGCTTTTTCTATCACATTCAAATTAGTTAGGTCTACATTCTCTACTGATTTTTCTAACAATTTTTCGGTACTGTCCGCAAATGCGGGACATAAGAAACACCTGTCGGATGCGGGACATAAAAAGTTAAATTCTCATTCCAGATTTGTTAAACGGGTTCTCCCTCATTCCACTCACCAATGGAATTTTGGAGGAACGAAACCTTCAAGGGAGAACCCGATTTTTAAATTAGAAAAAATACTTCATGACATACTGTGGATTTTACCATTATTTATATTGGATTTTTATGGCATTTACAAGATAATATCTGGTTCTGTCGAGTTAGCGAGGGATAAACCCCTTCTGGCTAATGCGAGGGATGGAAAAAATAATATATTCCATCCTCCTAATATTGATTGTCGCCACCGTTTATATCATGTCTGTCACCAGCAACATGATGTTTTTGGTGGCGACACTTCATTTTATGGAGGTGGTTTTTAATGCCACTCCTACTAAAAAAATTTTTAATTGTAATTCATTGGTTCTCTCTAATAATTTTACTACCATCTTATTTCATATATTCCACATACCTCGTATGGCATGAAATTAAAATAGACCCCCTTTTGTACACATTAATATGGTTTATAATTCTATTCTTAATACTGAGTTTAAGAGATGGCTATTTATTTAGTCATGTTATCGATAATCCACACAATAAACCTCCAAGAAAATTCAAGAATGAAAAAAAACCCAGCAAAATAAAAAAAGCTTCTGATGGAGGTGAAAAACCTTGATTTTGGAGGTTTATCCCAAGGCTCCATGCTACTATATATCTGTGAAAGTGCTAATCCAAATAAAGCACCGATTAAAATATAAAATTTTACATGGGTATTATCGTCTCGATATAACGCTAAAAAGAAATCTCCTTGATATGCAAAAATACCAATTGTACATAATATTACCAAAGATAACGAAACAAAAATCACTCCATTATACAACATTCCAATTAAATTTCTCGTTTCCACTTTTTTATTGTATTGTTGGGGTTTGTATGCCCATGCTTGGTAAAATACACTATTGCAAAACTTTTTTCGATCTCCTTTCGATTTATTGTAAATCTTTCTCATTTCGGGTACACCCAACTAATAAAACAGATTTCACCTTAAAACCATTATGGGTGTCCCTATCTGGTGTCGATTTTTCTCATTTCGATACACCCCCAGATGGGGATGCCCTTCCTTCTCACTCTTTAGGTCTCAGTATATACATTCCGTCTGCCACAATGCCTTTCAATTCTTCCCCTTCAGACCATCTCAACCTTTCGAGGTCTTTTTTCGGGATGGTAACGAAGTATTTGGAATACACCTTGCCCTTGTATTCCCTTCCTTTCTGTTTTTGCAGTTTCATATATCCTAAATGCAAGAGTAGTATTTATACTTTTAGGCACATAAAAAAGGGAAAGGTTTATATACTGTTTTCCGTTTACTATTTGGTGAGTGGAATGGAAGATAAAGAAAAAACAAAACTTGAAAAATTGAGAAAAATGCGTGCCTTTGCAATCATAGCAAAGGGAGACATGCCAAAGGTTGTGAATGGAACTACATGGATAATGCCATCCCAGAACAACCCAGATAGAACATACAATGTATGGAATGAACACGGAGAATGGCATTGCACTTGTCCAGACCATCAGGAGACAGGATTGATGTGCAAACATATACAGGCGGTCTCTCTGTTCAACAAAATGCAGGATGGAGACGATGACATTCTCACATTGAAGGCAGAAATAAGCCATCCTCAATGTCCAGAGTGCGGTTCTTATCATGTGGTAAAGAAGGGGTTAAGAAAGACCAAGCAGGGAACGAGACAGCGTTATATCTGCAAGGATTGTGACCACAGATTTGTTTTAGAACCCATCAAATACAGAAAGGGAAATACAAAACTCATAGCGTTGTGCATGGACTTGTATTTCAAAGGTCTCTCGTTAAGAAAGATTTCAGATACGATAGAGCAGTTTTACAACCTCAAACTACACCACGATACTATTCGAGTGTGGATAAACATATTTATGCAGAAAATAAACGAATATGTGAGTAAATACAATCCCGACCTCGGAGAGACATGGAACATTGATGAGCAGAAGGTTAAGACAGAGGGAGATTGGGTTTACAGTTGGAATATACTCGATGAAAAGACACGCTTCTTAATTGCCAACACAACAACGAAGCAGAGAAGTCTTTTAGAAACAGAAAAGGTATTTCATAAGGCAAAGGGGGACGTGGAAGGAAAGCCAAGCATGATTATCACGGACAAGATGAATGCTTATCCCTATGTGATAAGACAGGAATTTCCAGAGGCGGTTCACATACAAGCAGGAATAAGAGACCCCATCAATAACAACAAAGTTGAGAGATTTCACGGAACATGGAGAGAAAGAGACAAGGTTATGAGGGGAATGCAGAACGATGAAACAGCAGAACAGATGTTAAACAATTACAAAACTTACTACAACTTCGTGAGAAAGCATAGTGCATTGGATAACAAAACACCCTCAGAGATGGCAGGAATAGACCTCGGAATTGAGAACGAAAAGAACAGGTGGGTAGGGCTTATCTCAAAAGCAGTATGCCCCGCCAATCCGACAGGGGGTAAAAATGTCCCTTAAATCCGACAGAACCAATTTTTCTTTAAGCTCCGTTAAATAATATGAGAAATTTCTTTCCTCGTTCTTATCTTTTATATCTACTTTAGGCGGAATGCACTCTTTCAATTCATCGAGTTTTTTCTTTGCATTTTTAACTGATGTAACCATCTTCCAATATTTTTTTGGAATATCTGTATAACTGTCTAAATGCTGAAATAACAATTTAAAATCTTTAGAATTTTGTATATCTTTAAGCTTTGAAATATCATTAATTTTGAGATATATATCGAATTTATCATCAACAATTGAGGCGTTACTTAATATTTTTAGAACATCAAACAGTGATTTTATGTGTTTTCCTTGTATATCAACCCACTCATCCTTTTTTTTGAACCAATATTTAAAAAATATGGGAAGTATAGCCACCCAAATTATTACAACAATCATAGCTTTAGTACTTGGGGTAATTCCACCCATACATACCATATATAATGTCGTTATAAAAGCTAGTAGGATTGGTAACAAAATAAAATCCTCATTCAAAGTTACTACTCCCATCAAAAACAGCACAATCTGGTGCCAGTTTTGGTTTTGTATTGCCACCCCTGTTTGAGTTACCACATCCCTTATAAAAATCTTCGTCACCCGCCAAATTAATATGGGGTTTTTCACCCGTGAAGTTAATATAACCAAGCAGTGTGATCTCTGTACTCGTACGATACTTTAAAAAATAAAAACATATATTGCCACGTGGATAAAGTAAATTTCAGGGCAATGAAAGCCCTATTTAAGAAAGAATATAGAGATACCATAAGGAATAGATGGCTCATTATCCTAATCCTGGTTTTTCTGTCGCTGGCAATCGTGGTCTCATATTTCGGTTCGTCAACCACCAAGGGAGTGGGCTTCCATGGGGTGGATGATACAGTCGCCGGATTGATAAGCCTCATTTCATTCCTAGTGCCAATCGTGGGCGTCATGCTCGGCCACAGTTCAATTACAAAGGAAAGGGAACAAGGCTCTCTGGAGGTCATTATGTCCTATCCCGTAAACAGAACGGAGATTTTCCTTGGAAAATATTTTGCCCTGGGTAGCGTACTTTTCACCGCCATTTTCATCGGATTCGGGGGGGCAGGCATCATAATTGCCCTTGGCAGCAAAGCCGGAATTAACCTCCCTCATTATCTGCTTTTTCTTCTGGCCACATTTCTGATAGGTCTCATCTTCCTGGGAATTTCCATGCTCGTTTCGGTTGCCACAAGAAAAAGGTCTGCGGCGATAGCCGGCGGGGTATTCATATGGTTTTTCTTTACCATGATTATCGGTCTGATATTGATAGGGGTATACACTGCGATGGGAGGAGATTATCAGACATTTTTCAGCAGCGGAGAGGTTACAGGCTCCGAGTGGATATGGAAAGCCATGTTCTTCAGTCCTCTCGATACATACCAGATGCACATCATGCTGATATACGGCATAAAAAGTTTCTTCGGCTTTGAAACACCGGCTATACCTGGCTATATTAACTTCTGGACGACTCTGGCAGGCATCGCCACATGGGCGTTTATCCCGCCTGTCATCGCAATGACAATATTCAAGAAAAAGGATATGTGACTGCCGCCGGAATAGAAACATTTATTGTATGGTATTGTATTTACAATCATGGCCGACATAAAAATACAGAATATTGTTGCGTCGACAACCATTGCGGAAAGTCTGGAATTGAATAAAATCATGGAATCGTTGCCCAATACAAATTATAGGCCCAAAATATTCCCTGGATTGGTGCTGCGTATAACCAAGCCGAAAACCGCGTTTTTACTGTTCAAGAGCGGAAAAGTCGTTTGCACGGGAGCAAAGAATATTGAGGATATAAAGACGAGCATGGGAAAAGTATGTGGTATGCTGAAAAAAGTGGGCTTTAAGGTCATAGATAACCCGGAAATAAATGTCCAAAATATTGTTGCTTCGGGTGACCTGCACGGTGAACTCAATCTAGTGAGCACCGCCCTTGCTGTCGGACTTGAAAATACAGAGTACGAACCCGAGATTTTCCCCGGCATAGTATACCGCATGAGAGAACTTGGGGTTGTACTGCTTCTGTTCAGTTCGGGAAAGATTGTCTGCACGGGCGCCAGAAAAACCGAACAGGTAACAAATGCGGTTGAAAAATTGAAGGAGGAATTGGAAGGAAAAGGACTGCTCTATTAATTCTTTATTTTTTCTTTTCTAAGTTAATTTATAGTTAAAAACTAAACTTTTTATACTTATAGGTGTATTACGAATACATGACTAAAACAGAGATGTATCCGATTAAGAAGTGGATGAATGTGGGTGAACTCGATAGGAGAATAAAGAGTCTGG
>Ga0315549_1002141_pt1 | contig 19254 bp, 18 predicted proteins | sample SalMarSW160200MG_FD_203101 | JGI IMG/M metagenome (GOLD analysis project Ga0315549, IMG submission 203101) | Salt marsh sediment microbial communities from the Plum Island Ecosystem LTER, Massachusetts, United States - Salt Marsh Sediment SW1601-200 ... | reverse complement strand
CTTTTTCTACCTTTTCAATTATTACTATACCGCCTAATGGAAATGTTTTATTTAGTTTCATAAAGGAGATATTGAAGTTTCTCCTCAATATCTCTTTCCATTAGGCACTAAAGTGGCGAAGTCAAGTTACAAGCAAGCAACTTATCTAAACCTAATTGTCTCCATGTTTTTAAGGGCAAGTGTCTTGATTTTGTATCTCTTGTATATGCTCGAAGCGAAGTCGAGGCATTTTGACTCTTCACCGTGGCCAACGATTATCCTTTTTGGCTTTGGACTCACATTCTTTACGTAATTCATGAGCTGCGTACGATCAGAATGACCCGAAAAACCTTCACATGTCTCCACATTTATCCCAAGCTCGATTGTTTGGTTTGCAACTGTAATCTCCTTCCATCCTCTCTGGATTTTGTTGCCCAGTGTCCCCTCTGCTTGATAACCGACAAACACGAGCGAGCTTAACTCGTCATCGCCCCATTTCTTTAGATATTCTATAACCGGACCACCGTTCATCATGCCGCTGGTTGCAAGAACTATTGCGGGCTTCGGGCTGTCCAAAATTTCCTCCCTCTTTTCATAGCTGTCCACTCTTTCAAACATCTCTGCCATCAGCGGGTTTTCCCCGTTCTGGAAAATCATCTTTCTCAGTTTACTGTTCAGATATTCTGGATAGACGGTATGTATCGCCGTTGCTTCCCATATCATTCCGTCCAGATAAACAGGAACCTTTGGGATTTCCCCTCCGCGCATAAGTTGCTCCAGCACAATCATAACTTCCTGGGAACGCCCTATTGCAAAAACGGGGATAAGAACTCTCCCGCCCCTCTCCAGTGTTGCCTGCACGACATCTCTCATCTCTTCTATTGCCTTTCTTCTGCTGGGCTGAATATCATTGCTGCCGCCGTACGTGGATTCCAGGACCAATGCCTCCAGACGGGGAAAATGGGTGGCCGCCGGACTGAAAAGCAGCGTCTGCTCATATTTTATGTCACCGCTGAAAGCGATATTGTAAAGCCCGTCGCCAACATGAAAATGGCATATTGACGAGCCGAGAATGTGTCCGGCACGGTGCATTGTCAAACGGATGTCAGGAGCTATATCAGTCGTGTCGCCATAATTGAGAGGTATGGAATGCTTTATCTCCTCCCTTATGTGTTCCGACAGATAAGGCGGTCTCCTTGCATTTTCCGCAGATACCTTAAGATAATCCATCTGCATAAGAACCATCACATCTCTTGTGGGGTAAGTGCAGTAAACGGGACCATCATACCCGTACTTATATAACAACGGGACAAGCCCGGAGTGATCAAGATGGGCATGTGTTACCACCACGCCGTCAATTGACTCGAGAGGCAGTACCTCCGGCAAATGAATGTATGGCGAACCGCTACCCGACGAGGAAACAGCCACGCCACAATCAATCAACACCTTACTGTCCTGCGTTGAGAGCATGGTACATGAACGGCCGACCTCCCTATACCCTCCGAGGGAAGTCATTCTCACCCACTTCTCCCCCTCTGAAATACCACGGTGCAGCCTCCTGCCAAGGCGCCGCAGGAATTCCTTTCTATCGTCAGCATTAACCCTGATGTATCCCCTTACCTCCTGAACTGTTTTGGAAGGCATCGGCGGGGTTCTTATAACTTTGGGGGTCCAGCCTATCTCTTTCTTTATGTCATTCAAAAGAGAACCATGCTTTCCTATTGCAATCCCCGGCTTTTCAACCTCTATTGTAACTTCCCCTATATCGGGCTCAAAATATGTATTTTCAATATTTGCCTCCTTCGGCAGCAATTTCCTTATCTTTTCCTCGGCCACGTCTATACTTTCAAGGACGGAAGGATCTGGCCTCACGACTATCCTTTTCTGAATTTTTTTGGCCAGTTGCCTCACCAACTCGCTATTGTCCGCAAATTTGTCCGGGTCCTTCGTATAGATAACAAGCTGTGCACCCTCAAAGTCAATATCGGTAACCCTTATGGATGCTGGCAAAATTGCCTTAACTTCCACCCTTATCTCCTGCAAAATGTCTTCAACCGACATGAATATATCCCTTATGCTAACTTATTTCAAGGTTTTTCTTCCTTTTTTCAATTTCTTCCTGCATTATCTCCTTGTATGCCCCCGGTGTTATCACAGCAATGTCCATTCCATTGCCAGAAGCAGAATCACGCTTCATTGCTGCAGAAAGAGCCCTTATCGAGAGGTTTACTCCCTCCTCCACCGTTATGCCATCCCTGTAGTTGTCCTCGAGAACACCAAAAACATAGGGTGAACCGGAGCCCGTACTTGTATACTTGTCCTCTATTGAGCCACCTGCAGCATCTATTGAAAATATATGGGGACCACTGATATCAACTCCTCCCACGATGAGCTGTACATAAAATGGGGCAAATTTCCTCTGATTAAGTATATTTGACATGAGAGTGGCTGCACCCTTAACGGGAATTATACTTCCCCTCTGCAAACGATACAAATCCGTCTCTACTTTAAGGTACCTGGCAAGCATCTGGGCATCCCCCACAAGACCGGCAGTAGTCATGGCAAGGTGGTCATCTATCTTATAAACCTTCTTCGCAACTTTATGGGCTATCATCGTGCCCATCGTGGCCCTGTGCTCCGTGGCAACGACCACACCGTCCTTGCAAACCAGCCCTATCGTCGTTGTTCCTTTTTTATTTTCCATATCCATAATATCACTTTTCAAAACAGCAAAAGCTAATATGTTAACCCAGTATATAAAATTTTGTACATGAAAAACAGAAACTTGCTGAATAAGATGAAATGGCATGAAAATTATGATTTCGACAAAGTCAAGATATGGTACATGAGCCGGGGAAGTGAAAACGATACTGCCTCAGTCACAGGAAATGAAGTGGAGAGACTGGAAAAACATTTCTTCAGAATAAAAGACGGCAGGATACCCTACTATAGAATAATAAAGATAGAATATAAGGGAAGAGTTGTATTTGGAGTTTAGAGTATTTTTATGTAGTCCACTCCGGTAGTTGTAGCTGAATTGCCTGCATCATCGTATGCAGTCACCGTAAGGGTATAAACACCTCTCGGGTGTGCTCTCGGCAGGTTTACTTCGTACGGGGCATTGAAATCCATCCAGAGGATATCACCGTCAAGCTTGAAACAAACCGACTGTACGCCGGAAAGGGTATCTGCGGCGGCTGCAACCGCCGTGATTTTACCTATTATTTTGGTTTTCCCGAATGCGGTGGGCATTATATCCCTTCCGAATATGTAGAGGTAGCCGTCCTTGGGAACGGTTATGGAAACCGAAGGTGCATTTTTGTCTATCTTGAATGTAAAGTTGCTCTCTGCCTCAACATTACCGGCATTATCAACCGAATATAAGTAGAATGTATGGCTCCCGCTGCTGCCTACGTTCACCTCTCCGACGTACTCCTTCCAGTCTCCATCATCTAACTTATATTTTGTATAGTTCACACCAGAAAGGGCATCAGAAGCATTGAGAGTTACAGTGACATTGCCGACATACCATTCATTGTCCCCGAGCGTGCCATTTATTGAAAAATTTGTCCGGGGATAAACATTATCGATTTTAACGGTTGCAGACTTGACGACTTCGTTATTGCTTGCATTGTCCACGGAATAATAATTCAGATCGTTCTCACCCTCCGCACTTATGACAAAAGAAACATTATAGATATTCCAGTTGCCATCCGTTTTGTAAAATGTTGCATTCACGCCTGAAAGACTGTCAGAAGGATCGAGGGTTACCGTAACGTTTCCACTGTACCACCCGTCCGTACCCAAGTTGCCATCCAACGTGATATTGGTCTGCGGACTTTCCGTATCCACAATAATCTGCACCGTATCCTCATCATATGCCACATCATCATCGGTTACATTCAGCACGACAGTGTACGTGCCATCATGACTGTATGTATGGCCTCTGATAATACCCGAACCTGTACTGCTATCACCAAAATTCCATGAATAAACGGTAATACTCCCATCGACATCATATGATAAGGATGCATTGAACAGTACTGTCAAATTATTAATGGTTTTGTCATCCCCTGCATCTGCCACAGGCGGCACATTTGAAACAACAACATCCTTTGTTATCGTATCCATTGAACTGCTGTCATCCCATACAGTAAGCCTGACCGTATAAACACCGTCATCACCATAAACATGGAACGGGTTGGGATCACAAGATGAGTTGCCGTCACCGAAGTCCCACACCCATACTATCGCCCCCCCGGATGAATCATCATAAAAATGGATATTCTGTATATCTGTTGGTTCTTCGGGTTCCCAGTAAAAATCCGCATTTAGCCCGCCATTCCCCTCCACAAAAGTAAATACCGAGGATACCATCACGAAAGATACCAAAATCGCCAGTGCGCCGAAAAACTTTTTTTGTTTTATTACCTTCATATTATCTCACCTATCATTAATACGGCTACTAAATCGTTTTTGGTATATATTTATTTTGCCTGTATATAAATGCGAAAATAGGCAAATTTATGCAAGGCAGTAGTATCTCCATCCGCAAAAATGCGTACTACCCCTGAAAACCACCAAAAATATTAAAAGGAGATTGTATTGCAGAATGATAATATGCCAGAATTTAAAGTGGTTGTAAGCGACGGAAGCGAAAGTCATCAAGTAGAGGTTAAAGGGCATCATGCAAACTCGTTGGTAGGGAAAAAAATAGGGGATGAGGTGGACGGGATATTCGTGTCCTTACCAGGATATAAGTTAAAAATCACCGGTGGTGGCGATAAGGACGGTTTTATAATGAGAAGAGAAATACCCGGGATTTCGAGAAGGAGAATTCTGGTTACAAAAAGTGTCGGCTTCAAACCAAAAGATAGGGGAGTGAGAAGGAGGAAAACGATCCGTGGCAATACAGTAGGTCTCGATACCCTGCAGGTAAATATGAAAGTCATAAAAAAGGGAATAAAGCCCATGAAAGAATTGTTAAAGGCAACAGAGGAAAAAGAAGAGAAAAATGAATCAACCTGAAGTGAATATAGGGATGGTCGGCCACGTAGACCACGGCAAGACCACCCTAACCCAGGCTCTATCGGGAAAATGGACGGATGAACATTCCGAGGAGCTGAAAAGAGGGATATCAATAAAGCTCGGGTATGCTGACACAACATTTTACAAATGCCCTAACTGCCCCGAGTCACTTTGCTATTCTACAAAGTCCGTATGCCCTCACTGCGGAGAGAAGGGAGGATTACTGAGAAAAATATCTTTTGTGGATGCGCCGGGGCATGAAACACTTATGGCTGTTGTTATCTCGGGGGCTGCAATAATGGACGGTGCACTCCTTCTCATCGCCGCCAATGAAAAATGCCCACAGCCCCAGACCGAGGAACACCTGATGGCCCTGGATACCACCGGAATAAAGAATATTGTAATAGTCCAGAATAAAATAGACCTTGTAAGCAGGGAAAAGGCAATTGAAAATCATAACCAGATAATCAACTTTGTCGAGGGCACATGTGCAGAAGGTGCACCCGTAATTCCAGTGTCGGCCCATCACGAAACAAACCTCGACACACTGATACGGGCAATCGAAGAATACATACCGACCCCGAAAAGAAACATAAATAAAAACCCGATTATGTATACGGCCAGAAGTTTTGATGTGAATAAACCAGGTGCAACGCCTGATAAAATTCGTGGCGGCGTCATAGGAGGCTCTTTGAAACAGGGAGTTCTATACGTCGGCGATGAAATAGAGATACGGCCCGGGAGAAAGGTCGAGGAGTCCGGGAAGGAGAGATACGAATCAATATTTACAACAACTTCATCCATCATCACGGGAGGGAAATCGGTCAAGAAAGCGGGAGCCGGAGGGCTGCTGGGAATTGGAACGGAGATAGATCCCGCCCTCACCAAGGCGGATGCTCTGGCAGGAAGAATCGTGGGAAGGGAAGGATTGTTACCGCCCGTCTGGAACGAACTGGAGCTTGATGTACACATTATCAACAGGATGATGGAACCTACCGAAGGGGCGGAGAACATCAAGACAAACGAGTTGTTCATGCTCACGGTTGGGACGGCAACAACGGTCGGCATTGTCACGTCAGTAAAGGACAACATCATCCATGTGCCCCTTAAATTGCCCGTATGCGCAGAGGAGGGACAGAAGGTGGCAATATCAAAAAGAATCGGAGAGAGATGGAGACTTATCGGATATGGTGAGATAAAATGAGAGCAGTTGTCCTTGATACGAATGCCCTGATGATACCCTACCAGTCGGGCATAAACATTGAGAGAGAAATAACAAGACTGCTTGGTATATGCAGAATTATTGTACCGATTTCAGTTGTGGAGGAGATAGAAAAACTGGCAAACAAGGACGGAGGAACTGGAAGGGCGGCCAAACTGGGACTCAGTATTATAAAAAAGCGAGGATTCCGGTTGATGGAAACCGAAAACAAGGGCGATGACAGCGTACTTGAAACGGCATTGAAAATGGAAGGCGCCATAGTAACCAACGACAAGGAACTACAGCAAAGGGCAAAGGAGATGAATCTGCCAATAATCTGCCCAAGGGGAGAGAACAGATTGGAACTTGAAGAAGTGATATGAAAATATATTGGGTGTTGCACAGGATTCCTAAACAATTTATCTGATTTTTCTGTTAATCTCATCAAGAGAAGTTCTATCATCGGATGGTATTTTAAAAAATTTAGTGAGTTTTTTGCAAATATATTCGCCGCAATAAACATAGTTTTTAACGACTTATTCACAATCCTTATATAAATAACCATATTATAGCGTCCTGATGGTAGATTTCACAGCCATGGAAGAAAAATGGCAGAAAAGATGGTTTGAGAAAAAATTGTATGAGGGAACAAAAGAGAAGGAAAGAAAATTTTTCATACATTTTGCATATCCCGGCATTTCAGGCTATCTTCATGTCGGCCACATGAGGGGATTTGCATATGCCGATATCATTGCCAGATACAAGAGAATGAGTGGTTACAGTGTGTGTTTTCCCGCTGGTTTTCATGCCTCCGGGCTGCCTGCCGTGAGCCTGGCAAAAAAGGTGGCAAGAGGGGAGCCCGGAATGCTGAAATATCTTAGAGAAAACGGATGTCCCGAAGATGTCATAAAAAAACTTTCCGACCCGGAAGAGGTCGTGAAATACTTCAGCAGGGTGTACACAGAGGACTACTGGAAAAAGTTCGGGTTTTTTATAGATTATTCACGCCTCATGGATACCATCTCGCCCGGTTACAGGAAATTTATAGAATGGCAGTTTAACAAACTGAGGGATAAAGGATTGCTTATACAAAAACCCCATTTTGCACCGTTTTGTCCCAACTGCGGGCCCGTAGCGGTAGACAAATCAGAGACCGATATATCGGAGGGGGGAGATGCGGAAACTCTCGAATTCACGGTCATAAAGTTCAGAATGGGCGATATGATCCTGCCTGCAGCCACACTCCGCCCCGAGACAATATTCGGTGTGACGAATATGTGGGTCAATCCCGATGAGGAATATGAAATAGCCATGGTGGGCAACGAAAAATGGATTCTTTCGGAGCAGGGAAGACAGAAAATTTCAAATCAGGGAAGCAAAGAGGCCAAGGTGGTCGGCACCATTAAAGGTAATGAACTTGTGGGAAAGAAATGTATCGTCCCGATGGTTGGGCGGGAGATACCTGTCCTGCCAGCCACGTTTGCTGACTCGAATGTTGCCACGGGCATTGTCATGTCCGTTCCTGCACATGCCCCGTATGATTACATAGCCCTCAGAGATCTGAACTCGGATATCGAACCGATTGTCATCATCTCTGTCGGGAGTTATGATGTTCCCGCGAAAGAAGTTGTCGAGGAAATGAAAATAAAAAACCAAGAAGAGAGGGAGGCTCTGGAGGAAGCCACGCAAAAGTTGTACAAGGAAGAATTTCATAAAGGAAAACTGAATGAAAATTGTGGAGAATATGCAGGTATAAAAATTTCCGAAATAAAGGACTCGGTGAAGAATAAACTCATTGATAATGGAAAATCAACAATCATGCGAGAATTTTCAAAGCGTGTCATCTGCAGATGCGGCAGGGATGTGGTAATAAAAATCGTTCCGGACCAGTGGTTCATTCGTTATAGCGACGAAGAACTTACCGAGAAGAGCAAGGAACATGCTGCAGCCATGAACATCTATCCCGGTGAGTATAAACAGGAGTTGCCAAAAGTGCTGGACTGGTTCGGAGACAGGGCATGCATACGTCAGGGCTCATGGCTCGGAACCAAATTTCCGTTCAAAAAGGACTGGATTATCGAACCCATTTCGGATTCAACCCTTTATCCGGCATACTATATAATATCGAAATATGTAAATGAGGGGAAGCTTTTACCGGACGAGATGAGTAACGGATTCTTTGACTATGTTTTCCTTGGTATGGGAAAAGAAAAAAATGAAATATGGAAAGAAATCAGGGAAGATTTTCTTTACTGGTATCCGGTTGACATAAACCTTGGGGGCAAGGAGCACAAAACCGTCCACTTCCCCGTATTTATAATGAATCATTCCGCCATAATGAAGCCGGAACATTGGCCAAAAGGCATATTTGTTAACTGGTGGATAACACAGAAAAGCGGGGAGAAGATTTCGAAATCCAAGGGAGGAGCGGTGCCGATACCGGATGCGATCACACAGTACGGTGTGGATACAATGCGACTTTATTATACTCATATTGGCTCAACATACGTGGATATAGAATGGGACGACGGGAATGTGGATAACTACAAAAGCAGACTTGTAAAAATCTGGAATATACATGAGCAACTGCTAAAAATGAAGAGAGATAAAACGAGCAGCATTGATGACTGGATGGAGGCAATATTTAACCAAAAAGTAAACGATGCAATTGAAGCGATGGAGGATTACGAATTGAGAAAGGCTGCAAATATTATATTTTTTGATGTATACAATGCTTCCCAGTGGTACATCGAGAGGGGAGGAAAAAACGGCAAGGTAGCCAAAGAACTGGTGAAACGGTGGATAAGAATAATATGTCCCTTCACGCCCCATATTGCAGAGGAAATGTGGGAAAATACGGGCGAAAAAGGCTTTGTTTCCGAAATGTCTTTCCCTGAAAAAAATCCGGTAGACGAAAAAGTGCTGAGGAGCGAGAAACTGCTAATGAAAACCGTTGAGGATACCAAGGAAATACTTGGTGTCACGGGAATTATACCCTCAAAAATTTTTGTGTACACATCCCCAGCATGGAAATGGATTGCAACTGAGAAGGCAACAGAACTTGCAGGAAATAAAGAACTTGATATGGGAAGACTGATGAAAGAACTGATGGGTGACGAAAACATCAAGCCGTATGCAAAGCATGTGTCGAAGTTTGCCCAGAAAATAATAAACGACGTGACCAGAGGGATGACATTTGTAAGAATTGATGAAACTAACTACCTGAAAAATGCAACGGATTTTCTTGAAAAAGAATTAAATTCTGAGGTGAAAATTTTCTCTGCAGATGATGACTGTCCCGACCCGGGCAACAAAAAGGCGAAGGCAGAACCTCTGAGACCGGCAATCTATGCCGAATAAGTCGATATTAATTGCCTGTACCGCTGAACTATGTCTTTGACATTTGACACCCATAAAAGAACTACTAGCATGTTTTGTACCATGAAACCATATCCCTTACCGTTGATTGCAAATCAAATTTTGGTTCGTATCCCAATGCCCTTCCGGCTTTTTCATAACTTATGTTCCTCGTTGTTCCAAACGATTTTACCCTGAATCGTGTGAGAGACGGCTCTTTTCCGGCGAATAACTCTTCGAGATATGCAGCAATATACGCAATGGAATATGTTACACGCTTTTTCGGTGCCTCAACGCCCAGCTGTCTGGCAATCTCCTCGAATAGCTGCTTCACCGGAGAGATAAAACTGAGAACATTGTATACCCCGCCCTCCTTATCCTTCTCAAGTGCCAGTCTCAAACACATGGCAACATCCTCAGGGTGGGCTATTGAAATACGGCTGTTTCCGCTACCGATATACGCCATCTTTCCCTGCTCGATTTTTGAGAGCATGACTTCCGCTGCCTTTGCCCCTCCCCCCAGCACGAGGGAAGGACGGATGATGGATATATGCATATCCCCAAATTTCCGTAATGCCGCCTCCGCATCGAGCTTAGATTTTTGGTAGACATTGAGTGGTTTTTTAGGGCTGTCTTCCGTTATTTCCTCCAAGGTACCGGGGAAACCATACACGCCTGCAGAACTTGTGAATACCATCCTTTCTATGCCTTTTTTTCTGCATGCTTTGGCAACATTCACGGTTCCTTCAACATTTATACTGTAAATTTCCTTTCTTTTCCCCCAATCGGCCGCATAGGCTGCATTGTGAAAAACGGCGTCAACACCTTCGAGGGCAGAAAGAAGAGTTTCGGGTCTGGTTATATCGCCCCGGGCAATGGATATGCCGCTATCTTCAAGCGATGATTGCCTTGTCAGTATCTTAATCTCGTAGCCGTGCCCGACCAGTTCTTTCACCAAATGGCTTCCGATAAATCCGCTCCCGCCCGTAATAAGAACTCGCATTGCCCATAAAAATGGGATGGATGTATTTATAGTTATTAGACATACATAATTTCAATATATCGGAATAAAAATAATGAATTCCCAGACCAGAAGATGAAAAACGCTTTTCGTTGAGAATAGCATTGATTTTTATCTGTATGATTTCTCATCGTCCATCATTTATTTTTCATTTCTTCTGCTATTTTATCCCTGAGCACATCCTTGCAAAATTCAGCCACACTTGTGTATCCCATTTCGGGACTTTCTTCAATTATTCTCTTTATTGCATCGTGCATCCCCTTTGGTAATGATACTGAAGTGTGTTTCGTCATCTTGATTACAGTTATGGCAAAAATAATATATAAATTGTTCTACCAGAACAATCTTGTTCTATTAAGACAACTATACTTGCCCGAGATAATATGTGATGTTTATCAGATTGCCAAGCTCCAATCGCAACATTTTACACTACATATAACTAAAAATAAGCGTTAAGATATCATAAGCAACTATACATAACTTATTTAAACTGGTTTTGCATTACAATATGGTGAAAATCATGAAAGGTAAATTGAAAATATTTAGTGTGATAGGAGCCATTTTTATATTGGCTTCTATGTGAATGTTGATGCCAGTCGTTGCGAGCGAGCGAACAACATCGGTCAGCAAAGCGACATTATCCAACGAGTTAAAAGTAACTCCAGAGTTAACAATCGCAACTCTTTCGGAACAGGAAAAGCAGGATATCACGCAAGCAATGAGTAAGTACACAGAAAAAACAGCTGATGGAAGACTGAGGGTTACGATAGACGATGCTTCGAAGATATCTCTATCCGAGGAAGAGTTTGAGCTGTACAAGCAGGGAATAGAAGGGATGAATGAACTGGTTTCGTCTGGTGCAATAGAGGTTGTTAAAACCCCTTCTGGGGAATACGTGGGAAAGCCGATAAGGATAGCAAAACCAGCAGAGATTCCAAAGACATATTCCGAATATGTTGCATCGGTGGAAAAGCTGGATATACCTGGGAAGCAGAAGGCACAACTGATGAGTATCACGAAAGAGCAGTGGAACTCCGTGATGGAAAAGCTGGAAAAACGTGGAAGTGCAGCAACTCTAGGTGGAAAAAATGATTCCAAAGTATCATTTCATTGGTATGGTATAAAGTATGAACTATGGGTTGACCACTACTGGACTGGAATAATTTGTGATTATGGTGCTCTCGGTATCTCTGTTCTTGCCATCGTGCTCGGTGTTCTTACCGGTGGAATAGCCTTACCCGTATTGATAGGCATGGCAGCGATCATCATCAGTATAGGTTTGGATCATATCGAGGATGAAGTAGATCATGGAAATGGAGTAAAGTTTACTTTCAAGGATTACTGGTGGACACCTTGGTCACTTATCGATTGGGGCACGGTAGAACCGCAGTAAATACATTTTTTCTCCTTCTTTCCTTTTGTGCCATGTGGAAGTAAACTTAAATAATAAAAATGTAATATAAAGATAGGAGTGATTATGACGCAGAAAAAAGTTAAAAAATATGTGACTGTGGCAGCTATTATAACTGCTTGGGTCCTAATACTTGTATGGCTCTATTATAAGATAGCGATTCAGGGATGTGACAGGGGACTGATAATGCGAGGTTTTGCTTTTGGCGTGCTTTTTGCTCTTCCCTTTTATTGGCTCAAGAAAGTTTTTAAGTGAAGCTCCCCGCTGCAAGCAGCGGGCATCTCAAAAATCCAGTAACTTCATTTGACCATATCGCTTATCTTTGGGTTGAACACACACGTGTTGGGAAAGGATGATGAATTTCTCTGTTGCAACTTGCTCAGCGGCAATGTGAAGTTGTCTTAATGCCGCGAAGATTACGATTTGTATCTTTGATTTCGTTGGATGTTCATCCAATACTTTCGACACTTGTATTTGTTATTTTTAGTACATTATTGTGGCTAAGCTGCAAAAATAGAACGCCTCTGCTCCTCAGGTGCGCCAATTGAACGAACGCTCCATTGCCCTCTTCCATCCCTCGTAGAGCATATTCCTTTTTCCCCTATTTAATAAAAATGTTGAAATACGAATAGCAGATGTCACCCCTTCCACGCAATAAATTGCGTGGCTTTCCCCTCAAGGGGAAGAAAACGCCTATCGGCGTTTTATGATTTTCCAGGCGATTCATCCCAGACCTAAAGGTCTGGGTTTTCTCGCTTGGATTTCATAAAGATGAATAATAAAATGAAAAAAATAATTGTTGTGGTTTCCATATCGGCTGTAATCTTCTTTTCGATGACTTTAGCTTTACCCGGAGAAAGAGAAATGATTGACATTAACGATTGTAACTACCAAGACGAATGGAATAAAACATATGGGGGAAGTGGTTGTGACGTAGCTCTTTCTGTCCAACAGACATCTGATGGAGGATATATAATGACGGGATATACTGAATTTTTTCTTGGCCACGAACTTTATGATATCTGGCTTATTAAGACCGATTCCAATGGAAATGAAGAATGGAATAAGAAGTTTTTCAGAATTGGCAAAGAGATGGGCTATGAGGTTCATCAGACATCTGATGGAGGGTACATAATAGTTGGTACCATCGAATATTTTACAAAGACTAGAGGTCCATTATATCCATTTGATGTTTGGTTAATAAAGACTGATTCCAATGGAAATGAAGAATGGAATAAAAAATTTGGCAGAATTACAATTTCTGAAGGGTGCTATTCAGTTGATCAAACTTCGGATGGAGGGTATATATTAGCGGGATATACTACCGCTGGTGAAAACTCGGATATCTTGCTCATCAAGACAGATTCTAATGGAAATATGCAATGGGAGAGAAGATATGGAGGGATTAGGCCTGCAAAAGCTTATTCCATTCAACAAACTTCGGATGGAGGGTTCATAGTAGTAGGACTTACATCTTCTTACGGGAGTAGTGCCGATGTTTGGCTTATGAAAGTTTCCCCCTTGTATATCGCTAGACCAAAGGGAGGGCGTCTATACATTGCAGATAGAGAAATTAGAAATACACCTATTCTATTAAATACTGTAATCATTAGTGGCATAACAATTAAGGTTAGTTCCTATTGCAACATATCCATATTTAACAGGGTAGAATTCTATGTAGATGACAAATTAGAATATACCGATATCCAAGCACCTTTTGAATGGCTGTGGGATAAAACTATTTCTGGGGAACACACTTTAAAAGTTATTGCATATGACAATGATGACAAAGTTGCAAGCCATGAAATGAGTGTTTTTATCCTTTGATTTACTCTATTATGCCGGTCCAATACCAGAGGACAATGATGGCAGTCTGTTAATCCCTTCCTATTATCTCGATGGCAAGTTGCCGTGCCCTCTATCCCTTTTTTGCTTCCGTTTTTTATTTTCATCGGCAAATAAACAATTTTGGGGTGGGGCGAAGCGAAAATTATAGATATACCTATTCCTATAACGTTGTATGGATTTCACTACGCTTACCATACTTGCGATACTCTCATTTATTCTGGCATGGTTTGGCATCATGATTTTTACCACCACTCCGAAGGAGGAGGAAGAGGAGGTGGTAGCCGGGGTCGTTGGCACTGAAACGGAGAAGTACGTAGTGAACGAGGAGAACGGGATAAAAAAAGTTGCAAAAATTGCAGAAAATCCCGTTGAGACCGCCGGTGTCGATATGTATCGCAGCTTGGTAGAGAAATACAGCAATACGATAACCCATCTCAGACAGAAAGTCGATATGCTTGAAAACCCGGGCGTTTTTTCTGGCATTTCTAATGACAAACTCATTGACTGGATTTCAGAGTTGAGAAGAGAAAATAAATATCTGAAATCTCAGCTTAACAGATTTGAAGGAGATAAAATGGCATATGAAGATGATATGGATGATGTGCCACATCAGCAATCCAATTTGAAATACGAAAATACCAAGCTCCGTGAGAAGTTGGAGGAACATGCTGGTGGTATATCCAAGTTGGAAAAGGAAATCGAGGAATTGAAGAGCGGTTTGAATTATTACAGGGATATAGTCAATAAATTGCAGGGTAGTTATACGGTCATTAATAAATATAACTACAGAACATGCATCCGTGACCCCAATACCGGGGAGTTCCAGTATGAACTTGTAAAATTCCCGCCGGATTTCGATCCGTTCAATCCCACATATATCACCAAGGACGGAATGGAGATATACGAGCGATTTGGCATAAAGATTCCCACAAAACTTGGTGATATTGTAAGGGAAGAATTCAGGAAAAGTGCAGAATACTGGGAGGAGGATACGAATGTTGACTGGAAACTGGGCCGGTAGTGACTAATGCCTTATTTTGATATGGAAAACTGGACAGAAAAGTATAGACCAAGAAGTTTGGATGATATTGCAGGCAATTATAATGCCGTAGAGAAATTGAAGAAATGGGGTAGACAATGGGCAAACGGCAATCCACTTGCAAAGGCAATAATTTTATCGGGTATGGCAGGAATCGGGAAGACTTCCTCTGCATACGCTCTTGCAAATGATTTTGGGTGGCAGGTGGTGGAATTGAACGCTTCGGATACGAGAAGCGGGGATGTGATACGAAGAGTGGCTCTGGCGGGGGCGGTCAACGAGACGTTTACCGGGCATGGAGAGTATTCATTTTCCAGTTCCGGTGGCAGGAAATTGATAGTAATTGACGAGGCGGACAATCTATACGAAGGTAATGCTGACCGCGGAGGAAAAAGGGCGATAATAGAAACCGTGAAGCAGACAAGGCAACCCATAGTGCTGATAGTGAACGATTACTACTCGCTGGTGAAGGGCGGCGGAAACGCACTAAAAACACTTTGCGAACACATAAAATTTGAGGGAGTGCAGGAGGAGATGGGCGGCCTGCTGAAGAATATATGCCGGCTTGAGGGAGTAGAGGTTGCCGATGCAGTCATAAAATTCATAGTTTCTCAATCGGAGGGGGATGTAAGGGGGGCAATAAATGATTTGCAGACGGCATGCCAGGGAAGGAAAAAAGTGGGTATGAGTGCAGTGACTTCGCTTGGTTACAGGAATAAAGAGAAAGAGATATTTGGTGGTATCAGGGGGATATTCAGGGCAAGGGACTTTAAAACCGCTGGCAACATAGCAAGCAGCATAAATGAGCCTCCGGATTATCTTATACTCTGGGTGGATGAAAACCTGCCGATAGAATATAAAAGCCTCACGGATTTAAACGGGGCATATCACTTCCTGTCCATGGCAGATGTTTTTCTAGGCAGGACAAGGCGCCGCCAGCACTACGGATTGTGGGGGTATGCAAGAGATTTGATGTTCGGGGGCGTTGCAGTCTCGAAAAGCCGTTTTTATACGGGGTACAGTCGTTATTCCTTTCCGTCATGGCTGAGAAAAATGGGGGCAAGCAAGTCTGCAAGGGCATATAGAAAGGAAATCGAAGGAAAGATAGGCAAATATGCACACATGTCTGGGGGGAAAAGCAGGGAGATGATGCCCTCGATAAAAAGCATTTTCAGTGCCAACATGAGAATTGCAGTAGAACTCACGAAAAAACTCGAATTTTCGGAGGACGGTCTATCTGTCCTTCTCGGGAAAAACACGGCGAAAAAAGTCATGGGTATGGTGAAAAGGGGAGAGGTGCCCGATGAGCAACCACAGCAGAGTATTTTTGATTTTTAGTTTTTAGGGCAGAGAAAAATATATAGCAATTACCTCAATAATGACATGGTGAAGATGGCGACGAGAGAGCAGGCTGAAAAACGTATGGATGAGTTGAGAAAGCTCATAAGGCATCATAATTACTTTTATTATGTCTTGAATAAACCGGAGATAGCTGATGCCGAATACGACAAATTGATGAACGAATTGAAGCAACTCGAGAGTGCTTTTACTGATTTGATTATATCAGATTCGCCAACTCAGCGTATAGGGGCGGCCCCGGCAGAACAATTTGCTACGGTGAACCATCTCAAGACTATGCTCAGCCTTGACACTGCCATGAAGAAGGATGAAATCAGGAAATTCGATGAACGTGTAAGGCGGGAGATAGGCGTTAATGATGTTGAATATATTGCAGAGCCAAAACTGGACGGTCTATCGATTGAGTTAATTTATGAAGATGGAAAACTTGTCAGGGGTTCTACAAGAGGAGACGGTACAAACGGAGAGGATGTGACGGAAAATATAAAGACAATAAGGTCTGTGCCCTTGATTCTGAGAGGAAGCGAGATTCAAATTCCGAAAATGATAGCGGTGCGCGGCGAAGTCATAATGCACATAGATGATTTCGAGAAGATGAACAAAAAATTGATTGAAAGGGGGGGACAGCTGATGGCAAATCCACGAAATGCGGCTGCCGGTTCGCTTCGCCGGCTCGACCCCCGAGAGACGGCTGAACGTCCTCTGGATATATTTTTTTACGAGATACTTGGAGTTGATGGATATAACAACAGCATTGATGCTCAATGGCAGGTTCTTCAATCACTTAAAAAGTGGGGTCTTAAGATAAACCCTCTTGCAAGAAGGTGCAAGGATATCGAGGAGGCCATAAAGTATCATGGGGAAATGGCCGGGAGGAGGGGCAAGCTTTCGTATGAAATCGATGGAGTTGTCATCAAAATCAACAGGTTTGAATATCAGGCAATAATGGGTTCAAAAACCCGTTCACCCAGATGGGCAATTGCATACAAATTTCCTCCGAGGGAGGAATTGACGGAAATAGCGGATATAGTCGTGCAGGTCGGGCGGACGGGGACGCTTACACCCGTTGCATCGCTCCGACCCGTGGATGTGAAGGGCGTTACCGTTTCAAGGGCAACCCTGCACAACCAGGATTTCATTGACCAGATGGACATTCTCATCGGTGATACGGTGAAAGTTGCAAGAGCGGGAGATGTTATACCTGAGGTTGTTGTAGTGATGAAAGAAAAAAGAACAGGCAGGGAAAAGAAATTTCATATCCCTGAGAAATGTCCTGTTTGTGGTTCTGATGTGGTGAGAGATGGGGCATTTTACCGCTGTACAGATGGACTATCCTGCCCTGCTCAACTGAAACGCTCCATTGCCCACTTTTCCTCCAAGGGGGCAATGGATATTGATAGCCTGGGAAGAAAAACAGTTGATGTGCTTGTTGAAAGCGGGCTGATAAGAGGGGTCAGCGACCTCTATTCTCTGAAAAAAGATGAGTTGCTGAAACTTCCACGATTTGCAGAAAAATCCGTGGATAACCTGCTAAAGGCTATCGAGGAGAGTAAGAATCAATCTCTTGCACGATTTATCTATGCTCTGGGCATACCAAATGTGGGCGAGCATGTGGCGCGCCTGCTGGCAAGAAAATTCGGCAGCCTTAGCAATCTTATGAAGGCGGGCAGAGGGGACTTGCTGTCTGTATATGAGATAGGGTCAGAGATAGCGGAAAATGTTGTGGCCTTCTTCAGAGAAAAACATAATCTGGATGAAATCGAAAAAATGAAGCGTATGGGTGTGGAGGCGACTACTGCCGTCGAGGAGAGAAAGGAGGAGGGACTGTTGCATGGGAAAACATTTGTTTTTACCGGTGCACTGCAGAATTTTTCGCGGGACAAGGCAAAGGCAATTGTTGAAGAAATGGGCGGCAGGGCTTCCTCAAGCGTGAGCCGGAATACCGGCTATGTTGTTGCCGGAGAAAACCCTGGTTCAAAATACGAGAAGGCAAAAAAGCTTGATATAAAGATAATTACCGAGGAAGAATTTAAAAAGTTGATAAAAAGATAGTGGTGAAAAATAAGAGAACTCAAAAACATGATTATAAATTTAAAACCTAAAACAGCAAAGAAATATGGGATATCGAGGATGCAACTCTATAGATGGAAAAAGAAAATAATGGAGGGAAAGGAATTAATATTGTATCATAAGACGAGGGAAAGAATGAAAAATTATTTCAAATAAGATTTCTTAACAAAGATTGCAACATAATAAAAACAAATTGCCACACATAACATGGATAAAAGCAATTTAAATGTGCCCCCAGGTACATCGTTACACAATAGAGCAATTGCTAGAACAAGAAATGCTAAACCAAAACTCAAAATAGAATATTTTGAATTGCTAGGTATATTTTTAATCTCTTCATAAATTTCATCTAATCTTTCTTTTATTTCAATTTCAACATCGATTTTCTTTTTTGGAATGGTCTGGTTTTTCATATAATCCTTACGGTTTATTTCGATAGCCCTATAATACGCTTCCCTTATTTCATTAATTGCATCGTATTGCGTTTCAGGTTTCTTCCACTCTTTACTAAACATTCTATACATCCACTTTATAAAGATTAGGATTATAACTACAGGAATACCTGAAATCAACAAATTTTTTATTGAGTTAGCATCATTAACATTCACTTTGGGTAATTGTATAGAGATAAACACAGTTACAGCAAGAACAGCCATTATTACAAATGTATTAAGGTATAAAGAGACATGTGATTGCTTAATGCTCAATAAGTTTCCAAGAAATTCTAACCACTCTTGCCTACTTAAAGGACAAGGCTTTTTTTCCTTCATTTTATCATTTTCCATATAATCCCCTTGATGGTAATTATAACATATTATAGTTTAGAACCTAACGTATTATACTTTCAATCCCCTCATCTAAGAATGCGTCTATCCAGTTCTCAGCATATGATAAAGAAGTTGCAAGACGAATAAATGCTTCTCTGATTACATTTTTGAGGT